>Ga0307375_10002202_pt1 | contig 20263 bp, 17 predicted proteins | sample TR1MG_FD_202531 | JGI IMG/M metagenome (GOLD analysis project Ga0307375, IMG submission 202531) | Soil microbial communities from Risofladan, Vaasa, Finland - TR-1 | ecosystem: Environmental > Terrestrial > Soil > Coastal area > Acid sulfate soil | place: Finland: Risofladan, Vaasa | collected...
GAAGCGCGTGTAGGACGTGGTTTGTCCATACTGAACGAGACCCGATCTGCCCATGACGCCTGTTCCAGTAGCGGGAGATCACGCAAAGGTTAGAACGGTGTATGAAGCAGATCTTGTGTGAGAGAGACAGACAGAGAGAGAGACAGAGAGAGAGACAGAGAGAAACGAACGCACCGCTTCCGGTTAAGTATCCAACGATGTGCGATTGGTTCGTCGGATCGGTCCATGGGAAGTTCTCAATGGAAAGAGACATCTTGTATGAATCGGTACTTGAAGGTGTAAACCAGAGCAGGACAGGAAGGAAGGGTGTTAGGGGACGGAGAGCGCAGAGATGGAGGATACACGCTGGGATTGCGAGGACGTACAAGTAGCGAATGTAGTAATTTGTGTAATTTGTGGTAGGAACCCCCAAGTACGTTTGTTCAAACGTGCCAAACGACTTGGAGACGTTGATGGTGACCAGGAAATTGGGGAAGAGGTCGCTCCTTGCGAGGGTCGAGATTGTTTCGACCATTGTGTGCCCATCCGACAATGTAGCGTTCAGAATCCTCGTGGAGCAGTTCATGCTGTCGACCATGAACAAAGCACCCGCAGTGCTGGCTCCATCCATCGTGCCTGGCGTGAAGGGTTGCGAAGGTTCGTGGCAGACGTATGGGGGTGGCGTCAGCCACTCTTGCAGGCCTCTCATTTCGATGGAAATGTGGGAATCGTTTAGAATCTCGCCTGTGAATGTGTTGAAAGCATACAGGAAGATGGTGGCATTGCGCATTTCGACCAAAGAGCGTGGCAGAGTCAAGTTGTAAACTTTGGGATTGTCGTTGCAGGGATACCATTCCTGGCTCACACACACCAAGATAACACAAGAAAAGATCAGTGCCAATAGCACATCTATGTGTCGCATGGCGAGGAGGCGACTCCAAGACAGAATGAGCCAAGTCACACTGCGAGACGAGCAGTGAGGGAAGACCTGCTTCCGACCTTAGCCACCTCTCCCTCTAGTGCCCCTTGATCCTCTCTTCGTGGAAAATGAGCTTTAAAAGTGCGCGTACTTCAATTTCAGCCCTTAAAGTGGTCTAAGACAGCGTTTCAAGGCGAGAATGGTGAGAAGAGTGAGTTGGTCCGCGACAACGCAAGTTCCAACTCCGAGTGTTGACTGGCAACTCGGGTTATGAGGTCAATACTGACTCTGCAGCGATACTCGAGGTGTACGGTGTGTGCCCGAGGTTGTGGAAGGGAATCTGCGGAATGGCAAAAAGTGCGGTCCTGAGTCGTTCCTCCGATCGCACTATCATCATCGTGCAGTTCGTGTGTGTCCGACGCAGTGGGTGCAGGCACATGCGTTGTTGCGTTTATTGGTCTACAGCAGCGGAGGAAGGGTTGCAGAGAGTCCCCTCACTTCTTCTTCTTCTGGAGGTAATCGTAGGCGGCAGAGAAGTCGTTGGTTCCGTATCCGTGGTTGGACATGGCGTTGTAGAACTGATGCGCCTGCGCGCCGAGCGGTAGAGGAGCCTTGATTTGGTTGGCAGCGTTGATAGCGAGGCCGAGATCCTTGGCCATGAGGTCGACGCCGAAACCGCCGGTGTAGCCGCGTGAGGAGGGTACGTTTGGCATCACTCCAGGCACTGGGTTGTAAGTGTCGGATGACCAGCAGCGCGCGGTGGAGGTGTTGAAGATGCCCGCGAGGATTTTTGGGTCCATGCCGAGTTGAATGCCGAGGTTCATGGCCTCTGAGACGCCAATCATTTGGATGCCGAGCGCGAGATTGTTGGCCACTTTGGCAACTTGTCCATTGCCAGGTCCGCCGCAGTACACGATATTCTTGCCCATGAGCTTCAGGAGAAGCGAAGCGCGCTCGAAGAGATCCTGCGAATCTGCGCCAACCATGAACGTGAGTGTGCCCTCCTCGGCGCCCTTCACTCCGCCGGACACGGGCGCGTCCACGAACTTCGCGCCCGCTGCCACCACCTCCGCGTGCACAGTACGCGCCGTCGTCGGATCGATGGTCGACGAGTCCACAAACAATACATCCTTCATGTTCTGCCTCTTCAACTCCGCCAACAAAGACGCCACACCACTCGTGTACGTCTCCAACACATGCTTCGGACCAGGCAACATCGTCACGATCGCCTCCACACCAGGCACCACCACACCACTAGGACTACTCGCACTCTTCACCAACGCACTACCAAACTCAGCCTGAAGCGCCTTCACCGGCTCTGGACGCGGATCGAAGGCAATCACCTCCACCTCCTTGCGCGTCAAGTTCTTCGCCATTCGCAGACCCATTTCTCCCAAACCAAGGAAGCCAACCTTCTCTACTCACCAGCGCGGCACCAAAACAGGGTCAGAGACGACCAAAGAAAGGAAGCACAACAGGGGAAAGGAGGATAGAGAAGGAATCGTCGCGTACTCGGCGCCTTTCCGACGGTATAGGCTCTCTTTGGCACAGAAACAGTCTTATGCTTCACAGCCACAGAAACAAAACGATGAAGATTCTGACTCAACATGGTACACAGCTGATCGAAGTCCTTTCAAGCTCGAACGCAACGTGACTACGTGCGTAGCAAATGATCGAGTGATACCGGACGTAAACAAGCGAAGACAGACACAACACATATATGGTTAGCAAAGGTATGCAATATAAGACAGTGTAGCAGTAGCAAGGCGAGGGGAGACATACTTTGAACGGGGTTGCAGGTGGGAATGAAAGAGCTCGAAGGAAGTGTGCAACTGCTCTGGTGACTGATGGACATAGAGGCGAAAATGGATTGTGTGCGTATATTATGATCATAAGGAGGAACAAGAGGAAGTACGGCTTCTGTTTGACAGGGCAAGGTGATGGCCAAAAGTGTGTTTGAAGGAACTGGCAATCACCTCCGTCTGTAACATCCATGGCATCAGATGATGAAGAAGACCTCAGTTTTCCCTTCAGAAAGAGGCAACATGAAGATAGTGATGAGGAAGACGATCACCTGTTAGGAGAACCGGCGCCCAAAAGAGCGAAGTTGGCTGAAGCCGTCCGAGAGGCCCCCAATGTGAGTCATTCCCATCGACATGCTGCAGGCGATACGAACCATGATGATATTGTACTTTTCCAGAGTGGTGGCGCGATGGTGAGCGAGGATGGGGCAGAAGAGGCCGCGAGACCTGCGAGGCGCACAGATATGGACGGTGTGGATACTTCTGGCTGGTCTATTGCTGATTTCATTCGAAAGCCTGTTGTAGGTACTGAACCTCTGCGAAAGTCGTCTTCTGCAAGTAGTGGTGGCGGAGAATTGGCTTCGCGTCATGGTGCAACTTTACCGGTGGTGAGGAGTACTTCTGTGCGCGCTGCTGGAGCCGAGCCAGTGGCGATTGAGACCGATCCAGCTCTTCGATTGTATTCTGATGACCCGTTCGCAATGCAGGTGATGATCGGCTCGGACGGTCGAATCATCGTCGACGCGACCACTCAAGTCATTCCTCAGGCGCAAGAGGCCGACACAGTGCATCGAACGGAAGTAGAAGGTGGAAGTCGACACATTACATCTGCATCGTATGGAAAGAGGTTGAGAACAGAGAAGTGGAGAGTGGAAGAGGTGGAACTCTTGTACGAGGCGATCTCAATGTGCGGCACAGACTTCTCCATGGTTGAAGTCTTCTTCCCCACCAGAACCAGGCGACACGTGAAGGCACGATTCAAGAAGGAAGAGAAGGAGAACCCGACACGCGTGGAGGCAGCGCTACGCAATCGCAGACCGATAGACCTGGAGGAGTTCAAACGCCTCATCGCCATCAAGAAGCAGACTGCCGCTGGTGGGGCTGATGCTGCTGAATCTTCTTCTGACACCCCTACTGCTGGAGGCTCAGAATCGACTACTACAGCTACTATGGTGCAACCAACAACCACATCATCGATGGCGGCAGAAGAAGATGAAGCAGCACCGACGAAACATTCACCCGACCCCCACCCTCCTCCTCCTCAAGAGCACCGCCCTCATTCGCCTGCACAATACCCCCACACATACACCACTACTGCAGAAACACATCCACAAGGCCATTCCCCGCCCTCTTCGCCTCCGGAACAACCCCTCTTCTAATCCCCACAGAGGAGCCATTTCTTGACCTTTGTGAGAGACTCTATTCTCGATCTTGTTACATACATGTAAATACACACCGAATAGAAGATACACCGGCCCTTTGAACGTCTTTAGCTCAGACTCAGTCTTTGAACTGAACACCCTCCACGCGCCCGGCGTTTGTCACGTTAGCTGGATCACTGTATGTCGTTAGGGAGGAGAATACATTACAACAGTGTAGTCATCAGCGTGTGGAAGCCTATTTCAGTTCCTAAGAGGAGCCGTTGTAGACGAGTCCATGAAGGAGGCACAAATCATCGGTGGAGAGGTCTTTGGAGTGGAAGAAGTTGGCGGACTTCTTGTTTCCCTGTCGGTAAGTGTCTACGTATTTCGCGACCGTGCCCTTTGGAGTACCAGTGATGAGGTGGATGTCGTGTTCTCCCTTGCCCTTAACGTGAAGCGAGAGGACCATGAGAGGCTTTCCCTTCTTGGTGTCCTTGGGATGGGTGAAGAATCGGTAGAAGCGGCAGATGTAGTTCGCTCTGTCTCTTGAGAAGTCTTTGAGGGTCAATCCGACGCGAGCAGAGGAGAAAACGGGACGTGAGCCAAATTTGCCCGCGGGAGCGACGTGGATGATGTTCGACTGATCGCACACTGCCAGCCCGTTCATTTTCGATACGAGGTCCACAACGCTTTCGGCGCCACATGTCTTTAGAATATGATCGACGACTAGGGATGGTCCATCGACAATGACGCGAGGTGCAGACAACTTTTGGATGCCACGAATCAGGATACCGCCAAAGTACCCATCCTTCGCAAAAGTGACATCCATGCCCTTAAAAGAGCCTGCCTTATACTTGCCATTCATCTTGTGGAAGTAGAAGGAACCAGTTTGCTTCTGAATGGGGTCATCGTGGGCGAAGTCGTCAGGATGGTTGCCTCCATTGAGATAGAACTCTACCTCCGTAAATCGATGGGGTTCACCGTTAATCATGAAGGTGTAGTTGTGGAACATCTCAGTAGCTATCTTCTCGAACACAGATTGGAACTCGGCATTCTCGTGGGCGGCAGGATCCAGGTCCAGAAGGTCGAACAGAGGTTGGTTGAAGGTATCGCTCCTATTTCCGGCATCATCCAAGACAAGTACTGAGTTAGACACGAAGTATTGCAAATAAACACACGATAGAAACGAATGAGGGGTAACGCACGCCATGAGGGTCTGTCACGGAGGCAGGTGAGGATGGTAGTGAAATGGCTGAGAACCGCGCCGGGTGGAAAACTCCACTCCCCTCTTCCGGGAAACTTCCCTCTGAATCCCACACTTTTCTCCCTTCAATCAACACCAATCCGCCTTCTACATTGATAACTGTCAGAACTGAAATGACTAGAATGCTAGGTAGGTACCGCGTCCGAAGAGATCAGGAGCATAACTCCACAACACGGTGGGAATCCCTGCCTGGGTGAGTGGGTGACCTCCTGATGCAAATCCGCTCTCCAGGGCATCCATAAGCCGGAAAGCCGGAAATCGGCTTCGAAAATCACTATTCTTCCATATCGTCACCCTTGTTGAGTTCACGAAAGGAGAAGGACAGGACCAGGCACACCGATCCCAGTCATTCCTCGTTATGAAGGCCTCTTTGCTAATCTTCCTGGCTGTACGCGCCTTCTCTGATTTTTGTGCTCCAGCCAATGTCTTTCATGCATATCTTCTGCTTTCCATGTTCTAACTAGTCTTTGCTTGTCGGAATCCTAGGTGTTCGTGTGCGCCGTAAGCGCCGGCGTCTTTTTGGAGAATGACATCACTCCTCGAGTTCCTCATGGCTATTCCCGTGTTGGAGATGTTGCTGGTGATCAGGAGTTGCAATTGATGGTCGTTTTGAAGTCTCAGAACATGGAGGAATTGACTCGAGAGTTAGAGGCCACGAGCAATCCTTCGAGCTCAAGTTATGGCCGTCATTGGACGATGGATCAGGTGAACGAACTAACCAAGCCGTCGAAGAAGACCTACGCAGTGGTTGTGAAGTGGTTAAACCTTCATGGAGTGCAGAGAATTGAGCTGGGTGGCGCTTCCGAGATTCTGAAAGTTCGCTTGACTGCGTCGCAGGCTACTGCCCTTCTTGGTGTGCGTATGAGCGCGTACAAGTCATCTAATGGAGAAATCATCTATCGTAGCTTGGATAAGTACTCTGTTCCAGCCGAAGTTGCGGAACACGTCCAATTGGTGGCCGGAGTCAATCGCTTCCCTTCCCCGACGCCGATGCGCCCTCGTGCATATCGCCGTAACCCCACCACCAAGCATGGCTCTTCTCCCACTGAGGTCACTCCGCAAACGATCCGAAAACTGTACAAAGTCTCGTTGCCGTCCCCGAATCCCGTCAGTGGCGTCGTTCAGGCCGTCGTCTCCTTCTTGGGTCAATACTGGGCTCCCTCTGACCTCTCCATGTTCCAACGCTGGGATGGCTTGCATGTGAACCCGATTGCCAAGCTCGTGGGCTACAACAACCCCAGTCCTGCACAAGCGGGCGTGGAGGCCTCGCTGGACGTCGACTACCTCGTCGGCATCCCTGAATCCGTTCCCACCTGGGTCTGGTCCACCAACGGCACTATAGCACACGGAAACGAACCTTGGATGGTGTTTTTGGACGACGTCGTGGCTGCCTTGAGACAACAACCCGGCAGCAATTTCCCCAGCGTCTTCTCCATGAGCTACCAAGACTTAGAATTCACCGTCTCTCGCGCCTATGCAGTCTCTGTTTGCCAACTGTTCCAAAAGGTGACCATGACTGGCATCACCTTCGTCACTGGATCTGGAGATTGGGGCGTTGGTTGCGATCCCTCGCAGGGCGCCTCTTGCAACGTCTTCACTGCTGATTTCCCTTCCTCTTGCCCATACGTCACCTCCTTGGGAGGCACGTACGTCAACAGCTGGGGCCAGGAGGTGAGCGTCGACTTCTCCTCTGGCGGGTTCTCGAACTACTTCGCCCGTCCCACCTTCCAAAACGCCATCGTCTCCGAGTATTTGAAGAACCCGGCCATCGCCAACTTGTTGCCCTTCTTAAACTCCACTGGACGCGCATTCCCTGACGTCGCCACCGTCTCCACCAACTTCCAGGTGTTCGCAGGCGGTGTGCGCATGCCCGTAGCCGGAACCTCGGCTGCCACTCCCACCTTCGCCGCTATGGTCACCTTGCTCAACGAAAACAGAAAAGCCAACGGAATGTCCAACATGGGATGGATCAACCCCTTCCTCTACGCCTCCAAGTTCAAGAACCCTACCTCCTTCACCGACATCATCGCTGGTGACGCTCAGATGAGCGGTTGCTGTGGAAGCAGCTTTGCCGCCATTCCTGGATACGACGCAGTCACTGGACTTGGGTCGCCCATGTTCGACCAACTCCTCACACTCGCACTCCAGCCCCAACTGTTCAGAAAGAGCAACTAAAACGCACTTGGCACATTCAACTTGAAAACAGGGGTCTCTCATTCATAGGTACATATACAAAACAACCTTTGGATCTCGGGGATATAGGTGCGCGGACGAATCCATATTGGAAGAGGGGGGAAAGCTGCGCGTGAGCGCTGTCTCAAAATTGCTAGGCGAGATCGATCGATTCGGGAGTGTTGTGTACTCATCCTCCTAGCTTGCCACCACACATCATGACGTGTACTCCTTCTAGTTGGAATGGGGGGTGTTGTTTGCCTCTGAGGTCTTCTCATGGCGATGATGATGATGATGATGATGATGATCCGTCTCCTTCGTCTCCGCTGTATCATATGTCTTCTCATCGAGGTGATGAAGATGATGATGATGATCAGTATCAGCTTCTGTTCCAGTTGTATCAGACGCCTCCTTGGGTTTGGTCTTCTTGTTCTTGATCTTCTTGCTCTTCTTCGCCTTTGCCTTCTCCGCCATGATGTCCACACTGATTCTGTGAGGCTCAGTCTCTTCCTGACTCTCTTCTATCGTGGGCATTTCTAAGGAGGAGGACGAGGAGGGGACATCGGAAGAGCCAGTCATGACGATGGTTTGTGGTGGGATGTGTCTCGGTGACTTGGATGTGGCGGTGGCTTGTCTCGCTTCGGCTGTCAGAACTTGGAACGACCCTAGTTCGTCTGTGGAGATGGAAGGTCCTCTTGAGAGTTCTGATGATTTCCGAAAGCGATGGTCGAGGCTGTGCTCGCGAGTTTGGCGGTGAATGGAGGAGGCGGTTTGGATGATGGCGTGCTGATGGACGAGCATTTCACGCAGTTTAGCGAGCTCCTGGAGCACCACTTCAGATGTAGGTCGCTCTGAGGGTGTAGGAGAGGTGCAGCTAGTGACGAGAGAGAAGAGAGTGTCCACGGTGTAGGAGGGCAAGTTGTTGTTCAGAGCCTCGAGCATCAACGCCTCCGACAGTCCCTCTCGCATCGGGGGCACTATTCCATCGCGCTGTTGCTCTGGCGTTCGCTCTGGTCGCTGTTCGCTTAGAACTTCCCACATCACTAGACCAAAACTGTACACATCGGCGGCCTCCGACCAACTTCCAGACACAACCACTTCTGGGGCGTCATCGCCTTCGTTCTAAGTAGAGTGTCCCCATTCCATCAGCCGAAAGTGAAAAGGGACACAAAGCACGTATGCGTTAGAACTTTGGAATGGATGTGAGGATGAGAGGGGATGGAGAGGGCAAAGATCGAAGGGAAATCACTCATCATGGCTCGTACCTGTCGATTAAGACTTGTCAGTGAATTCAGTAGCAGTAGTTGTGGAACGCTGAGTTTTACGTTGAAGTCGTCAGTGAGAAAGATGTTCTCAGCGGAGATGGCGCGATGGAGTCGGTCGTTTGCGTGGACGAAGTGAATCGCCTTTGCGGTCGCAGTGAGCATCTCTACCTTGCAAGGGAACGTCTTCTGAGATCGAAAGGCAGTTTTATCTTGGAAGAAGGCGCGGAGGGAGCCATGATCGAAAACGCGGGTGACGAGGTGACCCTCTTCACCGAAACGCGAGGCGCCCAAGAGATTGACCAGGTGTGGATGTCTCATCGAACTCATGACATTCACTTCATTCCAGAACTCAGATTCGTCCAATTCCGTCGTCAATGGCACTATGTTCACGTGAACGGGCACACCATACAGGGTGTATGTGGCGCCGGGAAGATGCGGAAGTTCACTCATAGATACATTCGCTTCTGATGCTTTCACGCCCGAATCTTTGGCAGATCCGGGTGGGAAATGGGGCGTACTATCGATAATCACATGCTTGGCAGAAGAGGAGGTAGATGTTGGGGCACTGGAAGAGGAAGTCGGTTTGGCTGTTGATGCTGCTGCCGCCTTCTGTGCATTAGACATAGGCGCCGCATCGGGTAGATGATGATTAAGTTGAGTATCTTGTGCCGCAGGTGCAATAGGCTTGAGTCTCGCAGCGGGAATGTGCCAATAACACGCATCCAAATCCAAATCACCAACATCGGTCTCATTCGTGATCGTCGCTCCAATAGAATACTGTGCTACATCGGTGGTAATCAATATTGCACCCAACGTCCTATAAATATCAGAAAAGATGGTTTCTAAGGCCAAAAGACGATGAAAATCGCGAGCATCCAGAAGCACCAGTTCCATGGTCAGCAGGCCTTTTCGATGAGGTCCCAGAACTCCATTCGTTGGATGACTGCAGAAGAAGACACTTTGACGGTCTTGATACGGGGTCAACACCCGCCAATAGGCTGTGAATGCGCTTTTGTTATGAAGCATGATTTGGATGGTATACTGTTTGTTCACGGTGCAATGCGCCAAATCGATGTAATGAGCGCTAGGCTTTAATCGGAATCCAGGTAACTTCTTGCGAGGCGGGTCAGAAGAGCTATAGAAGCGAATGTGATCGATTGCCGCCAGAAGATGCTTCGCCCTCGACTTCGGTACTTGCTTGAGCTTCTCTACCAGAGGCTGTAGGAGGTATGTATCCTTTATTGTGGCTTCTTGGTCGTCGTAGAGTAGGTGATTCAATACTTGAGTGAGTAGCTGCGAAAAGTGATGGTTCGTCTCGATCTCGTCAAAGTGCCGCCATGTCGGTTTCGAAGGCTTCAAAGAGCTGGAATTAGAAGGCAGTTGAGTCATACTCATATTGGGAAGCAATAGACGTAGAGTCTATACATGTGCTGCGTACAGGGGAAGGGTGTAAGCGAGAATAGGTGATGGAGCGCTGGTCCGAACCTTTCCCATGTTTGGAGCCCTTGTAGCCCCTGCAACCAGAAATTGAGGACACTCTGCTTGAGAAATGGGTGTAGTATATACATGATTGAGTACAATGAGAGACACTTGCTCAACGGCTTGCGTTCAGGGCGCGCCAAACGGCGGAGGTTTCAAAACGCCACACAGGGCATCTGTATTCGTTTGTTGGGGGTGGCATACGAAGGTTGAGCTTCTTTGTTGACGTTTGAAGCTCGAACAAGGCGTTTGATGGGATACGCGAAGGCGAGGGGCGAGGAGGAGGGAACTTGGGTTGACCGCACGGAGAAACTGGAACAGTGTATACCGCGCTGTATGTGTCTCGAAGGGGTTGCAAATGCGATGTTTGAGGTGTACAATACCTTGTGCAAAGGATTGATGGATTAATTGCCGTGCTCCAGTTGAGTTTTTTGCTTGTTGACGTAGGCGATGTAGGTGTCGTAGATGAGCTTCGCCTGCTTACTGTTGAGCACCTGTTTGCAGAACTGCCCGTCTTCCAGGTATAGAATTCTATCGGCATAACATTCCACATCAGGATTGTGAGATACCATGACGCAAGTGGTCTTGTGAGTGAGGTTGATGTTGAGCAGCAGATCCATGATCTCAATCGTGTTCTTCGTGTCGAGATCTCCTGTCGGTTCATCTAGTAGTAGCAATTCAGGGCTATTGGCAAGAGCTCTGGCAATTGTGACGCGTTGCTGCTCTCCACCACTGAGTTCGGAGGGCAAGTGTCCCATGCGATCTCTCAGTCCTACCAATGTCAACAACTCCTTGGCTCTCGCTGTGATTTCACCTTGCTTCATCTTTCCTGAAACGATCATGGGCAACTCGACAGCTTCCAGTGCGGACAGAGTGGCGAGGAGGTTGAAGGTCTGGAAAACGAACCCAATGCGCTCCAAACGAAGCTTACTCAAGTATGCATCACTAGACTTATCGTCGACAGGAGAACCTAAGATTTCCACAGTACCACCAGTAGGCAAGTCGATCGTACCCAAGATGTTCAGCAGCGTCGTTTTGCCTCCACCAGAGGGACCTCGCAACATCACGAATTCGCCACTAAGAACGGAGAGAGCGTCAGTCACCAAGTGGAATCGATCGGAAGCAGGAGAAGGCAAAACACAAGTCAATGGAAGCAGTAAACGGGGGTCGTTCTCCGGTTCGCAAAAACACGGAAACGCGCCACTCACACGATTCTCCACAAGGCACATTCACCATCTGCTAACAGAGACAAGGACACAGCAGAGAGAAAAGGTACTCGTACCGTCGAATTGGGTAGTACTCGCTGCCAGGGTAGAGATGGATGTTGAACAATGCCCTCACCGGCTCAGCACGTCCTTCCAACGTGTATGCTATAGAGATGGGGGAAGTTAGATCAACATATGGGAATAGCATCGAATTCCCAAGGGGAACATGGTTCAACACAACACTGAAAGGCGGGAAGGGCGACTGTTTGAGGAAGGAACAGTTGGGGACGCGTACCCTTTTGTATGTGCTTCATAACGACCACTACTTCACCGAATTGCTTTTCAGTATCTGGGTAATCGAAAAGATCATCCTCGTCATGATAGATGGGGTTGCCGTCAAGATCGAGCTCCTCCAATTCCGCCGCTGCCTCATCAGCACTATCACGGCTCTCCACGGGCTCATACATATCGTCATGGTCATCTAGAGCCGAAGAACGATGAAGCACATCGTCGTCAGAGGAATATGAAGTTTGGGATGTGTTTGACATGGCGAGGAGGCACCAACTGGCAGCCCAAATATGCAGAGGGAAAGTCCTGCCAGTTGCTTCCAATTTCCCATGTGAAACTAGAATATGAAAAAATGGGCCCAGCCTTCCAATGAAAAACGCGACTAGTCCGGCCTCGGTCAACACAGATGGACGGACACCTTCCGCGCGTACGAGCTGCCCACAGTCTCTCTCTCTCTCATCAATTCTGCGTGAGACGAGGCCCTTATGCTTTACGCTGCAAAATGACCGACTCTTCAGGCCCACTAAATGCCGACCAGACGCAGAAGACGGTGTCTCGCCAGCTGCCAGACGGTTCGTTCTTCTATGCTTGAATGATGACCATAGCCCTAGTTTACCACTATTGGGTTACCTTGATACAGACAGGTTGGCCTTGCTTGACCTGATCTACTCACTGGACCCCGAGTTGGCCGCACAGATTTCGACTTTCGAACACACTCAGTATTCTCGAAGTTGGGACCACTTGTCTGTCACTTCTCTCAAAATCTTAAACTACCAACGGCATCTACCACTTCTTCACCAGCGCCGCCCGTCGTACAACTCGCCATACCTCGGTTTTCCATCGAACCAAACGACTTTAGTGACAGTGTCGATGATGGCATCTTCTTTTGGCAGCACTGACTGGACTTGGTAAATTCCATCATTGATGCAGTACCAATGGGGCAGAAGATCGAAGTGGACAAGTTTGGTGCCCTACCGGCCGATTTCCATGTGCCTTCAGACAACCGGCGCGGTATGATCTTGTCGGGTCCTCATGGCATTGGAAAGTCAGGCATGGCACGATTTATCGCTTCTGTGGCACATATGAATGACTGTTTCCTCCTTCATGTGGTAAGCTTGCTGTTTGGACGCGTTGCTTGCTTCCCTCGAACTCCCTCCGTGTGCTGCTCTGACTACGGCTCTGACCCATTTTACGCCTGTTAGCCCTACTCCCGCAACTTACTGCACGAATGTTGGCACATGGAGCGCTCCGCAGATGCTAGCTCGACCAACTGGATTGCCATCCCAACATGCGATCCAGTTCGGGTTGCTCTTCAGACGTTCTCGTTTCTCAAACGCGGTGCTATCGATCCATTCTCAGAGGCGATCGACGAAGAACAACGAGGCCACATTTTCCAAGATTGCTTCCGTGACGCATTGTTCTTCTCCACATGCAAACTTGATATCTTCGAGTTCGGTACCCACGCTGCAGGAGAGATTTCGTTGTTGACGACCCGAGTAGCTCATAATGTGGTCTTTGGCCTCTCTTAGGCCTGCTGTCTCCGGGACATGTTCCTTTTGGCTGAATGGAATCGACAGCTTTCCGGGATTTGACTTTGCTTGGCTTGACGTCGTCAGTCGTACTATCTGTCTCATTTCGGTATCCATTTCGAGCGTACCCAAACACGAGAAGGACAAGGAATTTCCTCTCAAGAAGGTGATATGCAACTCTTACGACGTGGGCGCTCACAAGGTCGAACAACCCGGCATCTCCAACGATTCCACAACTAAGTCATCCACAGTAAAGCTTCTGTCATGGCTCACTGGTATTACGTGGCAGACTCGGTACAACGTTCTGAAACAAGAGGAACAGGGCGACGAAGGCAAGACAAGGATGACTCCATCGAAGAAGCGAACAATGGACACTTTGGATGCGATCATGGAACCTTCAACTCCCAACGACCAACGGTGGGCGCTCCGCATTCTCTTTTTCAGTGGTCAACATGAGAACCAAGCCTCGTCGACCAGGCTCATGAACCTCTTGGTCGCCGGTCCGGCAATTTCAGCAGCGTTCCGATATGCTCCCATTGACTCCGTCAACCAGTATTTGAACAAGGTGGAACAAAACAAGCAGACGAAGGCGTTGAAACTGCATGGTGCAGAAGAACAGGCCGAGGCTCCTCCCCGCAAGAAGGCGAAACCGACTGATTCCAAATGAGTATGCCCTTTATGTGAGCTCCAAGTGGTCGGATCTCCGTCCCGATGCACCATCAAATAAAAGAGCCTGCGAAACAAGTGTGTTGATGAATAAGTTGTCCCATACTCTCTGGTCCATGAAGGGGAGCTCATATTAGATATGTGGATACTTCAGGGTTTGGTTCGAGTGGAAGGTTTTGCATTCCTTGTAACAAGCAAATTTGGCGTGATTGATGCCTCCGTTCTGTCTTCTCTCATTCAGGCTCAGTGTTTGTGGTAAGGATGGCGGGATGGTGGTCTTTGATGGGGAGGCTCGCCTCCTGCAGACAAGTGTGGCATGTAAGCTCGGCGTGAACTCTTGCCGTCGAAATGGGGAGATAAGAACGAATTGAGTCGGATGAGTGGCCACGTCAGTCAGTTGGGTAGAGAGAGCGACGAGCATTGAACGCCTTCCTAATTAGGATCTTAATCGTGTCGCGGAAGGTTCGGTTGTCCTGTGTCCTTTGATGAGCACCAACGACACTCTTATGTCTCGTTTCATATCGTCCCATCAAAGTGAAACATGGGTACCAGGTTCAGGTCTCGACTGAGTTCATAGTAGAGTTGGGGTGGACGGCAAGAGTGCTCTTCACTATGTTCAGCCGATAGCCTTCTCATTTATCTTCTCTAGCGAATTTGACCTATCTGACCGATTTAAATGATGTTGGAATGAGTGAGGTGGCATCGAGCGGTACTTGACCAACAGGAGGGAGAATGTGTTTCGCAACCATATCGACCAGCATCTGGTACCTCTTCGTTTAACTGAAGCGCATTCCAGCATCATTGAAACGATTCAGGCACTTTGACCGAGAAAGGAGATGGAGACGGAGTGGTGGATGTAGAAGCGTCCGTCAATGATGACATGGGGCTTTCCGCACCTCAATAGCATTATGACGAGCTGATACATTGATCAAGAAGTAGTAAATGTAGAGAGAATGTGTAAGGACACACCACGAGGGTGATACGTGCAAAAGGTGTCGCTGTAGGGTCTTGGGCGAAACTCGGCGATGCGTTCCGCTTCTTTGCGATTCTGACCTGGACTTGCTGCGAACGTGTTGTGAGAATGTCGACTTCCAGAGCCCACGACCACCATAACCATCTAATCTGCTTCACCACATTTCTGACTACCTATTGGTACAAATTCGAGGTCATATGTGAACAACCAAGCCAAAGAGGTAGGCTTCACGGACGGAATCGCCACCACTTCTCCTTCAATGCCTCACAAGGCAACTTGGTCAAAAAGACACTATCAACACGAATACGAGTATGAATTTCAGTTAGGCGATCCAAAATCAAGCGGTTGAGCAGAGAACGAGGGGCGATGAAGAGAGCGCGAAACTCGCGACTAACACAGCTCGATCCCTACGTGGTATCCATCGATCTGCCTCCACTGATCCAACTTCAAACTCATCCGCCAGCACACCCAAGAGTCATAACATGTACTAATGATCCAAGGTTGCGAGATATGAGAACGTTTTCGGTCCATGCACCACATCCAACATTGACTCATTTCTCTCCATAACTCCAATAAACTATACTAAGAGATTCGAAGAACATGAAAAAGTCATGAGTCAGAACAACGAGAACGCTCGAAGAACACAAAAAGGCAGAGGAACTGTTCATATCAAATCCATGTTTTCCTGTCTGTGCTGATGGTCAATTGGCATGTGTCCCGTGTAGAACATACGAACATCTCCATTGAACACTGAGATTGGGGGTTCAAGTCCTAGTAATGCAAAGGACGAGAGAACGACACAGTATCACCGGCAGATGCTCACCACGGGTGTTGGCGTCCCTCATGCAAAAAGAAGTGTGTTCCGTGCATCTCAAAAGAGCGAAAAGGCACCAGAAACGGGAGCAAGGGGTCACCAGAGCCGAACGACGAATAAACGAAGTAAACACTGTAACCAGCATTTACGAGACTTTTTGCACAGTTTCAAGCTGTTCCTCATTCAAAAACAGTCAGAAACTTGCATTGTAGTGCACAAACGTGAATCTTCATACTGATATGGAACGAATAAGAGGTACTGGAAGACGAATTGAACACAATCATCTGAACAGACTATCAATGCCTCTTTCAGAGCTGCAAACACGACCAGTGACGCATTGATGGTGCTTGATACATACCTCCGAGTGGCTTCTCATGGATGAAGGGCGCTTTCGGGTGAATTGAGGTTGCAAACATGGTAAAGTGGACAGGAATGATTGTTGCTGATCGGAGGAAGTCAGGAAAGTGCCTGGAGACTGCACTCGGCGCTGGATAATTTCCTTCTTCACCGGGGGGAGAAAGTGCTTTCCGACAGTGACTCCCACTCCCCCTTTCACCCCTCATCTGTCGATATCGATATGGATTGAACAAGTTTTGGCGACTCATGTCTTTCCAACGGCTCACCGTGCTTGTTCGGCCTGAGAAACCCCCAACAACGGACGAGTCTTCATCCGTACGTCTTTGGCCTCTCCTCCACCCCCCAATGCCCTCTTTTTGACTGTGTATATCTACAAAGCACTCTTGTGTATGGAAAGTGAGACTATATGAACATTTCCCAAGGAAGACTTGCAAGAACCCATTCCGTTCCTTCGTTTTGCCTTTCACTGCCAGACGCTGCTTTCATCAGTTCCGTCATCCTCACTTTACGTTGCTAACCTAGTGATCTTTGATATCACAGGACTGTTCACTTGTGAAAGATTTAACATTGCCTGTATTGGCCTCCTGTACGTTGAGCGCATCGTTTCACCTCCCATTCCTTGCCTGAACGATATGATGTTGTAAAATAGGTAATTTACGCCTGAATACATACTGTGTTGACGAATTTGATCTGATCGTTCCACTCCAAGCCTGGCATTCCCAGCGTTCTGTTTTTGCGCGCGTTTCTAACCTTAAGACTCTCTCATTCTGGTCTCATTTGCTCCTTCAAGATGTCCTTTGGAATGTGGTTCCTGTGTGGTGTACTCTCATTGGCTCAAACCTCATCTTGAGCTCTGAACATCTGGCTCTTTGGTCTGCTCGATTCCCGCTGCTCGGATGTGCTTATCGGTCCCTTGGCTTCGGTATTGTATAGAGTGAATGTGTTATAACATGAACACGCTTGCGATTCTTGGTCATTGCCTCTCGTTGTGGAATTGATGGAAGAACAACGTTTCGATTCGCTCTCTACCTGTGTCTACTCTGTCAAGACAAATGTACACCCCATTCCATCTACGACCACAGCGCACGTTCATCTCCACTTACATGGGCTCTATTCTATAATTGGGAACAACCGAAGGCACGACGTGGCAGTAGTCAGATTGTGGCTCCAAGTTCGGCTTTGGAGCCAAATCCGCCCCATAAGCTGAATCAGGATCCCAATCCATGATTGGTGTGTTAATGCTCCTTTGCGATCGGATTCTGAGACGATGCACAACGATGTCCTCACACTTGGCACGCGCCTCGGGCCAAACCAAATGCGGACGCATTTCGGGACCAGGTCCACAGAGCTCGGTCGTCTTTCCCTTGCACCATTCCTAATTGAAAGGCCGATCTGCCCTCCTCCTTTTTGCGGCTTTTAGATTCACCTCTTGTACAATAGAGTATAGCAAGGTACGGAACCCCCCTGGGAAGACCATATGTGGCTGGTGGAGTCTTGGTGCTGCGCGAACAATTGTTCAATTGTCTCGATTTTCTCTGTTGTTTGAGGTCTGGTGACCTGCATTGGCGGTGCAAATGGAGCGTTATCGTGGATACAATGTTTCCTGAGCAAATGGCAGATGTATGACTTGACTGTCGGTGGAAAACGAGTCTGCTTCGCTCCCAACAGATCAGCGCTTTCACTCTCTATCGCATTCAATGTTTTTGCCCCGATTCTGTTTCCCGTCCAACCGTTTCAAATCTCGTTTTAGTACTGACAAGCTTCTTGCCCTCTCACTGTAGCTACCACGGCCTCTGCTCTCCACCGAACGCCGCGAACTCAAAACCGGTCCATTGTCCAAAGGAATCCTTGCATCTTCGCAGAATGCCGAAAATTTTGGTGCGAGTAGTGTCGGCCAAGAATTTGGATCTTGTGTCTGAGTCAGGTGCGGTGTTTGGAGGCCAGAAGCGGCTGTCGCTTGGTTTGCCTGGTAGTGGTGGGGCTCCCGAAAATTCTGTCCCCGTATTTGTGTGTCATGCCATATGCTAACCTGTCCCTCTTTGTTCTGTTTTGTGTTCTTGATGTGGTTTGTTGCGGTGTGTGTTCTTGATGTGGTTTGTTGCGGTGTGTTCTGGCATGTGTGCGCTGTGCAGCCTATCAAGAGCCGTGGGTGGTGGTCAAATTGGGTCGCATGACCTCGACGATCAAGGCGAGTCCCGAGCCGAAGTTGGTTAAGAAGAATGCCAACCCGCAATTCAATCAGGTGCTGGAGATGGAGTTCGAAGATGTGAACTCTGCGCGTTTGGAAGTGGAGGTGCGCGACGTGGATGAGCGCGGAAAGGAGACGATGATCGGAGCGCTTCGTTTGCGATTGCAGAACCTGGCGAAGAAGATTGCCTCGACGGCATCCTATAAGTTGACGGTGCCGCATGTATCGCCTTCTAAGGCGGAGTTGGAGTTGTCGTTGGAAGCACAAGACTTCGACACCTCGAACCCGGAATCCTTCTCGATGCCCTCCTCCTCTGGTTCCTCATCTTCTTCATCATCATCCTCATCATCGATATCTTCGTATATTCCTGGAGGTGGTCGCGCAGCGATGGCTCACAGTGGCAGCATCCCATTGAACGGCAGTGGAGGCGTGATTGCGCCCGTTGCCAGCAGCGCTGCCTCGTCGTCCGCTTACGCACATGTCGGCTTGCCTTCTCACTCCCCCGTTGCGATGCCTCATCAAGCGCCTTCCCGCGCAGTGATTCAGCAATTCCCCCCACCGATGCAGTACAACCCGAAGGACATTCAACGCATCCATCCCCACATTGCCAAGGGTTCATATGGTGTCGTCTACAAGGGGCATGTGCCCGATGTCAAGGAGACCGTGGTGATTAAGGATATGGACTATACGAATCAGAAGGCGTTGGAAGATTGGAAGAAGGAGATCAAGATGATGGCGAAGACGATGTGCGACTACGTGGTGCGCGTGTTGGGCTATTCTACCTCTGAACGCACGTTGACCATTGTGATGGAATACATGACGAAGGGCTCTCTCTATGACGTGCTCCATACTCGCAAGGAGACACTATCGGTGATCACTAGGATGAGAATGGCGCGCCACTGTGCCCTCGGTCTACAGCACTTGCATGAACTGAAGGTCATGCATCGCGATATCAAGTCGATGAACATCCTCGTCAATGATGGTTATGCGTGCAAACTTACGGACTTCGGATGTGCCAAATCGTTGAATGAGCAAGGCGCGATTCTGAACACTGCGAACAGCGGTACGCCTCTCTGGATGGCGCCTGAGGTGAAGTTGGGTCAATACGATTACTCAGCGGATATCTACTCGTTGGGTTTGGTGCTGTACGAGCTCTTGGAGAAGCGGCTACCGCAGTACGATCAAGTGCGCGCGACCGTGGTTCTGCCCCGCGATTACGACTCGAAGGACATTGTTGGTCCCTGTCTCAACCCCGATCCTCGACGTCGTCCCAAGGCCTCTGAAATTGTGCATAAGCTCGACTCTGTCATTCGCAACATCATCCAATCCATCCGAAAGCACCTGAAGGAGGACGAACTTAAGGAACTCGGTCTCACGCCCTCCTCCGACACCGACCAGCTCGACTCTGAAATCTCGGCACTCTACCAAATTCTACTCAAAAAGGACCCCAAATCAGTCGACAAGATGGTCTACCAAGCCTTCGGGTCGGACCCGGAACGCGCTTCCGCCAACCTGCCGGACGTGCCCCTCACGCCCTCTCTCCCCGCTCAACCTGGCTTCATGCCCGGCGCACCCATGCCCGCCTTCGGAGTGCCGCCCGTCGGCTACCCACCCATGCAAATGGCACCCTTCCCCATGCAAATGGCACCCTTCCCTCAACCCGCCTTCGCCGCACCGCCCGGACTCGTACGTACCTCCTCCTGTCGTCCTCCCACCACCACCTCCTCCTCCTCCTGCCCTCCCACCTCTACCCTTTCATTTTGACAATGTGATGATGCCTTTTTGCACCCCATCCTCTCCCATGTTGCCCTCACGGCACTCGCTGACGCGCCCCCATTTGCGCTCAATGCCCCCTCTCCTCCAGTACCCTCCCCCATACTAGACTGTCTCATTAACACCTGGGATTTTGTTGATTGCTATGCTTCAAACTGCCCATGGTCATGTAATCTTACAACAACGCTCCATTGCCATGATGCTAAAACGTGATCCTCGTGTACTTCCT
>Ga0307375_10002205_pt1 | contig 20237 bp, 20 predicted proteins | sample TR1MG_FD_202531 | JGI IMG/M metagenome (GOLD analysis project Ga0307375, IMG submission 202531) | Soil microbial communities from Risofladan, Vaasa, Finland - TR-1 | ecosystem: Environmental > Terrestrial > Soil > Coastal area > Acid sulfate soil | place: Finland: Risofladan, Vaasa | collected...
GATTACCTCGGCAATTATGACTTTTACGGCCCCCTCCGGAGCTTGGCGAACCGGCTCAATGTCCTTGTCATCGCACTGACTCATAGCCGAAAAGGAGGAGCCGAGACCGCAAGCGAGGCTGTCATGGGAAGCTATGCGCAATCGGCGAATAGCGACGTTGTCATGGAGCTGAAGCGCCGCTCCGGTTCTGCGAAAGGTTCAATTACATTCGACGGGAATGATATTGAATTTCGAGAACTCGCGGTTGAATTCTCCAGTAGCCCACTTGGCTTCACGCTGCTCGACGAAGACCCCGCCGAGGCACGGTTGACGCCGGAGCGACGCGACATCTTGGTCTCGGTCCGTCAATCTGAGGAATCGATAGGCCCGGCCGAGATTGCCACGAAGCTTGGGAAAGACCCAAAGGTAATTTCTAAGCAATTGAATGCACTGGTCGACGATGGCCTGGTCGAGAAAACCGGGCGAGGCCACTACCGTACGGCTGGGCGAAATGGGCGAATGGGGCGAAATGAAGAGCAAGTATATACATCATATAGAATTATTAATGACTCTCTTTCGCCCAGTGAAAATGTATCTGGGCGAAATGGAGAAACGACAGGCGAAAGTATCATTTCGCCCGAATCGCCCGAATCGCCCGGTGTTTCTTGGAGTGAGCTGATCGAGCCTTCTGCCCAGTCTGTCATTTCGCCCGGTTCGCCCGAATCGCCCGGTTCTGAAGAGGAGGTTCCAATTGAAATACGGTAGGCACTTGAACCATGATCTAATTGCTTCAATCCGTTCCGGCTCGATACAGCAAGAAGTTATGACGCCTGACCCAAACCTATTTATCGCCCGCGTTACCACGGATGCCACAGGACGGCCCAGGGGGAGGCCCGCCGGGGCGAAAACGCAAGGGCCTGATGCCCGCAGGGGGCGATCATCGGGCAAACATCCTGGCCCGGAGCCGATTGAGCTGCTACGGATGACCTGCCTCGACATCGTGTCGAGCTATTGGCCGGGACTCCTCGAAATTGAAGACCTGCCGCTCGACAGGTTGGAAAATGAGCTAGACAAGGAATTTGCCCGCGTATTGCGCGAGGCAAAATAAGCAAGAGCTACCGTCGCGACGACGGAAGGGGGAGATGATGAAAGGATACCGAGGGTACCCACAGTACGATGACGAGGGCGTGTGCTACATGTCGGCGGAAGAAAAGGCCGAGCTTCGCGAACTTGCAAGAGCCGAAGCGGAGGCTGTTGGGTCAACCGTGGAAGAGCTTGGCGAAAAGTTTTTCGCGATGATGAAAGCGATGTTTCCACATCGACAAGAGGGCGCCATGGGCGCGAGGGGGAGAGCTTGAATCAACTATCTGAGATTATCGAGGACATCGCGGACCTTCGCGCGGAGATAGGGCTAAAGCCCAAAGACGCCGATGGAAGCCGCGTTGCTACCAGGATCACGCACCTTGAACGACAAACGGCCGAGATATACGAGCGGCTTGAACGGCTGGAGCTGCGCCTAGGAATGCCCTACGGCATTACGGACGGCCCGGAAGATATGCCTCCGCCCACCAATTGCAGAATTGTACCTTTCACGGCGGTTAAAGGGGTTTAGTGATTAATTCCGGCATGATTAAGTGTAATTACCAGCGCCACGGTGGGGCGGGCGTCGACGCTCCGCCGAACGCTGGGCTTTGAAATGAGAGGGGCGCTTGTAGCGCATGGCGAAAAGCGCCTTCGGGCGACGGTACTACGTGTTATTGGGGGATTTATGCGAAATGGAGCGCCGGAGAGACTTGCACTAGGTGACCTTGCGTCGGCCCGGCGGAGCCTCGCCCGCATCACTCGCGCGGCCTACCGTGGCGAAATGGACGAAAGCAAGAGCCGCCTGATGGGCTATTTGTTTGGTCAACTACTCGGATATTTCAAGACTGAGATGGAAACCGACATCGCCAAGCGCCTTGACGAGATCGAGGCCCGCCAAGCCGCCCGCGATGGCCGCCCCTCTCCGGCCACCGCTTCTCGACCCACCTACGCGCCCGCCACGGCTCCCGATAGTGTGGAGCCCGAGGACGACGAGGACGCGCCTACGGCCGCAGAATCGGCCATTAGCGAAACTCCCGCAACTTCAACCGATTGGAGGACCAGGCTATGAAAATCCAAGCTGCACGCATCGCCAGGCTTGACGCCGAGACGAAGAAAGCCCGCTTTCGTGACGACTTCCCGCCCTGCTTTGTCGTCGAAGCCGGTCCCGACCTGGAGGATAAAATAGCACTGCGCAAGGCCGAGCTGGCCGATGAGGGCTTCGACCCGGAGGACGCGCTAATCGTCATTTTACACGACGTTCCTAAACCCCCATCGATCATCGGCCTCAAAGGGCGCGGCTTTATTAGGACCGGCCCTCCTCTTAATGCTCAGGAATGGGAAAAGGAATCTGTCGCAATGCACGAGGCGCAGAAAAGCAAGCTTTCAATCTTCGAAGGTAACGTGGCGAGTCAATCGGCACTCGTCGATGAAATCTAGCCTACGTACTGATGCCTGGAACGATCAAAGCAACTAGCCTATAAAGCTAGTGAAGGGACTAAATATGAATATCGATGAACTGAATACATGGATTCTTTCCGAGGAAGGGAAGGCTTGGGCCGACGGTCTGAAACAACCCCTCATCGCGAAACGTGACGAGCTTTTAGAGAACCTACGTCAAGCCAACGGCAAGACGGCCGAAGCCCTACGGGCGAAGGCGGACCTCGAAGGGCTCTACTCTGCGGAGCGGCAGGCAGTGGAGAAGACCGTCGTTGACGGTGAACTGTCCCGACTCCTCAAAAATGCGCGCGTCATGGAACCGGCAATTCCCGGAATCCTGGCGGAGCTGAAAGAGGCCCACGGCCTCGCGGTAAAGGCCGACGGCCCGAACCGAATTGCTTCCGGCAAGGTGAAAGGACCGGATGGGGCCGAGCGGGAAGCTGGCCTCGACGAGATCGTCAAGTCATGGACGGAAACGCCCGCCGCTAAGAACGTCATTCTCATTCCCGGATCATCCGGGGGCGGGAGCTGGGGCGGGTCTCGTCCCGCGATGCCGTACACGCGCGAGACCATCGCCAAGATGAGCCCGCGCGAGGTAGCGACCAAACTTGACGACCCCGCCTTCCAGAGCGCACTAACAACCCTTTAGGAGAAGATCATGGCTATTTCCAATTTCGTCCCGGCCCTTTGGTCTGGCGTCATCCTCAAGGCCTTTGAGAAGGCTTTCGTCTATGCCTCCCTCGTCAATCGCAATTACGAAGGGGAGATTTCCGGCCCTGGCGACCGTGTGAGAATCGCGACGATGAACAATGTCGCGGTTCGGACCTATGTGAAGGGAACCGACATCACCTTCGACGACCTCGACGGCACGTACCAGGATTTCGTCATCGACCAGGCGAAGTATTTCGCCCTGAAGCTCGAAGACATCGACGCCCTTCAGGCAAAGCCCGCGATGATGGCCGAGTCTGTCCGCCTCGCCGGAGTCGCGATTGCCGATACCGTTGACGCGTACGTCGCGGGAATCATGGCGAGCGGCGCCAGCATTACTACCAATCTCGGCACCTCGACGACTCCCCTCGACGTGAACTCCGCCGCCGTGCCGGGCCTCCTCGCCCTTGTCGGTGAGGCCCTCGATAACGCGAACGTTCCGCGCGCCGGTCGATGGATCGTCCTTCCTCCTTGGGGAATCAAAAAGCTTGCCCTGTCCAAGATCGTTCAGGATACCAACAACTCCGAGGCCCTGGCCTCTGGCTTCGTCGGCCACTATATGGGCTTCGAGGTTCATATGAGTCCGAACGTTCCGAACACGACCGGCGCCAAGTGGCAGGTAGTCGCCGGGACGAACGAGGCGACGACCTACGCCGATCAGATCGCGAAGACCGAGGCCCTCCGGCTGGAGAACTCTTTCAGTGACGCCATGCGCGGGCTTTACGTCTACGCCGCGAAGGTAGTGCGCCCGACGACCCTTGCCCTCGCGTACCTGAACGAGGCCGCCGAGGTCTGACCCTAACCCGACCGTCGTGATGACGGACAGAACTAAAAGCCGACCCTGGCACTGAAAGCCGGGGTCGGCACGTGGGGGAAACATGGCACGAAGTGATGAAACATACCTTTGGGGCGCGACGCATGCCGCCGCCCTCATGAGCAGTCAAGGCTTTATCGATTTTGCCGACACCGGGCACCCTGACGGATCGACCGGGGCCGCGTCTCGTCTTCGCGTCCACTCGAATGGACTCGTCGAACATCTCGGCTACGGTTATTCATTTTCCATTGGGACGCCAAGCATAAGTACGGAGCGATTCACGCCGAAGATTCCTCCCGACGGCACCCTCGACCCGCTCAAATATTACGTCTTCTGCAATGGGGTCATTGGATCCTATTCGTTCCGTGTCGGCAGCGAGTCGGACTCGATTCCCAACTTCCGAACGCCCGCATAGCCCACCTGCAACTCGAGTTGCAGGTGGGCGCCTCCCCTGGCCGACGAGCCCGGCTTGGGGAGTCGGATTCTCAGCCCGGCTCCGCTCCTTTCGTCGCCCCCCCTGGCCTGTTAGCGGCATGGGGGGCTTTTTCTATGTGCGTAAGATTCCTGAGAAAACGGAGGCCCATTTTGCAGGCCTCGCGCGATTTTAGCTTGACGCCTTCCATTAAATGTACAATACTGACCATGTAAGAGCATGACGGGATAAGTACTGACTGGGACTGAAAATCCGTGTGTCAACAGTTCAATTCTGTTCGGCGGCACGAACGAGAGCCGGCCCGCAAGGGTCGGCTTTTTTGTATTTGCGGCCAAACGCCAATCGCCGATCGCCGCCCCGCTGGGACCTCGTTTCGCGGCTCCGGGCCTCCCCGACATCTCTCCTCGAAGGGCCTTGCGCCAGGCCTTCCATGGCCCTAGGCTTTACGGAAGTCTTCGTTCGCGCGAGGTGCTCATGATAGCCACCGTCGAGCCGGAGCCCCTGGTCGGACTGAGCGGCGATGTTGTCCGCGAACGTCTTGCTTCCGAGGGCTACAACGAACTTCCCCAATCGAAGAAGAAGGGTTTCCTCGGCATTGCCCTCGGGGTGCTGAAAGAGCCGATGTTCCTCCTCCTCCTGGCCTGCGGGGGCCTCTACCTCCTCGTTGGCGACGCGGAGGAGGCCCTGATGCTTCTCGGCTTCGTCTTCGTCGTCATGGGCATCACCTTCTGGCAGGAAAACAAGACCGAAAGGGCCCTCGATGCCCTCCGCGACCTGTCGAGCCCCCGCGCCCTCGTGATCAGGGACGGCGTCCAGGAGAGGATAGCCGGCAGGGAGGTCGTGCGGGACGACATCATCCTGGTTTCGGAGGGGGATCGCATCCCGGCCGACGCCCTCGTGCTCCGCTCCGACAACCTGGTGGTCGACGAATCCCTCCTCACCGGCGAGTCGGTGCCCGTCCGCAAGCGCCGTTTTTCGGTCGAACGGACGGACGGCTCTTCCGAGGACCTCTCCGGCTCGGCGCCGGGAGGCGATGAGCTGCCCACGCTCTGGTCCGGCACGATGGCGGTGAAGGGCCGGGGCGTGGCGAGGGTCGTCGCCACCGGCTCGCGGACCGCTATTGGCCGCATCGGCAAGGCCCTGCAGCGTCTGGAGACCGAGGCCACGAATCTTCAGAAACAGACGGGGCGGATAGTCCGGACCTTTGGCCTCGTCGGCGCCCTCCTCTGCGTCGCCGTCGTCGTCATCTTCGGGCTGACCAGGCAGGACTGGCTCCACGGCTTCCTCGCGGGTCTCTCTCTCGCGATGGCCACCCTGCCCGAGGAGTTTCCCGTCGTCATGACGATCTTCCTGGCCCTCGGGGCCTGGCGAATCTCGAAGCGCAAGGTCCTCACCCGGCGAATGGCGGCCATCGAGATGCTCGGGGCCGCGACCGTGCTTTGTACGGACAAGACCGGCACGATCACGATGAATCGGATGACCGTCGCGAGGCTCGGCCGGGATGGGGATTTTCGCGAGCTTGCCGAGGGCCAGAGCTCGCTGCCCGAATCCCTCCACGATATCGTCGAGTATGCCGTCCTCGCGAGCCCGGCCGATCCCTTCGACCCGATGGAGCGGGCCATGCGCGAGGTGGCCTCTCGAACCCTCGCCGGCACCGAACATGTCCATCGCGATTGGCGCTTCCTCAGGGAATACCCCCTCTCCGACGGGCTCCTGGCCATGTCCCACGCCTGGGAGTCGGTGGACAGGGAGAGGCTCGTCATCGCGGCCAAGGGCGCGCCCGAGGCCATCGCCGATCTCTGTCACCTCGACGAGGCTTCCGTCGCCTCCCTGCGCTCGGACGTGGATGGCCTCGCGGCCGAAGGCCTCCGCGTCATCGGCGTGGCCGCGGCCGATTTCCCCCCCGGGGAGCTGCCGGAATCCCAGCACGATTTCGCCTTCCGCTTCGTCGGCCTCATGGGCCTCCGCGATCCGGTCAGGCCCGGGGTGCCGGCTGCCGTGGCCCAGTGCCGCAGCGCGGGCATCAGGGTCGTGATGATAACGGGTGACTATCCGGGCACGGCCCGGAATATCGCCCGCGAGATAGGTCTGGCCGATCCGGAGGCCGTGATGACCGGGCCGGAACTCCAGGCCATGGACGACGAGGAGCTCGCGAGGCGCATCTCCGGTATATCGGTCTTCGCCCGCGCCGTGCCCGAGCACAAACTCAGGATCGTGGCCGCCCTCAAGGCCCGCGGCGAGATCGTGGCGATGACGGGCGACGGGGTGAACGACGCCCCCGCGCTCAAGGCCTCCCATATCGGCGTGGCCATGGGAGGGAGGGGCACGGACGTGGCGCGCGAATCGGCCGCCCTCGTCCTCCTCGACGACGACTTTTCCTCGATCGTCGCGGCCGCACGGGTCGGCCGCCGCATCTACGACAATCTCCGCAAGGCGATGACCTTCATCTTCTCGGTCCACCTCCCCATCGCCGGCATGTCGATGTTGCCCGTCATGTTCGGCATGCCCCTGGCCCTGATGCCGGTCCATATACTCTTCCTCGAGCTCATCATCGATCCCGCCTGTTCCATCGTCTTCGAGATGGAGGAGGAGGAGCGCGGCATCATGGAAAGGCCGCCCCGCCCCGTCTCGGAGCCCCTCTTCGGCCGGAGGATGATCCTCATCGGCCTCGTCCAGGGCCTTGGCGTCCTGGCCCTCGTCGCGATCATCTACTCCGTGGCCCTCGGGGCCGGACTCGGCGAGGGCGAGGCCAGGGCCATGGCCTTCGTCAACCTCGTCTTCGGCAACCTCTGCATGATCATCTCGAACAGGTCCTGGACGCGATCCTTCCTGGCCATCCTGAAGAGGCCGAATCCCGCCCTCGGCTGGGTAGTCGGCGGGGCCCTGGCCTTCCTCGCACTCGTCGTCTTCGTGCCCTTCCTCAATCGGGTATTCGGCTTCGCTCCCCTCCATCCCTGGGAGCTCGGGCTCTGCGTGCTGACGGGCTTGCTATCAATTGCGATAAACGAGGCGGCGAAGCTGCCCGGCCTGCTGAGGGCCAGGGGCGGCCCGGGCATGGAGAAGGGGCGCCACCATCGTGGCCGCCAAATTGAAAAGTCCCGCCTTCGATGATATCGTGCATGCCGCCTCGGCCATGCCCGGGGCGAGGAGTAAGCATGGCGAAATTCGTGGAATGGGACCAGAAATACAACGTCGGCATTCCGCTCATCGACGCCCAGCACAAACACCTGATCCAGTTGACGAACGGGCTTTTCGACGCGTGCACGAAGGACAAGGAAACTATGGATGTCGAGTTCAGGGAGGTAATGAAGGAATCGGTCGATTACGTGCTCGTGCATTTCAGGGACGAAGAGGAATTGATGAGGAATTCCCGATACGAGCAGTTCGGAGAGCACAAGAAGAAACACGAGGAATTCATCAAGACGATTCTCGAGGCGGTGCAGGAATACAAGGAGGGGAAGAAATTCGTGCCCAACAATTTCGCCCGATTCCTCCGCGACTGGCTCTTCGATCACATCGCCATCAACGACAAAGAGTTCTCGAGACATTATTTTTCGAAGGCGAGGTGAGACGGCCAGCCCCGTGATGGCGGAAGCGCAAAACGCCAAATGCCAAATGCCAAATGCCAAATGCAAAACGCTTCACGCTTAGCGACAATGCGCGCGGCAGAGGCCGCAAGGGGGCAAGGACATGAACCGAAGGCTCCGGGAAGTCATAGGCTACGCGGTCGGCGCGATCCTCGTCTGGGCCATCCTGCCCTATGGGATCTACGCGCTTTCGCGGCTGGTCGACGGGCTACTTGCCCTGCCGGCGATGCTCGATTCGCCCACGCGATTGATTATCGCCCTGCCGTTGGCCGTCTTGGGGATCGTTTTCGGGCTATGGTCGGTCATCGTGCAGCGGACGATGGGCCATGGCGGTCCGGTGCAACTGGGCAATGTCGAGATTAGCCCCAAGACGCGGGATCTGGTGGTTTCGGGACCCTATAGGTATACGAGAAACCCGATGCTGTTTGGGGCGGTCATGATATACCTGGGCTTCGCCATCTATTTGGGTTCGATCTCCGCGGTGCTTGTCGTGCTGGTCTTCGCGGCCTTCATGCTCGCCGTAGTCGTTAAGAGCGAGGAGCGGAGGCTCACCAGGGATTTCGGCGAGGCCTATGAGGAATACAGGGGAAAGACCTCCATGTTCATACCATGGCGCGGCCGGTCCGGGAAAAAGATATAGTTGGGAGTGAAATATGCTAGTCGAGGCTTTGACGCCCGGAATCAAGATCATGATGCTCGAGAAGCGGCACGCCGCGGCCATGCTTCGGTTCGTCGACGGGAACAGGGGCTACTTTGAAAAATGGATCCCCTTCGTAAGCAAGAATCACGAGTTGGGCGAAATCGAGGCCTTCATCCGGAGACTTCTCGGGCAATATGCCGAGGGCAGCGGATATTTTTTCGGCCTATGGAACGACGATGCCATGATCGGCTTTGTCTTGATCAAGGACATCAGGGAAGACGTCAAGGCGGCGGAAATCGGCTATATGATAGACGAGAAATTCCAGGGAAGGGGGATTGTCAAGGCCGCCTGTCTCCGCATGATCAAGTTCCTGTTCGAGGAGAGAATGGCCCAAAAGATCGTTCTTTGCTGCGATGAGAGAAACGAAAGGAGCATCGCTTTGGCGAAGAGGCTCGGCTTCGTTCTCGAGGGCAATCTGAGACGCGATTCCCTGATCAACGATGAAATCTGCAATACCTTGCATTTCGGCCTGCTGCGAGACGAATACCTCGCGTAGAGGCTATTCCCTCGCCGCCACATCGGGGGCCCGGGCCGCGTGATCGCGCCGACCCGGGGTTTGTTGGCCCGATGATCGCTAGTCTCTGATAATCGCCGCCAGTTTTTCCGGCGTGAAGCCGAAGTGAGCGGCCACCTCCTCGGCCGGACCGGATTCCCCGAAGGACTCGATCGATAGTATGTCATCGGTCTCGGCGAGGCGCTCCCAGCCCTGGGCGACTCCGGCCTCGACGACGACGACGCGGGCCCCCTTCGGGACGATGGCCTCGCGGAAGGGCGCGGGGGCCTTGTAGAAGGCTTCGCGGCAGGGCATCGACACGACGCGGAGGCCGGAGGCGGCGCCCTCCTTTTCGAGGAGGGTCGCTGCCTTGAGGGCGAGGTCGAGCTCGGAGCCGGTGGCGACGACGACTGTCCCGGGCTCTCCCTGCGAGTTGCGCGACACATAGGCGCCGAGGGCCATCGTGGAGCGCCAATCGGGGTCGTCCTTCCGGTTTATGGGGAGATTCTGGCGGGAGAGGGCGATGACCGTCGGCCCGTCGCGATGGGCCATCGCGAGCTTCCAGGCTTCGGTCGTCTCCTCGGCGTCGGAGGGACGCAGGACCAGGGTGTTCGGGATGGCCCGACAGCTCGCCAGATGCTCGATGGGCTGGTGGGTCGGCCCGTCCTCGCCGAGCCAGATGGAATCGTGGGTCATCACGTAGACGAGGGGGAGACGCATCAGGGCCGAGAGCCTGAGGGCGGGCTTGAGGTAGTCGACGAAGGTGAGGAAGGTGGCCACGAAGGGCCTGAGGCCGTGGAGGGCGAGGCCGTTCGCGATGGCCGCCATGCCGTGCTCTCGGATGCCGAAGTGGAGATAGCGACCGCCTCGGTTGGCGGGGCCGTAGACGTCGCCGCCGGGAAGGGCCGTGGCGTTGGGGCCGGTGAGGTCCGCCGAGCCGCCGACGAAGCCCGGGTAGGCCGCGTAGATGGAGGCGAGGGCCTTTCCGGAGGCGGCACGGGTGGCGATCTTGTCTTCCGCCTTGAAGGAGGGGAGGGCGAGGGGGATGGCTTCCTTGCCCGAGAGGATGGCCTCGAGGAGGGCAGCCTTGTCGGGCGCCTCGGCCTTCCAGGCGGCAAAGTCCTTTTCCCAGGCGGCGCGGGCCGCGGCGAGCTCCCTTCGCCGCCCGGCGAAAAAGGTCGGCAGCTCGGGGGCGATCCAGAACTTCTCGCCCGCGGGAATGCCGAGATTCGCCTTGGTCTTGGCGAGTTCCTCTGCGCCGAGGGGGGAGCCGTGGACAGCCGCGGTCCCCGCCTTGCCGGGCGATCCCTTGCCGATGACGCTCTTCAGGATGATCAGGCTCGGTCGCTTCGTGTCGGCCTTCGCGAGTTCGGTGAGCCCCGCGATCTGGGCGAAGTCGTACATGCTGCCCGAAAGTACCTGCCAACCGTAGGCCTCGTAGCGCTTGCCGACATCCTCGGTGTAGGCGAGCTCGGTCGAGCCGTCGATGGTGATCGAGTTCGAGTCGTAGTACATGATGAGCTTGCCGAGGCCGAGGTGGCCGGCGAGGGAGGAGGCCTCCGATGCGACGCCCTCCATGAGACAGCCGTCGCCCGCGAGGACATAGGTGTGATGGTCGATGATCCTGTGCGCTTCGGTATTGAGGCGGGCGGCGAGCATGGTCTCGGCGATGGCCAGGCCCACGGCGTTCGCGACGCCCTGGCCGAGGGGGCCGGTGGTCGTCTCGATGCCGGGTATCGAGCCGTATTCGGGATGTCCGGCGCAGCGGGAATCGAGCTGGCGAAAGCGCTTGATGTCGTCGAGTCCGAGGGGGAAGCCGGCGAGGTGGAGGAGGGAATAGAGGAACATCGAGCCGTGGCCGGCGGAGAGGACGAAGCGGTCCCTGTCGAGCCAGTCCGGCTTGGCGGGGTCGTAGCGCATGCCCTCGCCATAGAGCCAGGCGCCGAGTTCGGCGGCGCCGAGGGGGAGGCCGGGGTGGCCGGAATTGGCCTCTTGGATCGCGTCGATGGAGAGACTACGTACGGAAAGGGCAAGTTTTTCGAGGGCGGAAACGTTCATGAGGACTCCTTGGGCCCGCGAGGGCGGAGTGGCGTTGCGGGGATAAGCCTAGCGTCTTTGGCCCGCGCGCAGCAAGATAAGACGGGGCGACCGGTTCGACGACGACAGGAGTCTTTTGCGTAACGAGCCCCATGTTCATGTGAGCGCTCGAGCCCCTTTGCGGCTTGGCAAGCGCCGATGCCCGGGGCATGATGGACGCGGATTCATCGCCCCGATCCGAGGAGGCATCATGCAGGCTCGAGCCTTTGGTTTGCCGCTGTTTTCCCTTGCCTTGATGGCGACCGCGCCCTCGGCCGCCGAGACGGTCGGCGCCCCGACCCTAAGCTACTTCGGCCGTTCCTCGTTCAGGATCGCGACCGCCTCGGGTTTCGTGGTCTATGTCGATCCCTACGCGCCCGGCGACTATTCGTCGCCGGCCGACCTCGTGCTGGTGAGCCATGGCCACGGCGACCACAACGCCGTCGACAAGGTCACGCGAAAGAGCGGCTGCCTGATCGTGGCCCCGGCCGGGGCGGTCGAGGGGCATTCGGTCTCGACGATCGCCGAGGGCCAGGCGCGGACGATCGGCCCGGTTTCGGTGCGGGCCGTCGCGGCCGCCAATTCGAATCATCCCCGCGGCTTCGGCGTCGGCTACATACTCACCTTCGACGGCATCGTGCTCTACTATTCGGGCGACACCTCCCGTCTCCCCGAAATGGCCGAGTGGAAGGGCTACGGGATCGACTACGCCCTGATCTGCTCGGACGGCCACTGGAACATGAACGTGGCCGAGGCGGCTCAGTGCGCGACCCTCATGGGGGCGAAGCGCCTCGTGCCCGTCCACACCAGCGCCGAGGGTCTCTACGACGAGGCCGTCGCGCGCTCGGCCAAGTACCCGGAAGCCCTCGTGGTGGCTCCCGGCTCCGTCATCGGGTTGAAGAAGTAATCCATGAGGACCGAGGGCTTCGCTATGCCTGTACCAGCTTCCCTGGATGACATCCGCGCCCTCTACGAACTGCGCGTCCGCAGGGAGCCGACCTATCCCGGCGCCAGGGTCGAGCGGGGTCTCCATACCGTCAGACTCGTCCAGGGCGGCCAGGCTTGGGTTTCCTGGTCCGACCTCGGCGGCGCCGACGTGGATACGGCGATCGAGGTGGAGATCGAGCGTTTCCGAGAGCTCGGCGTCCTCGACCATCTCGAATGGAAGCTGTATGGGAGCGACCGGCCGGCCGACCTCCTCGAGCGCCTCGTCGCCCATGGCTTCGAAGCGAGGGAACCCGCGGACGCCATCCTCGTCCTCGACCTGGCTGAGGTTCCGGAAATCCTGAAACCGCGCCCCGGCTACGACATCAGGAGGATGAATAGCCTCGAAGGCCTCGACGAACTCCTGTCGATAGCCTCGACCGTCTGGCCGGAGGAAAGCCGCGAGGACAGCCGGCGTTTCATCGAGGAGGCCTTCGCGGCCGACCCGGAGGGGCAGAGCCTCTGGCTCGCCTATGTCGACGGGAAGCCCGTGGCCGAGGGCCGGGTGGAATTCGCCTGCCGCGAGTTCGGGGCCATATGGGGCGGGGCGACCCTGCCGGAGTACAGGAACCGCGGCATCTACACGGCTCTCGTGGCCGCCAGGGCCACCGAGGCCATCGAAAGGGCTTGTCGCTTCCTCACCATCGACGCGAGCCCGATGAGCCGCGGCGTCCTCGAGAAGCGAGGTTTCAGGCTCCTCGACACGGCCTTGGAGTGCAACTACAAGGGTTCCGCCGCCAAAGCCTGAGCTCGGCGGATGGCCGAAGGGCCTGTCCGACAAAGGCCCTCGGGCTTTCCCTCGCCCTCAGCCTCCCTCGAGGCGGAGCATCCGGCGTACGAGGCCGCGGATGTTCCGCGTGTCGATAGGTTTGGAAATGTACTCGTCGGCTCCGGCCTTCATGGCCCTTTCCCGGTCGCCGACCATCGCGAAGGAGGTGATCGCCAATATCGGGATCTTCCTGGTCGCGGGATTTTCGCGGAGGGCGCGCATGGCGTCGTAGCCGTTCATCAGCGGCATCTGGATGTCCATTATGATGAGATCGGGTTCCGTCTCTTCCGCCAGACTCACTCCCGTCCTGCCATCGGCGGCCTCGAGGATTTCGTAGCCGTCGACGGCCAGGATATCGCGCAGCAGCACGACGTTGACCTCATTGTCCTCGCAGACAAGTATCGTATTTGCCATGACTTCTCCTTCGAAGCGCCTTCCAGGCGCCTTCCAGGCGAGCGCTCCGCTTAGGCCCGAGGCCTAGGCCCCAGGCCTAGGTCTCGGGCCTAGGCTCCAAGCCCGGCGCCGGGCCCGGGCCCTTCCGCGCCATCCTTTCCGAGTCGCGAAAAATCGGATGGAAAGGAGATCGTGAAGACGCTGCCCTTGCCCTCCTCGCTGCTCACAGCGATGCCGCCTCCAATCGATTCGATGAGGTGCTTCGACAGGGCCAGGCCGAGACCCGTTCCTTCGTAGCGTTTCTGGAGCGGGGAATCGAGCTGCGAGAATTCCTTGAAAAGGCGCCCAAGGTCTTCCTCCTTGATCCCGATGCCGGTGTCGGATACGGAGATGTCGATGAAACCCTCCCTATGCTCCGAAGCCCGCGCCTCCAGGCGCACCTTGCCTCCGTCGGGGGTGAATTTGACGGCGTTGGACAGGAAATTGAAGAGGATCTGCTTGAGCTTGTGCTCGTCCGAGACGACCACGACATCGACCTCGGGAGCGATCGCCAACTCGAGCGCGATCGAATGTTTCAAGGCCCGCTCGCGTAGCATCGTGATCGACAGCTCCAGGGCGGTGCGGAGCGCGAAGGGAGCCACGGCGACCTCCATCCTCCCCGATTCGATCTTGGCGAGGTCGAGGACGTCGTTGATGAGATCGAGGAGGTGGCGGCCGCTCGTGGCGATGTATCCCAGGTATTCGCGCTGCTTGTCGTTTATCTCCCCGTAGAGGGCGTCCTGCAGCACCTCGGTGAAACCGATTATCGAATTCAGGGGCGTTCGCAGCTCGTGCGACATGTTCGCGAGGAAGCCGCTCTTGAGTCGGTTGGCCTCCTCGGCCTCCAGCTTGGCCTGCCGCAGATCCTCGGTCCTTTCCTCTATCGTCCTCTCCAGGTTGGCGCGGTGCTCTAGAAGTTCCTGGGCTACCGCCTCGCGCTCTTCCGAGCGCTTCTTGGTCTCCTCGGTCATCGTGTTGAAGGCCCTCGCGAGATCGCCGATTTCGTCGTCCCTGCCGATGGCGATCCGGAAATCGAGATCGCCCGCGCCGATGATGGCCGTTCCGGCCTGGAAGTCGGCTATCGATTTGAGCGTCCTCTTTTGTATCAGCACGAAGGTGATGAGGAAGTAGGCGAAGAAGAGTCCGATGCTCGCCAGGATGAGCAGGGTCTCCATGGTCTTGATCCGATTCACCTCGTCGCCGGCCAGACGCGAGAGCCTGAGGCCGTCGGAAACCAGTTCCAATTCCCTGATGGCGATCCTGCTCCAGGCGAGATGGAGGGTTTCCCGATCGAAGGCAGGGAAGCTGCCTATCTCCCGCCCGGAGGGCGGGCCGAGGCCCGAAAAGACCTCGCGGAGGAGGAGGGCGTTCGACCGGAGATCGCGGATCAGTTCGACCCGCTCCGGGCTCCCTCCCGTGAGGCGCCCGACGAGGCCCGTGAATTCCGCGTACTTGCCCTCCCAGCGTCCCAGGGAGAGGGATCCGGGATAGATGAGATAGTCCGTGGCCAGGTAGATCAGGTCGTTGGCCGATTGGACGATCTGGTCGGCCGTTCGTTGTTCTTCGGTCCTCTGGGCGAGGGCTCTGATGGTCAGCCAGGCTGAGGGAAGGATGGACAGGACCACCACGCCGAAAAAGATTGCCGTAACTTTTAGTTGTTGTCTGATACGCATCGATGCTCGCTCACCTCATCATATTGACGCCTTCGCGATTCACGGCGTCCAGCGCGTCCACATATATAAGCCGGGCGAAATCCGGCAGGATGGTGGCCTCGGTCAGCCTGTTCTTTATCATCCATCGAGCCTCGTCCTCCATCGCCGCGACCATCGAGAAATCCAGCGTGAGGCCGAACTGGTGTTTCGGCCAGATCGACGCCAGGTAGGAATCGTCGTAAGCGAGTTTTTTCGCCACGATGGCCCTGGCCTTGGAAGGATTGGCGGAAAGGAAGGACTTGGCCTCCTGGAGGGAGGCGAGCAGGGCCTCCGCCTCCCTCCCGTGCGTCTCCAGCCAGGGCCCGCGACACACGAGGATCCCGTAGACTCGCTGATCGGCCTGCACGTTCCAGACCGTGGCGTTGCCCGGAACCAGGGCCACGATCTTGCTCACCGCCGGCTGCCAGGCCACGATCGCATCCACCTTTTTGTCCGCCATGGAAGCGACGAAATCGGCGGGCTTGATGTCGACCAACGTGATGGCGTTCGCCGCGATCTCGTTCAGGACGAGGAAGCGGCTGAGAAAGAATTCGGTGATCGTATGAAGGGAGACCCCGATCCGTTTTCCCCTGAGGTCGGCCAGGGTCGATATTCCGCCGTCCTTTCTCGCGACGAGATAGTCGTTCTCGAAACGATCGTTCGCCGCGATGATTCGGAAATCGCCGCCGTTCAGGGCGTCGGCGACTAAGGGAAACTCCGCCGTCTCGGCGATCTGGGCGAGTCCGTCTCGCACAGCGGCCATGGCTGCGGGACCCGTGTCGAAATTCTTGATGTCGACCTTGAGGCCGTGCCGGGCGAAGAAACCCTTTTCGGCGGCCACATAGAGCAGGGCGTTCTGCTCGAGGGGCGGGGCGGCGATCGTGATCTCGGCAGCGACCCGGGGAGTGGCCTGGAAGCAGGAGAACGAGAGGAGGGTGGCGGCGGCAAGGGGGATCGGGATGAGAAGATACGGAATTTTAATATGCGCTTTCATTAATATCTCCCGTCATCTGGCGATGCTCGATGCACAGTGAAGTTTAGCTCCGGCGCCGTCAAAAAACAAATCGAAGGAGGGCGGGGGAACCGGGCCGATCTTCGGTTTATGTCAACGGAGGCTTGCGCGGCGGGGGGGCTTGGCTATACTTCAAAAGCGCTGGGTCGCCATTTTTCGCTCTTTCGTCGCGTCGAGGCGATCCACACATGCGTCGTACTATGTCGATAATAAACCATAGCAGACGGCCCGGCGCCACATGGTGGGGGCTACGCACAAAGACGGCCCTTGGGGTCGGCATCCTCATGTTCGTCTCGCTTTTCGCCTCGGGGATCGTAGCCTACCTCGAGAGCAGATCCATCGCGATCAGGGAGCTGCTCTCGACGATTTCGAGTGACGCCAGCCTCGACGAAAGCGAGATCGCGCGGATCGCCCAGGATTCGGCCGCCGACCTCATGGTCATACGGCAAACGCCGGCCGTTCAAGGCGTGCTGCGCGCGATGGAGGGGGGCGGGGTCGACCCTGTCGGCGGCGAAGGGCTGGACTACTGGATCGAGCACGCGCAAATGCTCTTCGGCGTCTATCTCCATAATCGCCCCCAGTACCAGCGCCTCCGATTCCTCGACGACAAGGGGGGGGAGGTGCTGCGCTTGGACCGCGTCGGCGACGAGGTCGTGGTCGTGCCCGCCGGAAAACTCAGAGACGTTCACGATTCGCCCTATTATTCCGCCGCCGTCGGTTTGAAAGACGGCCAAGTCTACTACTCTTCCATATCCCTTCTCAGGGACGGTTCCTCGATCGTCGTTCCCCACGTCCCCGTGTTCAGGCTGGTCACTCCGATCATCGACGCGAGGGGGCGTCCTGCCGGCATGGTCGTCCTCAACGTAACGGCTTCGAGGATATTCGACGCGCTCAGGGTTTGGCCGGGCGGCGGGGAGAAGTACCTCCTCGATCAGGATGGTTTCTTTCTCGTCCATCCGGACCATTCGAAGGAATTCGGCTTCGAGTTCGACAACTCCCGGACATAGCCGGGAAGGTCGACAAGGGCGAATCGGGGACCTTGTACGACGTCAGGGCCAAGAGCCTGATCAGCTACCGGCGGATCCATTACGATCCTTCGGAGGTCGGCCGGTACTGGCTCCTCGTGTATCGGATCCCGGAAAAGCTCGCCCTGGCGGACGTGTACGAGATAAGCCGCCTGATGATAGTCACCGGCTTGCTGGTGGCGGCCTTCGGCTTCATCGCCATCCTGTGGTTCATCTCGCGACGCATCGTCTCGCCGATCGTGAGCCTGGCCGAGGCGGTGAGCGCGATGGAGGGGGGCGATTCGTCCCTCCGGGTGGACGAGGTCGCCGTGCGCGACGAATTCAGGGTGCTGTACCGCGCTTTCAACGGCCTCGCCTCGGCCCAGGAGGAAGCGGTCGAGAGGCTCGTGAGAGAGAGACTCGAGGCCGAACACCTCGCGCGCGAAGCCGCGGAGATGGCGAACCGGACCAAGTCCGACTTTCTCGCCAACATGTCGCACGAACTGCGGACGCCCCTCAACTCGATAATCGGCTTCACCGAGGTGCTGCAGGACTCTCTGTACGGAGAGTTGAACGGCAAGCAGCTGGAATACCTCCGCTACATCGCGACCAGCGGCCGCCATTTGCTCGAACTGATCAACGACATCCTCGATCTGTCCAAGGTCGAGGCGGGGAAGGAGGAGGTCTCGCTATCCCCCTGCTCCGTGAGGGCCCTTCTCGACCTCTCCGTCACCATGTTGAGGGAGAAGGCCAATTCGCACGCGATAAGCCTGGATCGCGAAATCGCTCCGGAGGCGGACATCCGGATATTCTCGGACGAGCACAAGCTCAGGCAGATCCTGTTCAACCTCCTCTCGAACGCCGTCAAGTTCACCCCCGACGGGGGCATGGTGAGGGTCGAGGCCAGGTTGAACGATTCGACGCCTCGAAGGCTCGCGCTTTCCGTTTCCGATACGGGCATCGGCATCGAGGAGGAGGATCTCGGCCGCCTTTTTCACGAGTTCTCCCAACTCGATTCGCCATTGCAGAAGCGTTACGAGGGCACGGGTCTGGGCCTCGCCCTGACGAAGAGGCTCGTGGAGATGCTCGGAGGGAGCATCGAGGTCAAAAGCAGGTTCGGAGAGGGGAGCGTCTTCACCGTTTTCCTCCCGCTAGAGGTCGCGGTTCCGGGGCGTGCTTCCCTTCCGGAGTGAGACGTCGGCCCGAGGGCGCCCGAGGCCCGAGGCTATGGCAAAACGGAGATGGAGAGATGGCAAAAAAGGTGCTCGTCTGCGAAGACAACGCGATGAACAGGGTCCTCGTCCGCGACATACTCGCCTCCATCGGTTGCGAGATACTGGAGGCCGTGAACGGTCTCCAGGGCATCGAGATGGCCCGCGACACGGCGCCCGACCTGATCGTCATGGACATCCAGATGCCCGTGATGGACGGCTACGAGGCGATCAGGCGGCTCCGGGTCGAGCCGCTCACCTCCGCCATCCCGATCATAGCCCTCACCTCCTTCGCGATGGTGGGCGACCGCGAGAAGGTGCTTGAATGCGGCGCCGACGACTATCTTTCCAAGCCGATAGACACGCGCGTTTTCAAGGCGCTGGCCAAGAAATACATTGACGAGAAAAAAACGCGCGACGAGGGAGGCCGATGATGGCGAAGGAGCGGATACTCTGCGTGGACGACGAGCTGCCGAACTGCGCCTTGATCGAGGCGATCCTGACACCCCTGGGCTACGACGTCGTCTCGGTACAGGACGGCCGAGAGGTGGCGGGAAAGCTCGCGCAGATGAAGGTGGATCTCGTCCTTCTGGACGTCATGCTGCCGGGACTGAGCGGCTTCGAGATTTGCCGGGATCTCAAATCGGGGGAGATGAGCAGGAAGATACCGATCGTCCTGATAACGGCGCTCAACTCGAAGGAAGATAGGATCAGGGGCATCGAGGCCGGGGCGGAGGACTTCATCTCGAAGCCCTTCAATCAGCTCGAGGTGATTGCGCGCATCGGCATGCTCCTCAAGGTTCGGAAGCTCGACCGCCAGGTCGAGGATGCCTACGAGAGCATCAAGGGTCTGACCGTCTTCAGCAAGGCGCTCATCCACGATTTCGACCCGATGAACTTCGATTTCTTCGATTCGATCGAGAGACTCGCGACTCACCTGCTGCGGCCGGAGGACGAGGGGGCCGAGGTCCCCGGGGAGATCGTAATCTCCTTCGGCGAGCCGGGCGGCGCCTACAATCTCGTGTACAGGCGCCTGGAAAAGTCCGTGCTCGGCACGAGATTCTCGAGTTCCGTGCTCCATAAATTCTTTCCGAAGGGGAAGCCGGGAAGCGGCTATCTGAGCCGTTCCGAACTGCAGGGCCCCTCCTGGCTCGTGCTGCGGGAGATCCTCAACCAGATCGGGATCGAGGCCGGAAACCTGGTCTATTTCCACGACGAGGGTCTCACGGTCATGGCCGTCAATTACCGCGAGGAGGCGACGGCGCACAAGGCCGCGGTGGTGGACAATCTCGTACTCCTGGTCATGTTCCTGCGATCGCTCGCCACCCAGCTCCACGAGACCGAAGACGCCTTCGTCTACACGATCAACGCCCTGTCCCGGGCGGCCGAGGTCAATGACGAGGATACCGGCAACCATATCATCCGCGTGGGCGAATACGCCGCCGCCCTCGCCGAGCGCCTCGAGTTGGGCAAGGCCTACGCCGACGCGATCCGCGTCCAGGCGCCCATGCACGATGTCGGAAAGCTCCACACCCCGTCAGAAATACTCAAGAAGCCCGCCGGTCTCGATCCCGCGGAGCTGCGCATAATGAAGGAACACACCCTCCACGGCGCGGCTATCCTCGGGGAGCATCCCCGGCTCGCGCTCGCGAGGAACATCGCCTTGACCCATCACGAGCGTTGGGATGGTTCCGGCTACCCCAATGGCCTTAGGGGCGAGGAGATACCGCTCGAGGGCCGCATAGTCACGATCGCCGACCAGTACGACGCCCTCAGGAACCGTCGGGTCTACAAGCCTCCCTACGACCATGCCACGACCTGTTC
>Ga0307375_10002207_pt1 | contig 20224 bp, 23 predicted proteins | sample TR1MG_FD_202531 | JGI IMG/M metagenome (GOLD analysis project Ga0307375, IMG submission 202531) | Soil microbial communities from Risofladan, Vaasa, Finland - TR-1 | ecosystem: Environmental > Terrestrial > Soil > Coastal area > Acid sulfate soil | place: Finland: Risofladan, Vaasa | collected...
GGCAAAGACAGCTGCTCTTGTAAAGGTGAGTAATTACAAGTAATAATAAACTATAAACCTAACTAATTTTAAACCAATACCAAATGACACTATTTTACCAGACTCAATCGTGGTCTAGTCAACTACAAATTTCCGAAAAAACCATTAATATTTGGAAACGTTATTCAAAGAAAAAAAATTGGAGAATAACACAATTAGCAAACGGTTATTATCAATCTGAATGGAAAGATTTTAATGATAACTGGATAGGCGTTACAAGAAGAGAAACTATTGAGGGAGCTGAAAAAGCAATTGAATCTTCAATAGAACATTACACAAAAAAGTTAAAATTCTCTGAAGGACCTATTGTTGTGAAAACCTTTTAAATACAATACTTAAATTAAATTAAATTAAATTATGTCAGACGCAATCGTCAAAAACCTAAGCTTTGGAGACGAAGCTAAGGAACAATTATTTGAAGGTATAGAAAAACTCACGAAAGCCGTTAGCTCCACATTAGGGGCTAGCGGTAAACGTGTAATATTAGAAGATGGCGCAGGTAAGCCTGTTATTACAAAAGATGGTGTAACTGTTGCCGATTCAATTATACTACTGGATCCTATAGAAAATATGGGTGCTACGCTTTTGAAAGAAGCTGCTAGGAAAACTGTTAAAGAAGCTGGCGACGGAACAACAACGGCTACAGTGCTAGCGCACTCAATATTAAAACAAGCTTACCCTAAATTAAAAGAGCTTGGTCCTAGAAAAGTAAAACAGGGTATTGATGATGCAGTAGATAAAGTAATAAAATATATTGAAAAAAATTCTGTTAAAGTAACAGGAGATATGGTAAATCAAGTTGCTACTATATCTACAAACAACGATAAAGAATTAGGTTCAGTTATTGCAGAAGCTTTTAGATTAGTAGATGAAACAGGTATTGTTATGATGGAACAAACTGAATCATCAAAAACTACAGCTGAATTAATTGATGGTATTCAATATGAACAAGGATTAACTAATTCTCATTTTGTTACTAGAAAAGATAATAGAATTGCTGAATTGGAAAAAGCTTATGTATTGCTTATAGAATCACCCGTTGAAAATATAAGGAAGATACAATCAATATTAGAGTTTGTTATTAAAAATAATAAACCTTTACTTATAATTGCTGACACGGACCCAACGGTTATATCGGCATTAGCAATGAATAAAGTAAAAGGTAATATAAAAGTAAATGTTATCAATGCTCCTGTATACGGGGTTAATAGAAAAGATACATTTTCTGATATTGCTTTATTAACCGGTGCTACAGTAATAAATGAAGATTTAGGTGATGATATGGATTTAATTCAACCTGAGCACTTAGGCTTTTGTGAAAAAGCTATTACTAATGATACTGAAACAATAATTAAAGTATCTGATATTCCGGAAGCTGTAGAAGAGTTAATTAAAAGTGTTAAACAAGATCTTAAAAAAGCAACTGTACCACCTGAAATACAAAAGCTTGAAAAAAGAATAGCTAGATTATCAGCTAAAATTTCCACTGTAAAAGTTGGTGCGGATTCAAGTATAGAATTAAAAGAAAAAACCGATAGGGTAGAAGACGCTATCTGTGCTACTAAAGCCGCTATTAAAGAAGGTATTGTTGCCGGTGGCGGGGTAGCATTATTAAATGCTTCTATGTTTATCAAACCTAAAGATGAAGCTGAAAGCATCCTTTTGGACGCAATTAAAGCTCCCTATCACACTATCTTAGACAACGCTAATATTAGCGAAGCACATTCAGAAAAGAAAGGATGGGGATTAGATGTGATAACGGGTAAATCGGTTAATATGGTTAAAGCCGGAATAATCGATCCTCTACTTGTAACTAAAGCTGCCCTTAAAAACGCGGCATCTGTTGCAACTACTATTTTATCTACTGATTGTATAATTAATAACTTAAGGGTTAATGAAGGCAATAGGTAGAAATTTAATTATAGAAAAAGAAAAGCAAGGAGCATCAGAGACCAAAGGAGGTTTGATACTGGGTGAAAAGCAAAGAGAAGATCTGAGATACAATAAAGCAAAAGTTATATCTACAGGATCTGATATTAAGGGTATAAAAGAAAACGATCTTATTTATTACGATAGACACGCTGGTCATAATATTGAAATAAATAAAAAAATATACCAAGTAATAAAAGATTCCGATATAGTAATAGTTTTATGAAAAGGTTAGAAGCAAGGGATGTTAAAGACATGAACTTGCTAAAACATTATAGAATAATACGTAAGTGGGCTGCAAAAAATAATAATATAACTGATGCCGACTTAGAGCTTTTAATATATCTTGATTGTATCGACCTGTTTACTAAGATTGATTTTAAAATGGGTGCTTATTCTTATAGTTGGAATAATAGAAGATGGAATAGTTTATTAAAAGAAGGTTGGATTGTTGTATGGAGAAAAAGAAATATGACTACCCAAAAATATCATATATACAGAGTTTCTTTTAAAGGTAAACAGCTTATAAATAGAATGTATAAGATGATGCTGGGTATAGAAGATATTCCAACTAGTGAGCGAAGAAACGTAATAATGAAAGGCGAAACCTACACTAATAAAGTATTAAAGGTTTCTATTGATAATGTTAATAAAGATAAATATAGATAATTATGAAACTAAAAGATCCAAAAATCAATTTGATTGAAAAAGCTGGAGTTGTAGGTGCTAACGCAGTATGGGATGGCCCATTAGATACTGATGGCTTCCCAATGGGGAAAGGTTCTAGCTCTGGAATATCCGGTATGGAAGTAAAAAAATATCCTACGTCTTACTCCGCTGGCCCTATTACTCAAAAAGCTAAAGCTTTTAGATAGTGGCTATGAGTCTTCCGGATATAAAATTATACGCGGCAAATTTTCTTGCATTAGGTGTAACCATGACGGAAATAGAAGTAAGGTTAAAAATACTTTTATTGTTAATTACGATTGGTTATACTGTAGCAAGATGGGTTAATATAAAAAAATAAATAATGGCTTATTCTCAAAGTTCTTCTCCGTTTTTAAAAAAAGGTGATGCCCCATCACGTAAAAAATCTAAAGGATATTATGCAGAAGTAAAAAAAGGTGGCGGTACTGGTAGTAAAGCGGGTGGCGGTATGACAGAAAAAGGAGTTAAAAAATACCGTAAAGATAATCCTGGTAGTAAATTAAGTACAGCTGTAACTACCCCTCCTTCTGAATTAAAAAAAGGAAGTAAAGCTTGGAAAAGAAGAAAATCATTTTGTGCGCGTTCAAAGAGCTGGACAAGTGAAAGAGGTAAAGCCGCAAGAAGAAAGTGGAATTGCTAAAAGTATAATTAATAAAATATAAAAAAATGGACAAAGCAACTAAATACGATTTAAAAGAAGCCTATAATAAAAATCTTACCGATAAAGCTAGATTACATTATTTAGAAAATGTAGAGCATAATGTACATAGCCGTAAAGGTTACGCAGGTAGTTATTCTGGATCACATCCAAGATTTTCTTCTCCTGCTGGCTTAATGGGACAACCTCAAGGTTTAGCACAAGCGCAAAACTTGCAACAAATGCCATTAGATTCAAATTACAATCCCGTAGCTGAAATTCCGGTTCCAACTTCTCCTATTGCTCCTATAGTTCCTGCTGCTAATACAGCACCTATGGCACCTGTTGCCCCAGAGCAATTAGCTGCACCTACTTATTATAAAAAATACTAAGCTTAAGACAATGCAAAAAGCACAAGGATTAGGAGATACTATAGAAACAATAACAAAAGCTACTGGTATAAAATCGGTAGTTGATACTGTTTCTAAAGGTTTGAACATACCATGCGGCTGTAAGCATAGAAAAGAAAAGTTAAATGAAATATTTCCATATAAATAATGGCTTTTAAAATTTTCCCACCTTACGCATTGAATAATACACCTATTTATACAGTAGATTTAGAAGATAATGTTTTAGGTAAAGCAAACAATAATGGTAGCATTATAATAAATAAAAATTTAAATCCTTCTGCAATAAAAAAAGTTGTAGATCATGAAATGGTTCATGCAGATCAATTTAAAAGAGGTGATCTAGATTATGATGATCAAAATGTTTATTGGAAAGGTAAAACATATCCGAGATCAAAAATGAATGAAGGGAGTCCCACCCTACCTTGGGAAAAAGAAGCTTATAATAAAACTAAACAAATAACTTAAAAATTAAAATTATGCCTAAAGGATTTGGATATGGTGGTGAGTCTGCCAATCAAGAAAAAAAGAATTTATCAAAAGATATGCCTGTTGTAAAACAAGCATCTTGGATGTCAAAGCATTCTATCTCTGGTGGTTCCCCGGTTGCTATGGGTGGATCTTATAAAGGATCTGCAATGGAAATGCATAAATCAGGACATGAAGATGACTTTGATTATACCCCATCAACTCCAGGTGCTGGTGTTACTGGTACTATGGTAACTGAAATAGTAGGTGCTGGAACTGGAAAACCTGTTTACGAAAAAGGTAAAAAAGGCGGTAAATTTGAAGTAAAAAAAGCTGGAGAAAAACTAGCCGGAGGTGGTAAAGTTATTGAAAGCAAAAAAGTTGGTTCGAAAGGAAAAATTCAACAAAAAGTAAGAAAAGTAAAATTTAGCTAATAATAAATGTTTAAATTGCTTCTTGGGTTATTAAAAGGTAATAACGAAAATAAATCCATCGCGGGTAGTTTAGCATGGGAGATACGAGAGGCTATTAAAGGCAAAGAGTTAGATCCTAAAGAATTACTTGAAATACAAACTAAAATAAATGAGATTGAAGCCCAGCACAGAACTATATTTGTTGCTGGGTGGCGTCCATTTATAGGTTGGATTTGCGGGATAGCTTTAATGTATAATTTTGTAATAAGAGATTTATTTATATGGGTAATGAAGCCTGAAGATATACCTCCCGCATTACAAATGGAACACTTAATGACAGTCTTACTAGGTATGCTGGGGTTAGGTGGGCTTAGAACCTATGAAAAAATAAAAGAAAAAACACACTAATTATTATAATCAATTAAATTTAATCAAATGAAAAAAACAGAAGAAAAAAAAGTAACAGAAGAGCAATTAGCTAAAATTAAAGATCAACAACTTTCAATGAGTAATAAGCTGAGAGATGTGGGTTTTTTGGAACAGCAGAAACATGTGCTTCTCCATGAATACGCGGGTATAGCCAGCGATATGGAAGAGTATAAAAAAGAGTTAGAAAAAGAATACGGAGCTATAAGTGTAGATTTAGAAACCGGAATTTACACAGAAATAGATTCATCAGAAATTAAACAATAAAATAAAATGTCAAGTATTATAAGAAAGATCAGTATTGGAGCTGATTATAAAAATGATGCTATGCATTACTCTATAGGACAGGAAGTCTACGGTGGTCATAAAATAGCTTATATCATATTTGAAGATACTGACAGTTCTTATAATATTCATATTAAAAAAAATGATGAGGTAGTACCATGGAAAAAGTTTAACAGCAACATGGCTATTTCTGTTGAATATGATTTAAAGTATGAATAGTCTTTATGATTTTATTGTTGAACCTATTGGTGAAAGATATAGTAACACCATAGAAGTAGACAATTTAAAGCTAATTTTAAATACAAAAATTGAATCTTACAAGTTTGTAAATAAAACAGCTAAAGTAATAAGTGTACCACTTGCTTACAAAACTGTAATAAAGCCTGGGGATCACGTAATTATACATCATAACGTATTTAGAAGGTATTACGATATTAAAGGAAAAGAAAAAAATAGCAGTAAATATTTTAAAGACAATCTTTATTTCTGTCAACCTGATCAAATATATATGTACAAAAAACAAAACAAATGGAAGTCCTTTATGGATCGTTGTTTTGTAAAGCCAATTTTAAATAACGACAATCTAAGCTTAGATAAAACAAAAAGCCTTGTTGGTATATTAAGATATGGTAATAGCTCCTTAAACGAGCTTAAAATAGCTCCTGGTGACCTGGTAGGGTATACGCCGAATAGTGAATGGGAATTTATTATTGATAATGAGCTTTTATATTGTATGAAATCAAATGATATTGTTATTAAATATGAACATCAAGGAAACGAAACTAAATATAATCCAAGCTGGGCAAAAAGCAGTTGAGGAATTAATTAAGGTAGCTAAAGAAGCAATAGTAGATTCTGATGATGATATATCTGCGGATAGATTAAAAAACGCTGCAGCAACAAAAAAATTAGCAATATTCGATGCATTTGAAATTCTTACAAGAATAGAAAATGAAAAAAACATATTAGAAGCTAACGATAAAACCTCAAAGCAATTTGGTGGTTTTGCCGAAAAAAGATCTAAGTAATGTACCAACAAACATTATATAAAGTATTAGATGATCATATAAAGCCTAATACTTTAAAAAGATTAAATAGACTAAAAAAGTTTAAGTACGGCTATAACAAAGAATACGATATAGTAGTTATAAGTAAAAACGGTACAGTTGGTGAAATATATGAAATTCAAAACCTTAAAATTGGATTACCATTAGTAGATAAAATTTATCAAAGAAGTAAAGTCAAAGCAGAACAATATTGGGAAAGACTTCCTTTTCCAGAACAATTAGTTAAAATAAAATCTGTATTTGATTGGAATAAATACCCTGATAGTTTTAAAGAAAATTGGTACGATTATATTGATAACGAATTTAGATATAGAGATGAAGGGTTTACGTTTTATAATAAAGGGGTTGCAACTTATGTTACTGGTTCTCATTACATGTACTTGCAGCACACCAAGATTGATGTGGGGGCAGCAGACTTTAGGGAGTCGAATAGATTATTCTTTATATTTTGGGAGGCCTGTAAGGCCGATGACCGATGTTATGGTCTTATCTACCTCAAAAATAGACGGTCTGGGTTTAGCTTCATGGGATCGTCAGAGGTTGTTAACCAGGCAACAATGTCAAGTGATTCTAGATTTGGAATATTATCAAAGACGGGAGCTGATGCGAAAAAAATGTTTACCGATAAGGTTGTACCAATATCCACAAACTACCCGTTCTTTTTCAAGCCGATACAGGACGGAATGGACAGGCCGAAAACCGAGCTTGCGTACAGAGTCCCGGCGTCAAAATTAACTAGAAGAAAAATTGAAATAGGTGAAAAGCTAGATGAAATTGATGGGCTTGACACAACTATTGACTGGAAAAATACGGGTGACAACAGTTATGATGGTGAAAAATTAAAATTATTAGTTCACGATGAATCTGGTAAATGGGAAAGACCAGATAATATATTAAATAACTGGCGAGTAACTAAAACTACTTTAAGATTAGGAAGCAAGATAGTTGGAAAATGCATGATGGGGTCTACCTCAAACGCATTAGATAAAGGAGGTGAAAACTTTAAAAAACTTTACAATGGCTCGGACGTTACTAAAAGAAACCGCAATGGACAGACTAGTACAGGATTATATAGTTTGTTCATACCTATGGAATGGAATTACGAAGGATTCATTGATATGTATGGATTACCTGTATTCGACACCCCTGATGAAGAAGTCAAAGGGATTGATGGCCAATGGATTGACACTGGAGTAATTGAATATTGGCAAAATGAAGTAGAAGGATTAAAAAATGATCAAGACGCTTTAAACGAATTTTATAGGCAATTTCCTAGAACACAGGAGCATGCTTTTAGAGATGAAGCAAAACAATCGTTGTTTAATTTGTCTAAAATATATGAACAAATAGATTATGTTGAGGAAGCTAAATACAGTGGTTTAGTTACTCAAGGCAATTTTCAATGGGAAAACGGTATAAAAGATACTAAAGTAATCTTTATGCCGAGTAAAAACGGAAGATTTTTTATTACCTGGACACCACCATATCATTTGCAAAATAAAATTATTATAAAGAATGGTATAAAATATCCCGGCAATGAAGACTTTGGTGCGTTTGGATGCGACAGTTATGATATATCAGGTACGGTAGACGGTAGAGGCTCTAAAGGTTCTTTGCATGGATTAACAAAATTTACCATGGCTGATGTACCGCCAAACCAATTTTTTTTAGAATATGTAGCTAGACCTGATAATGCCGAAACATTTTTTGAAGATGTACTAATGGCTTTAGTTTTTTACGGCATGCCAATATTAGCAGAAAACAACAAACCTCGACTATTATATTATATTAAAAGAAGGGGCTATAGAGGTTACTCAATGAATAGACCCGATAAAGTATATAATAAATTATCTGTAACAGAAAGAGAAATAGGTGGAGTACCGAACTCTAGTGAAGATATGAAGCAAGCTCATGCCGCTGCTATTGAAACTTACATTAACGAACACATAGGTTTCAATAATGATAGTTATGGGAATATGTATTTTACTAGAACTTTAAATGATTGGGCAAAATTTAATTTAAATAATAGAACAAAACATGATGCGTCCATTAGTTCTGGGCTAGCTATTATGGCTTGTAATAAAAATAGATATGCACCAATTTCTAAAAAAGTATTTGAGCCAGTAAGTTTGCAAATAAGAAAATATAATAACGATGGAGTTACGTCAAAAATAATTTAAATAAATGGTTTATACAAATTACAATAGTTCATTTCCAGACCAAGTAGTATCTGATGAAATAAAAAATAGTTACGACTATGGTCTACAAGTGGGGCAAGCTATTGAAAATGAATGGTTTAGACAAGATACCGGCGGTGACCGTTATTTGCAGAATTTTCAAAACTATCATAATCTTAGATTATATGCCAGAGGCGAACAGTCTGTTCAGAAGTATAAAGATGAATTATCCATAAATGGTGATTTATCTTATTTAAATTTAGATTGGAAAATAGTACCTATAATACCTAAGTTTGTTGATATTATAGTAAATGGAATGGTGGACAAAGGCTATGAAATTAAAGCTTTTGCAAACGACCCATTTGCTATTAAAGAAAGAACAGATTTTGCTTTTAATGCATTACGCGATATTCAAAATAGAGAATATATTGAACAATTAAATCAATTAACTGGTCAAAATTTTTATGCGAGTGCAGACCCAAAAGCTTTACCTGCAACTAGGGAAGAATTAGATGTTATGCTGCAATTAGATTATAAGCAAAGCATTGAGATAGCAGAAGAAGAAGTTATAAATAATGTTTTTGATTTTAATAAATATGATGAAACAAAAAGAAAGATAGCTTACGACTTAACTGTATTAGGAATTGGCGCTTCTAAAACAAGCTTTAATTTATCTGAAGGTATCAAAGTTAATTATGTAGATCCCGCAGCTCTTGTTTATTCTTATACAGAAGATCCTAATTTTGATGACATATATTATGTTGGCGAAGTTAAAAATTTAAGTCTTTCTGAAGTAAAAAAACAATTCCCTAATTTAACTAATTCTGATTTAGAAGAAATTCAAAAATATAGAGGGCCAAGTAATTATAGTAATTACGTAAGAAATTATAGTGGTAATAATGATGACAATTTAGTTTCTATATTATTTTTTGAATATAAAACTTATGCTAATCAAGTATTTAAATTAAAATACACTGACCAAGGCTTAGAAAAAATATTAGAAAAAAACGACAGCTTCAATCCTCCAGAAAGCGATAACTTTGAAAAAGTAAGTAGAAGTATTGAGGTATTATATACAGGAGCTAAGGTTTTAGGAATGCCTAAAATATTAGATTGGAAGTTATCTGAAAATATGACTAGGCCTTATGGTAATGTTACTAAAGTTAACATGAATTATTCCATCTGCGCGCCTAGATTATATAAAGGTAGAATTGATTCAGTTGTAAACAAGATAACTTCTTTTGCAGATATGATTCAATTAACCCATTTAAAATTGCAACAGGTTTTGTCAAGAGTTGTACCAGATGGGGTGTATTTAGATATGGATGGTTTGGCCGAGGTTGATTTAGGTAATGGAACCAATTATAATCCAGCGGAAGCACTAAACATGTATTTCCAAACCGGTAGCATCGTTGGTAGATCATTAACACAAGAGGGTGATTTAAATAGAGGTAAAGTACCAATTCAAGAATTACAGACATCAAATGGTATGTCTAAAATTTCCGCTTTAATCCAAACTTATCAATATTATTTACAAATGATAAGAGATACTACAGGATTAAATGAAGCTGTGGATGGTAGTTCACCTGATAAAAATGCTTTAGTAGGACTACAAAAAATGGCAGCCGCAAATTCAAATGTAGCTGTTAGACACATATTGAAAGCTTTAATGTATATTACAATAAGAAATGCAGAAAATATCGGTCTTAGAGTAAATGATGCTTTGCAATTCCCATTAACAAAAGAAGCTTTGCTAAGCAGTATTAATACTTTCAATGTAAATACATTAGAAGAGATTGCTAAATTAGATATACACAATTTTGGTATATTCTTAGAGCTAGAACCAGATGCTGAAGAGAAAGCAATGCTTGAGCAAAATATTCAAGTTTCATTGCAACAAAATTCTATTAATCTTGAGGATGCTATTGATATTAGAGAAATAAGAAATATTAAGTTAGCTAATCAAGTATTAAAATTAAGAAGAACTAAAAGAGCTGAACAACAACAAGCTGCTCAACTGGCTAATATTCAAGCGCAAGGCCAATCTAATGCACAAGCTTCAGAAGCAGCTGCTTTAGCTGAGGTGCAAAAACAACAAGCATTAGCTGAAACAAAAGTACAAATTGAAAAAGCAAAGTCTGAGTTTGAAATAAATAAAATGGAACAAGAAGCTTTAATTAAAAAACAATTAATGGCTGAAGAGTTCCAATACAAAATGAAGCTTGCTCAAATAGAAGCAGACGCGCAAGCAATGAAAGAAAAACAAATAGAAGATCGTAAAGATCAAAGAGTTAAAATTCAAGGAACTCAACAATCTGAACTTATAGATCAAAGAAAAAATGATCTATTGCCTAAAGATTTTGAATCATCAGGTAATGATAATCTAGGCGGGTTTGGATTAGAGCAATTTGAACCAAGGTAAACTTTTTTATTAATCAATTTTATATTATTATATCATGGCAGAAGTACAAGTAAAACAAGAGGGGGAATTCAAAATGAAGAAACCCACTAAACCGAAAAATTTAGTGCAAGAACAAAAGATCGTAAAAGTTGAATTAAAAGATCAAGCGCCACTAGATAAACCTAAAGAAGAAGTTACCAAAGTGGTAATTCCTAACGAACAAAAAATAGAAGAAAATGCCGTTCAAGAGTCAAGCGCAGAGAAGGTGGATGTATCTAACCAATCCGGAGATGGCAAAGAAGTGGGAGAAAGAAACGCCAAAGGGGAAGACGCTACCCAAGAAAGTCAAAAAGAAGAAGTAGATTCCCCTATAAAATTAGTGGAAGATGAAGAAAATAATTCTGGAACGACGGGAATGGATGGAAGCAATGAAACTACCCCTCCCCGACTGGAACAAAAAGAAGTATTACAGGAAACAAAAGCACCAGAGCTACCCGAAGGAATAGATAAACTAATTAAGTTTATGCAAGAAACAGGTGGTACTGTGCAAGATTATGCAAGATTAAATGCTGATTATTCAAACGTTGATAGCAATACTTTATTAAAAGAATATTACAAACAAACAAAACCTCATTTGGATCAAGAAGACATTGATATTTTATTAGATGATTTCACTTATGATGAAGAAATAGATGAGGATAGAGATATACGCAAAAAGAAAATTGCGTTTAAAGAAGAGGTTGCAAAAGCTAAAAACTTTTTGGAAGAAACAAAGAGTAAGTATTACGAGGAAATTAAATTAAGACCTGGTATTACTCAAGAACAACAAAAAGCTATGGATTTTTTCAATCGCTATAATAATGAAGAGCAAAATAGAAGGTCTATTATAGACAGGTTTGAAAAGACTACTGACAATTATTTTTCCAGCAATTTCGAAGGTTTCGATTTTAATGTAGGATCTAAAAAATTTAAGTATTCTGTAAAAGACCCTGTTTCCGTTGCTGACAGCCAGAAAAATTTATCTAAGTTCGTTGAGACGTTCTTAAACGACAAAGGTGAATTACAAGACCCTGGAGGTTATCACAAGGCCCTCTATGCCGCTAGGAATACTGACCAACTTGTAAATCATTTCTATGAGCAAGGCCGTGCCGATGCTATTAAAGAACAGATTGCTAAAACTAAAAACATTACAACTGAGCCAAGACAAACAGCCGGCGGTGATGTATTTATTAATGGATTAAAGGTCAGGGCTATTAGCGGGGCTGATTCTAGTAGACTAAAAATAAAAACAAAAAAATTTAACTAATTAAAAAAAATTAAAAATGGCAAATGTTTCACCTGCTTTTGGTTCAATTAAACCAAGTCAAAAGCAACAAATACTTAGTGATAACTACCTAAGTTTTACAGATGGTACTAATGACTTCGCTCAACAGTACCTACCCGAAATTTACGAGCAAGAAGTAGAAAGATATGGTAACAGAACTTTATCTGGCTTCTTAAGAATGGTTGGTGCAGAAATGCCCATGACTTCTGATCAAGTTGTATGGTCTGAGCAAAATAGACTACATGTTGCTTATGCTAATGTAACTGTTGCAACTGGTTCTACTTTAACATTCGTATTGAATGCTACTGCTGGAGCTAGCTTTGTTGCAAACGTTATTTCTGCAAATGATACTATTGTTCTTATGGATCCTGCTACAGGAAAAGAACTAAAATGTTTTGTAGAAACTAGCGTTGATACTTCTCCTACTTTGGCTACTTTAACTGTTAAGCCTTATACTCAAGGAGATCTAATTGCTACTGGTGGTGGTTCTGAAATTGATTTTACAGGACTAACAACTGGTAAGATTTTTGTTTATGGTTCTGAATTTAAGAAAGGAACTGCTGACGGTCGTGAGCGTTCTATCACACCTTCTTTCACTCAATACAACAATTCACCTATCATCATTAAAGATAAGTATGCAATTTCTGGATCAGACGCTGCACAAATCGGATGGGTTGAAGTTGCTACTGAGGATGGTACTTCTGGATTCCTATGGTATCTAAAAGCTGAGTCTGAAACAAGACTACGTTTTGAAGATTATCTAGAAATGGCAGTTGTTGAAGGTGAACTAGTAAGCGGAACTTCTACATTGACTGTAAAAGGTACTGAAGGACTTTTTGCTTCTATTCAATCAAGAGGTAACGTTCTTAATAACTTTACTGGTGGAGCTACAGGACTTACCGAATTTGATAGCATCTTGAAAAACTTAGATACTCAAGGAGCTATTGAAGAGAACATGCTTTTTGTTAATAGAGGACTTGCTCTTGATATTGACGGCATGCTAGCTAATGTTTCTGATGGTGCTCAAGGTGGTACTGCTTATGGATTGTTTGAAAATTCTGAAGAAATGGCATTGAATCTTGGATTTAGTGGTTTCCGCAGAGGATCTTACGATTTTTATAAGACAGATTGGAAATATCTAAATGATGCTTCTACAAGAGGTGCAGTTGCAGTTTCTGGTATTGAAGGAGTTTTGATTCCTGCAGGTACCTCAACTGTTTACGACCAAATTTTGGGAACTAACATCCGTAGACCTTTCTTGCATGTAAGGTATAGAGCTTCTCAGGCTGATGATCGAAGAATGAAATCTTGGATTACTGGTTCTGTTGGAGGTGCTTATACTTCAGCGCTTGATGCTATGGAAGTACACTTCCTATCTGAAAGATGTCTTGTAACTCAAGGTGCAAACAATTTCGTATTGTTCACAGCTTCTGCATAGACTATTATTGTAAGGATAAGGGGTATCGTAGTGGTGCCCCTTACTTTACATTTTTTTATTAACTATTTAATTATATTATATCATGGCTAAACAAGCTACCACAAAAAACACAACTACTGATAACGTTATTGACGTTCCACAAAAAGAAGAGACTATTAATGTTATTCCAGTAAAAAAAGAAGTAAAACCTTCTAAACCCCAATGGGAAATTAAAGATAGAACTTATTTGTTAAAAGGTGCACATCAACCTATAACATATACGATTCAATCTAAACATTCACAAAGATGGCCAATGCTTTGGTTTAATAATGAAACCGGTGAGCAACAAGAGCTTAGGTATGCAACTAATCAAAACTCACCTTTTGTAAGTGAACAAAAAGGAGAAGCAACATTAGGGCATATAATGTTTAAAAATGGTTCATTGTTTGTTCCTAAAGAAAAACAAAATTTACAAAAGTTACTTTCTTTATATCATCCTAAGAAAGGTGTATTATATTATGAATACGATCAAGTAGAAGTTGCTGAAGATGATTTAGAAGACCTTTTAACAGAGGTGGATGCACTGAATGCGGCAATGGGTATGGAAATAGATCAAATGGAAGCTATATTAAGAGTTGAGGTTGGATCTAAGGTAGCAGATCTCACATCTAAGGAGATTAAAAGAGATTTACTATTATTCGCTAAGAAAAATCCTAACTTGTTCTTAAACTTGGCTAATGACGAAAACGTAGAGCTAAGGAATTTTGCAATTAAAGCTAGCGAAGCTAACATTATTTATTTATCATCTGATCAAAGAAGTATACACTGGTCTTCAAATGATAAAAGATTAATGATTGTTCCTTTTGATGAAAATCCATTTTCTGCATTTGCTTCTTACCTTAAAACTGATGAAGGTGTAGAAGTTTATAAATCAATAGAGAAAAAACTATATTAACGTGTAATATTATAGTAGTTAGGCTGCTTTAAAAGTGGCCTAGCTATTATAATTAATAATAAATAAACAATGGCAATAAACGTAAACACTGTATATCAAACAGTTTTATACATATTAAACAAAGAACAAAGAGGTTATATACCTCCAGCTGAGTTTGATAGTTTAGGAACTCAAGTACAGCTTGAAATATTTGAAAAGTATTTTGAAGACTTAAATCAACAATTAAGAGTTCCCCAAACTGATGATACATATGCAAGCCGTGTAGAAAATATTGATGAAAAAATATCTATATTTAAAACATTTGGCAATGCAGTTTACGATAATACGTCAACCCCTGGGCAACAATACTTTACATTGCCTACAACTGATGTCTATGGAACTATCGTTTCATTCTACAGACTAGGAGAAGTAATATATAAAAATACTACAGAAGTACAAAGACTTCAAAGAAATGATTTTTATAATATACAAAAATCAAAACTAACAAAAGCTACAGAAGATTTTCCCGTATATTTATATGAGAATAATAAACTATTTATTCAGCCAGCAACAATAACAAGTAATATAATTGTTGACTACGTTAGAAAGCCCGCTAATGTAAATTGGAGGTTTACCGTTGGTGGATTAGGGCAATATATACATAATGGTGAAACTTCGGTAAATTTTGAACTACATGAATCTGAACAAACAGAAGTTATTTTAAAAATATTGCAATACTCTGGAATAATAATAAGAGATCCGCAGATAGTTCAAGCAGCTGGGCAACAAATTCAAAAAGAAGAAATAAATCAAAAAAGTTAATAAGCTATGGCAACACCCAATGGAGGTTTAATAACCGAAACAAATAGACAATATTACGCTGGGGCACAAAGTTTTATAGCTGATGGTACTCAACTTTCATATACTACTACTTTTGATACTAAGTTAATTTTTGGGGGATATGATCCTTTATCTGTTGGTTATGCACAAAATAACTTTAAAATATACACTAGCACTACAGGCGCTGGAAGTAGTTACATAGAATATATTGCTCCATATACAGTTGTTGACAACGTTATAACATTAGAAACACAATTACCCGCCGGCGATTATCTTGTTGTGCAATTAAAAAGACAAGATGGAGGCGTGTATGGTAATCAAGATGCTTATGGCAATGCTGTAGAGGATAACTATGGTGGATATGCATATATAAAAATTTCTGATTTAATAAATAATTTTATAGTTGCTTATGTAGGCGCTGGTAAACTTATACCTAGTGTTAAAAGAACTGATGTTATTTTTCATGCTAAACGCGCTTTACAAGAACTAAGCTATGACACTTTAAAAAGTGTTAAATCACAAGAACTTACAATCCCTCCAAATCTTTCTATACCTCTTCCGCAAGATTATGTAAATTATGTAAAGACTTCTTGGGTCGATCAACAAGGTGTTAAGCATATAATATACCCAACTACACTTACTTCTAATCCCTCTGAAATATTACCGCAAGATTATGCAGGAGATCCTATACAAGATAACTTTAACGAAAATGTTAGAGCTACTTCAATTACTGAAGAAAGATGGGATAAAGCAAATAATAAATTAATCAATGGTAATTTTAATAATGCTGCATACGATCAATCGGTTTTTTATAATTATCAATTCGCCGATGGTCTTCTAGGGCAGCGTTATGGAATGAACCCTGAAATATCTCAATTTAATGGGTGGTTTACTATAAATGAAAGAGAAAAAAGCATGTCTTTTTCTAGTAATTTGAATAGCGCTCTTATAATATTAGAATACATATCTGATGGTCTTGCTTACGATCAAGATATGAGGGTGCCTAAAATGGCCGAGGCGGCTGTATATGCTTATTTAAACCATGCAATATTATCATCTAGAATTAACACCCCTGAATATATAGTAAATAGATATAAAAGAGAAAAATCTGCAGCTACTAGAAATGCTAAAATTAGATTATCTAATATTAAATTAGATGAAATAGCACAAATAATGAGAAATAAATCTAAATGGATTAAAAGTTAAATAGATGGCGGAAGTTAAAAATGCTTTTATAGGGTCTAAAATGAATCAAGACCTTGATGATAGGTTAGTACCATCAGGGGAATATAGAGAGGGCTTTAATATACAGGTAAGCAAATCACAAGGTGCGGATGTTGGTGCTTTAGAAAATATTTTAGGTAATGAACTTATAAGAGATTTTGAAGCTTTAACTGTGCCAAACATTCAAGTTATAGGGCAATTTACTAATCCAGCTAAAGATACAATATATTTATTCCTTACTAATTACGAGGACAAAAACTTTATTACAAACCCTACATATAATCCTTCTGCACAAAACTTTATATATGAATACAATGTATTAACTAAAGACGTAAATAGATTAGCTGAAGGAGCTTTTTTAAATTTTTCTACAACAAACCCTATTTTAGGGGGTAACATGCTTGAAAACATACTGTTCTTTACGGATAATAGAAACCAGCCCCGTAGAATAGATGTTACTAGAAGAAGTGATGCTGGGGGTGTTTACTATACCAGTGAAGATTTAGTATCTGTAGCACAATATAATCCGTTCCAACCAATAGAGCTTTATAAAGTAAGTTTAGTTCCCGGTGCAGCAGGAGCTTATGAAAGCACAATGTACGATGTAGTAAACGAATTTCTTCCTGATGGTACTACTAATAACCCTTATTACAATCCTAATTATGCGGGTGACCCCGATTATTTAGAGGATAAATTTGTAAGGTTTACCTATAGATTCCGTTTTAATGGTGGTGAATATTCTGTCTTAGCTCCATTTACGCAAGCTCTTTTTATACCGCAACAAGATGGTTATTTTTTACCCGGTGATGAAGAAGGTGCTTACAGAAGTACTATTGTGCAGTTTATGCAAAATAAAGTAAATCAAATACTTTTACAAATACCTATTCCTGCTAATAATGGAACTGAATTTATTTCTAATTTTAATATTAATGAAATAGAAGTAATATTTAAAGAATCAGATTCGCAGGCATTATACGTTGTAGATGTTATTTCAGCGGCAACAATAGAAGCCAGCACAACTAGTTACATTGAATATGATTATCAAGCTAAAAAGCCATTTAAAACCTTACCTGAATCTACCTTAATAAGAGTATACGATAAAATACCTGTTAAGGCTTTATCACAAGAAATAATTGGTAATAGAGTTGTGTATGGTAATTATCAAGACAAGCATACTCCCCCTACGGTATTAAGTTACGATGTGGGGATTTCACCTAAATCTAACTTTGATATTCAAAGCGCTTTCCCACCTGAAAATACTACCAGCATAGTTGAATATCCTAATCATACATTAAAACAAAATAGAAACTATCAAGTAGGTGTAGTGCTTTCCGATAGATACGGAAGATCGTCTACTACTATATTATCTTCTATTACTTCTGGTGAAGTAGAATCAGATGTTCTATATGGTGCTTCTACAGTATACAATCCATATAGAATTGGTACTTTAGGTAACAACTCACCGTTTTCAAGGCCTGTAGCTGAATGGCCAGGAGATTCTTTGAAAATAAGATTTGATCTTCCAATAACGTCTAGTAAAAGCCCCGCAACTAAACAGCCAGGTTTATATAATGGTAATCCTAATAGTACAAATTATAATCCATTAGGATGGTATTCTTATAAGATAGTTGTTAAACAATTAGAGCAGGAATATTATAATGTTTATTTAGGTGGTATATTAAACGGTTATCCTGGAGCACCAGCATCTCCTTCGGATCCGCAAAATACAACAGCATTTGTAACTCTTATAAATGATAATATCAACAAAGTGCCTAGAGATCTTGTTGAGGTTGGTCCAGATCAAAAACAATATAGAAGTAGCGTACAGCTTTTTGGTAGAGTAACACCCAACAGGAGCACAGCACCTACCTATAATCAACAATATTATCCAGGTCAAGTAAACAGTATAACTCCAACTACTGCTATTACAAAATTGCCGTCTTCTGATACGGTTAATACAATTGGGGAAGAAAGTAATATTATTACTACTGGTACTTATGTTGATATTTATCAAACTGATTCTAATCCATATTTAGCTAGAATAGCTCAAGGTAATACTAATAACCCAATAGGATCTTTGCCTGTTGCCTCTGGGTCATATAATTTTTTATTGGGTATTTACGAAACCGAGCCTGTTGTTTCAAGACTTGAAATATTTTGGGAAACTTCAACAGCTGGTTTAATATCAGAACTTAATGAAGCTATTAACACCGGTACTAATGAAGTAGCCGGGTTGTTTGGGTTTATTTGGAGCTTAACTGAGGCTAGTGCTATAGGAGATTCTATAGCTGGAAGGTTTGCGCCCATAGACGAAGCGGGTGAAAACGAAACGCCCCAAGAGCCACTGGCTACAAGCGATTTAGGCATGTCCGTAATAGATATAAACGGAAATACTATAAGCAAGTTTAGCTTGATTAAAATACCTGGCTCTGGTGTTTACAATCCATTAGATCCATCAACTTACGATACATATGAAATAAAAACTACAAATTATTTTTATTATGGTCCTGGTGCAGCGGTAAACGAAGTTTATTATTTTACATTTTTTGAAAAGACCCAAAACAATAAAGTAGTTGCTAATTTAATACAAAGTTTAGAAAATGTTGCTCCTACAATAACAAATGGTATTAATGTAAATTTAGATCCCACCGTTCCAAATCCAGTGTTTACATATACCGCAGTAAACGGTACTGCTAGTCCAACATTAAACGCTGAAAATTTAACATGGAGTATTGTAGGCAACCCGCCTGAAATGTCAATTGAACCTACTACTGGAAATTTAAATGTTTCTGAAGAATTGTTTGGTAAATACACATTAACAATAACTGTTCAAGACGCGGGTGGTTTAACTGATACCATTACAAGTAATGTTGTTTTTGGAGAAATACCAATTAACGACGGGTTTGGTCAAAGGCAAAATTACTCTTTATCAACAGGCTCTGGCGATTCAGGCGCTGCTTATTGGGTAGATGATAATACTAATGCGTTGACATCCACACCTTTACCTGGTTCAATTTCTGGTACAGTAGATATAAGAGCGCCATATCCAGGATTAGCCTTATCTACAACTAGCAGCAATGTTGAAATTCCCGCACCCGATTGTGCTGGGTGGACATTTAAAAATTCTAATATAGAATCAGCAGGTGCATATAATGGTACAGGAGGATTATCTCAAGGTACTGCATTTATAGCTTTAGAATTACAATTAGATCAATTTAGTTATAATCAAAATTATACAAGTCTTTTTCCCTTTGTAATGTACCCAGTGTATTTACAATTTAGAGACCCCAGTGGTGTTGGTTATCCTAATAATTGGGTGCCAGCTGCTGATATTGAAGGTAATGAAATAAAATTTGGTGGTACACATGGTAATAATTATACAGTAACTACTGATCCAGATGAGGATATTGATAAATCAGGGGTTATGACTGTAGACAATGGCGCCGCAGATTTTAATGCACTTGAAATTAATCCAAGTCTACTTGGGACTAATATTGATAATAATGATTGCTTAGAGTCAATACTTGC
>Ga0307375_10002208_pt1 | contig 20220 bp, 17 predicted proteins | sample TR1MG_FD_202531 | JGI IMG/M metagenome (GOLD analysis project Ga0307375, IMG submission 202531) | Soil microbial communities from Risofladan, Vaasa, Finland - TR-1 | ecosystem: Environmental > Terrestrial > Soil > Coastal area > Acid sulfate soil | place: Finland: Risofladan, Vaasa | collected...
TTTTGACCGGCGATATGAGACTCCGCCGTCGTAGGATCGCTCGAGCATAAGATCGTCGAAATCCAGTGCTGATTGCCCCGCAGAGGCGACGTTGACTATCCTCGCGGGAGCCGTTTTTTTGAGTAGCGGCAGCAGAACCCGCGTGAGCAGGACGTGCGAAAGATAGTTTACCTGGAAAGCGAGCTCGACGCCGTCAACGCTCACCTGTCGCCCGTCGTTGTAGACACCGGCATTGTTCACGAGAGCGTCGAGCCGGTCGTGCTCCGCCGCCACCCGGTCGGACATCGCACGCACTTCCGACAGCCGCGAGAGGTCGGCTCGGTAGAACTGGAGCGCGGCGGTCGGGGTTTGTCGTCTGATCTCCTCGATGACAGCCTTCCCGCGTTCGTCACTTCGCCCGTGAAGCAGCAGTGTCGCGCCTCTTTTCGCGAGTTCCATTGCGAGGGCCCGCCCGAGGCCGTCCGTCGCGCCCGTTATCATCACCACCTGTTCTCGAACCGGTTTCACGCGTCGTCTCCTTTTTCCGCAGTGAAGTTACCGAAAATGGACGCTGGAGGGCAAACCGGGGCGCGCCGATCCCGGGAACAGTCTTTTCTTACCCGAAGCGGGCGGGTCATGAATTGGTCCGTGGTCGAGTTACCAGGATGAGGCGTCGTTCCTGTGGACAGCGCTCGCCTGGAAGGATACTTTTCTACATGTACGGAAGCACACTTGCGAGTTCCCGTTCAATTTCCTCGGAGGCCTCATGCGTTTGAGAAGACAACCGGTCGTGGTCACGATTCTTATGACCGTCATAGCTGCACTTGCCCTGACCTCCTGCGTCACCGCCGCGATGCCGCCGTCGGAAGCGTTGCCGTCGAAATCGACCGCGGAGGCCGAGCTTCGCACCTTGATCGCCTCGGACACGCCTCAGGCGGCTTTTCCGAAGATGGGCTTCTACGCGGCCAGGCAACTCATTTCCCAGAGCGAGCTGTCGGATTATCGCGCAAAGGCGCATGAGGCCATCCTGAAACAGCTTGATACGGCTGTGTCCGCCGACGACTTCGCGAAGGTGGCCGCCTGTCTTCGCTCTCTCGAAACCCTGCGCGCCGCCGGGATTATCGACTCGCTTCCGAAGCCGTTGCTCTCACATGACGAGCTGCAGTTGAAGATTGCCGAGAAGTATCGAAATGAAGGCAACGATCCGGCGGCACTCGAAGAGTTTCTTCGCATTCAGGATCTGAAAACAGCGGTGACCCGTGAGACGCTTCTCGTCTACGGAAAGATCGCAGTTGCGTACCACAGCCGGTCGGGCGCGGAAACAATTGCGGCTGCGCTGAAAGATGAAAAGATACCCATCCCCGCGGAGATGACCGATCTTCTCCAGAGCAGCGCAGACTCGACCGACCTGGTCAAGGGAACAGTAACGCTCTATCTCGATCAGGGCATCAAACTGCAGGGCGGGCTCGGGTACCCCGACATAGCAATTGGAAGCGGTTTTTTCATCGACAAGCGAGGATATCTTCTTACCAACTACCACGTGATCGCCGGCAAGGTCGAGCCTGGATCAAAGGATTACTCGAAGCTCTATGTGATAGAAACGGACAGGCCGAACGATCGAATTCCGGCGACGGTAGTGGGGTACAGTCGGATCTTCGACATTGCACTCGTAAAGGCCGACATCAAACCGCCCTACGTTTTCTGGCTTGATCAGAAGACGAAGATCCGGCAGGGGCAGACGGTCTTCGCTGTGGGTTCTCCGGGCGGTCTGGACAGCACGCTCACCTCCGGAATCGTTTCGGCGACCGACCGTCAGATCCTGCAGATGGGTGACACTCTCCAGATCGACGTCCCTGTGAACCCGGGAAACAGCGGCGGTCCTCTCCTCACCGTGAACGGCCAACTGGTGGGAGTGGTGTTTGCGGGTGTACTGGGATTTCAGGGAGTAAATTTCGCGATACCAATTTCATGGATTGGAAAGTTTCTCCCGGAACTTTACCACGGCGACGAAGTGAAAGCTCCATGGCTCGGCGCCGCGGTAGTAGAAACGGACGGAGGACTTGAAGTCACCTACGTTGCGCCGGACTCACCAGCCGCCGGAATCGGGATCGAGCTGCATGACGTCATCACCTCCGTCGACGGAAGCAGGGTCTCGAAATCCACGGATGTCCAGCGACTGCTTCTCTCTCTTCCGGCAGGGAGTCTCATTCCCATGACCTGGACACGAGACGGCCGGTCGGTGAGCAGCCTGGTAGTCCCGGGCGACCGCCCGCAGAACCCGGTCGACGCGATTCTCCACAAGCAGGAACCAACTGTGCTTTTCCCATTGCTGTATGGAATGGACATTTCCCCCCGGGAGGGGTTCCTGCGTTCCGGCTATGAAATCACCCACGTATATCCCGGAGGAACCGCGGATGAAACCGGGCTGTCGCTCAATGACCAGTTTACGCTTGTGGGGAGGGAAATTGACCCCGGCAAAAAGCAGATCACCTACGAGTTGCAGCTTAAGCAGAAGAAAACGGGATTTCCCAACCGCGCTATCGGTCTGACATCGGATATCGAACTCCCGAATTTCATTTAGGGAGACGGTCGGGGCCGACTACGGCAACTCGATGACGTCGTCGTCCCCGGAGGGAATTTCAATAGACATGAGGAACTTGTCCAGTTTGTCCTGCTCATCGACGTCCGAAAAGATGATGCCGGTTTTGTAGCTATCGTCCTGCTTCTCCGCGCGAACAATGACGCCGCCGAATTCGACCTTCTCTCCGGATGTCGGCAGAGAAATCCCGACCTGAAAGGCCTTCTCCGTTGAATTGTCGATCGCCTCGTCTGTCGTGCACAAAAGACCGCTCTTGCTAATATTGACACCGGTAGCTTTGATCGGCGATTTGCCGCCGCCGCTCAACTCAACCTCGGCGTCCAGTGGGACCCGCGAACCTCTACGACGTTCTTCGTGCATCTTCGGCACCTCTTGTTTCCGGCGAGTTTTTCGACCGCGATCACATCAAGTATCAAGATTATAGCTCCGTTCTCGGGAACGGTCAAAATCCGGTCAATCAGTCTCTCTGAACTTCACCATTCGTCCCAGTCACGCATCCGGGATCGATCTTCATACCATCTGACTGAACCAAGGTTTGTGACCACGCCGCGTCGGATCTCGAAGCGCCGGGGGTTAGCCGGAACGTAGGTACGTTCGACCCAGGTCCGTGATGGCGTACGAAACCGATAGGCGTAGCGTACGACAACGTAGCGGCCGATCCCGGGATTCGCGATACGAAAAAACCCATCTCGTCCCTGCGTCCTCACCACGAACTCGCGACCGGTGTCCAGGTTTCTCACCGTCACGTACACATCTGCCGCGTGTGTTCCGTTCCATTCGCCATATTGGCGTTCTCCGCTGAGAACGAAGCTTACGCGTCCGACGAGTGCGGTCTCATCCGCCGGGCCGCTTCGCACCACATAGGTTTCACAACCGGCGAGCAGACCGGCGACGGCCAGCGTAAGAGCTCCGAGCCAAATCATCGAAAAAGCACGCATAAAACCTCCGGTTGTCTATTTTGTCGCCCGCAGTGCTTCGCTGGTTCCCGTTTTCGCGTGTCACCACGGGTGCGAGTCCCGTCTGCTGCGGTGGAGAAATCGGTTCATCCTATGCTATATTTTATCGCCGTATTGCAATTACTACAAAGGAGCGCACGATGGCGATTAGCCGTGAGCAGGCCCTGAACTATACCTCCGCCCGAAAAACCGCATTTCTCGATGGACTCAAAGAGTTTCTGCATCTGCCGTCAGTCTCGACCGAACCTGAACATCGCGGCGACATAGACCGCACAGCGACCTGGCTGAAGGATCGGCTCGCGAATCTGGGTGCAGCCGACGCCGCAGTCTATCCAACAGGCGGAATGCCGGCGGTGTGCGGGTCGATCGCTGCCAAAGGCGCTCTCGCCGCCCCCACGCTGCTCGTATACGGACACTACGATGTCCAGCCGGTCGATCCCGTCGATCAGTGGATCTCCGACCCGTTCACCGGCCGCGTGGACGGAGACCTGCTCTACGCGCGCGGCGCATCCGACATGAAGGGGCAAATTGCGGCAGTGCTGGCCGCTGTCGAAGCCGTGCAGCGGTCCGGCGGATTGCCCGTGAATGTGCGTTTTCTCTTTGAAGGGGAGGAAGAGATCGGTTCGCCCAACCTCTCGACCTTCATTCGAAGTCATCGCGACCTGCTCAAAGCAGACTACTGCCTGAATCCGGACGCGGGGATGATCGCCCCGGACCGGCCCGCCATCTGTCACGCATTGCGGGGTCTCGCCTACTTCGAGCTTCGCATCAAAGGTCCTGCGATGGACCTGCACTCCGGTATGTTCGGCGGTGCCGTGCACAACCCGGCTCAGGTGCTCTGCGACCTTGTGGCGGGTATGCACGACAAAAGTGGCCGTGTTACGCTGCCCGGCTTTTATGACCGCGTTCGGGAACTGACCGAAGACGAGAGGGCGGAACTGGCGCGGCTCGAAATGGACGACGAATACTACATCGCGCAAACCGGTGCGCCGAGTCTCTGGGGCGAGGAGGGCTTCACCGCGTCCGAACGGGTGGGCGCGCGCCCGACTCTCGAAGTCAACGGACTTCTTTCAGGTTTCACGGGTACCGGGTCCAAGACAGTGCTTCCTGCCCAGGCAATGGCAAAGATCTCAATGCGGCTCGTGCCCGATCAGGATCCGAAGGAGGTGCAGGGGCAGTTCGAGCGCTACATCACAACTCATGTGCCGCAATCCGTCACCTGGGAGGTTGAACAGTTCTCTGCCGGCCCTCCCGTAATTACCGAACGCAACTCAGCTGGGAGTCGCTCAATGGCGGCGGCTCTGGAGACCGTATGGGGTTCCAGGCCGGTTTTCAAGCGTGAGGGCGGAAGTGTTCCGGTTGCGACTTACCTTTCAGAGATCCTGGGAATTCCGTCGGTGCTCACCGGTTTCGGCCTGCCGGAGGATCACATTCACTCCCCGAACGAGCGCCTGCACCTGCCGACCTGGTATCGCGGAATGGATGCGATCATCCACTTCCTCTACAATCTGTCGGAATGAAAGGCCATATCGCGCTGCTGCGCGCCGTAAATGTCGGCGGAAAAGGCAAGATCTCGTCGGTCGAGCTGAAGTTGTTTTTTGAACAGCTCGGGTTCCCCGGCGCGGGAACGCTCCTGCAGAGCGGGAACGTTGTTTTTGACGTCGTCGGCCGCAACGGTCTGCGTTCTCAGGCGGCGACCGATTCACTCGAGCAGCTTCTCGAACAGGAGAGCGCCGTGCGGCTTGGTCTTCGAACCGACTACTTCGTTCGGAAATCCGACGAGTGGGCGCAGGTCATCGCGTACAATCCGTTCGAGCGCGAGGCGGCCCAGGATCCGAGTCATCTGGTAGTCATGGTGCTGAAAAATGCGCCTTCGCCGGTCGAAGTCGATGCGCTCAGGGCCGCAATCAAGGGGCCGGAACGTGTGAGTGCCTGGGACAGGCATGCCTACATAGTATACCCGGCAGGCATCGGCACCTCAAAGCTCACGATTGGAGTAATCGAGGGAAAGCTCCACACGCGCGGGACCGGGCGCAATTGGAACACCGTCCAGAAGTTGCACGCGCTGATGGACGGTTGAACGGCCTGCGTATATCGGGGCTGTTTTCATTTTCAGATTCGCCGATCCGCACGAGCGGCGGCCAAACTGCGCTCCGCCGCATGGATACGAACGAGCAGAATCGCGATCACGGCGAAGATTACCGTTACGCCGAGATAGACCGGTTGGTAGCCGAAGCGACCGCCGAGCTCGAGCCCTGCAATTGGTCCGAAACTTCCGCCGATATCACCAAAGAACTGATAGAGTCCCACGACGTTACCCCGGCGTTCGCCCGGGGTGAGATCGCCGAGCAACGCGAGCAGCGGGGTCGAGGTGGCTCCCGAGCCGGCGCCTATCAGCACGAGGCTGACGGCGGCGGGAATCAGGCGGGTGCTCAAACCCAGGAGCGCGAAGCCGGCGGCCGCCGCACCGATTGCCGGAATTGCCGGGAGGACCCGCGACGAGACACGGTCAATAAGCCGGCCGACGAGGACGGTGCCCGCCGCCGAGCTTGAGATCATCACCGCCATCATGACACCGGCGGTTGCCTGAACATCGAAACCGGGCAGTGTCAATCTACGTTGATAGACAACGAGCACCAGTGTTGCCAGAAGAATTCCCGGAATCGAAAAGAACACGAGCAGGTTTGTGAGCCAGACCACTTTGATCCGTCGCTCGGATCGTACGATTGAAAGCCACTGCGCTCGCAGCCAGGTCGTCAATCCGGGAGTGGATGATTCTGGAACACCCGGGGGTTGGGATGCGCCCTTTGCACCAGGAATGAGGAGCCAGCTCATCGCTGCCGCGGCAGCAGCAGCGATGGTTGCGGCGACGAAAGCAGCTTCGTCACTGATGAACCCGGCGATCACGCCGCCCGCGAGCATCCCCGCCGGCATTCCCAGAGACAGTGCCATTCCGACGAGGGCGGTGCTTCGCCCGCGCGTCTTCTCGTTCGAAAGGTTGAGGGCGAGGGTCGTTCCGCCAACCAACAGCAACGACGATCCGATTCCCCAGACCACGCGTCCGAGCAGGAGCAGCCACCCCGGAATCGTCGTGTGCAGTGCCAGGCTGAACGTTCCGGTCGCGGCTGCCTCGATTAAAAGACCCACGGTGAGCGGAATCTTCCCCCCGACTCGATCGATCCAGCTACCGCTCACCGGATTCATCCCGAGGCGAGTAATGCGGTTTGCCGAGAGGATGAATCCGATGAAGATGCCCGAAAGGCCGAGACGAACGCCGAGAAGGGGCAGGATCGGAAAGGCGATACCGCCGCCGATACCGCCGAGGAAGACCGCCAAGGCCACCGGTCCCACTCGCGCGCGACTCCCGGCACTGTCTGTTTCGTGTTCGAAGTTTCCGTTCAAGTGAACAACTTACTGCCGTCTATCCGCTGCGGTGAAGCATTGGGCGCAAACCGGAACTAAACAAAGAGGTTTACCTGGCTTTCGCCGGCGTGCTCGAGATAGGTAGCAACTCCGGCGATATCGACGCCCTCTATGAGCTCTTCTTTTTTGACGCCCATCATGTCCATTGACGTCTGACAGGCCACCAGATGCACACCCTGTTCGCGCGCCGTTGCAATCATCTCTTCGAGAGACGCGATGTTTTGCGACTTCATCCGCGCACGCATGAGCTTCGGTCCCACGCCGGCAAAGTTGATCTTCGAAAGTGAAAGCCGTTCGCTGCTGCGCGGCAGCATCCATCCGAACATTCTGCCCATCAGGTCCTTCCGAACCGGTTCGTGCGTCGTTCGCTTGATGATCGAAAGTCCCCAGAAAGTGAAGAAAAGCGTTACGTCCCTGCCGGCTGATGCAGCTCCGTTCGCGATTACAAAGGTGGCAAGAGCGCGGTCGAGGCTGTCGGAAAAGACCACGAGCGTCGTTCCGTTGAGTACCGCCGCACCGCGTGCCGGGGCCTTCGCTGCTTCCCGTTTCACCACTGCCCGGACGTTGGCTCCTGCCTGTTCGAGGGCGACCAGCGTATTTCCGGTCATCCGGCACCAGCTTTCCACGTCGCGGGCAAACCCGGGATCGGTGGCAATCTCTTCGAGTGAATCGCCGACTGCGATCTTGTCGAGCTCCTGTTTGAGTTTCAGAACCGGTCCGGGACACTGGAGCCCACTTGCATCCACACGCACCATGTTCAGCGCCGGTCGTTTGTCGGCAACGGGTGCTGAAGCCGAATGCTCGAGTTCCGGACTCGCCTGGTAGATGTGATCATCTTTCCAGATCACATCATTCGCAAAGATGTCCTCGTTACCCTGTTTCTGCGTCGCTGCTTCGTAGGTCTTGTAGCCGCCGGACAGATTGTAGATATTTTCAAAGCCGCGCTGGCGAAGCATTCGTTCGGCTACGTAGGCGCGCATTCCGACACCGCAGAACACCACGACGGTTATGTCCCGGGGAATCTCACCCACCCGGTCGCGAAGCTCATAGACCGGAATATTGACCGCTCCTTCGATGGTTCCGAGGGCGAACTCTTCGGGGGTCCGGACGTCGACCAGATGAATTTCGGAAAAGTTGCAGGCGGTGACATCGTGCCATTGGAGATGTCGGCTTTTTCCCGTCAATACGTTCTCTGCCACAAATCCGGCAATATTTACCGGGTCCTTCGCGGATGAATAGGGGGGAGCGTAGGCATGCTCGATCTCCCCGAGGTCATATACGGTGCCGGCGTTGTGAAGGACCGCCGCGAACAGATCGATTCGCTTGTCCACGCCTTCGAACCCGACAATCTGCGCGCCCAGGAGCTTTCCGGTCTCCGGTTCGAAGATCGTCTTGATGGTCATCGGTTTGGCATCCGGATAGTACCCGGCGTGTGAAGAGGAATGCGTGATGACGCACTGATAGCTTTCACCGTCTTTCTTGAGTTGTTTTTCGGACAGCCCGGTTGAAGCGGCGGTCACGTCGAATACCTTCGCTATGGCGGTCCCGATCGCGCCCCTGTAGGTTCGGGTGTTTCCGAACGCAATATTGTCGGCGGCGATACGGGCCTGCTTATTAGCGGGGCCCGCGAGGTAGGTGATTGTGGGTTTCCCGGTAACGCGGTGCGGAAACTCGATGGCGTCGCCAACCGCGTAAATGTCCGGATCGTTGGTCAGAAGCCGGTTGTTGACAATAATTCCACCGGTGGCACCGATATCGAGCCCGGCCTCTCTGGCCAGCCGACTTTCAGGCCGGACCCCGATCGAAAGAATCACCATGTCAGCATCGACCTTGCGACCGCTCTTGAGCGTGAGTGTCAATCGCTGACCGTTTTTTGCGAAGGAGGCTACCCCGTCGCGCAGATAGAACTCCACATTCTTTGTTTTCAGATGCTGGTGGATTTCCGCCGCGATTTCGTAATCCACGACGTTCATCACCTGGTCGGCCATTTCGACGATGGTGACATGCATGCCCGCGGCGTGCAGGTTTTCGGCCATCTCGAGGCCGATGAACCCCGCGCCCACGATAACCGCCCGGCGAGGCCGGTGTTCGTTCATGTATGCCTTGATGGCGTCGGTCTCGACCACGCTGCGGAGTGTGAAGATGCCCTGCTCATTGATCCCCGGAATCGGCGGGCGAACAGGCTCCGCACCGGGCGACAGCACCAGCTTGTCGTAGCTTTCCACATATTCGCGCCCGGAGGCAAGATCGCGAAGCGTCACGGTGTGCTGCGCGCGATCTATCGAGACCGCCTCGGTTCGAACGCGAGCTTCAATTGCGAAATTGCGCATGAAGCCCGCAGGCGTCTGCACGAAAAGGCGATCGCGCTCCGAAATCACGCCGCCTATGTAGTAGGGCAGTCCGCAGTTGGCGTAGGAAATGTCGGTTCCCCGCTCGATCAGAAGAATTTCCGCGTTTTCGTCGTTGCGTCGGAGCCGCGCGGCCGTCGTTGCGCCCCCTGCCACACCACCGATGATGATGCATTTCATATTGCTCTCCTTTCTCACTCCTGCGTGCGAATCTCGCACGTAGTGATGTGGTCCGAGTCATATTCCGATTCGGAAATATAGATATTCTTATATAGATAAAGATAAGGATATTCCATCACTGTGTCAAGAGGCGATGCTGAAACATCTCCCCGTTCTCCCGTTGACAGCATCTCTTGCATTCCGTATAGATGGACCGATCAATGATGGAAATCATCGAACTCTCCTATCACACTCGCTCAGCGCACATACTTGACGGAGTGACCGCAGAGATACAGGACGGAAAGATCACGGCCGTCATCGGCCCGAACGGTGCAGGAAAGACGACGCTGCTTCGGTGTCTCAGCGGCGATCTGACGCCGAGCTCCGGAACGATCAGTTTTGAAGGTCGCGAGGTCGATCCTGGCTCGGATGACTGGAAACGAACAATCGGTGTGGTCCCCGACTCGGACGCGATCTTCGAGGAACTCACGGTGATCGAGCAGCTGTCGCTCGCTGCGACGCTCTTCGGCCTGCGCGAGGAAGTCTGGAAAACGCGCATCGACTCGCTGCTCGAGCTGTCGGCTCTGTCGGAGCGCGCAGATTCACTCGGCAGTGATTTGTCGGCCGGAATGAAGAAACGGCTGGCCGTTGCTCTCGCCTTGATTCATGCGCCGCGAATCCTGCTTTTCGACGAACCGCTCAATGCCATGGACTTTGCCAGCAGTGAGACTTTTTTCTGGCTCCTGAGCTATCTGCGTTCCGTCGGGAGGACGGTCCTCATTTCGGGGCACTCGCTGTCGGCGTTCGTCCGGGCCGCAGATCATATCGTCGAGATGGACCATGGATGTGCAGTCAACAACATCGAAATAGTCCCGGACGAGCGGACCGTCGAACAGATCCTTCCGCAATTGAGAACCGCGGTCGATCCGTTCGGCGCCGGGCATACACCGGCGGCTGATCTGTCCTGGATGGCGGAATGACGCTCCACGCGGCGCTGGTTGCCACGCGGAAAAGGCGGCTCCGTCCGGAGCGCTACGTCGGGGTCGCAGGTGCATTGATCGCATTTCTCGTGATGGTGCTGCTGATTCGGTTCGGATCGAACCTGTATCTGTCGCTGGTCTTGAAGGCACATTTCTTCCGTACCGTGAATGTGGGGTGGTGCGCACTGTTTCTTTGCACAGTTGCCCCGGTGATCGCCTTTCGCGGGATCGCGCGAACAGCGCGATCCCCGCGTCTCGGATTTTTCCCCATGTCCCGGGGAAAGCTGCTCTCTTCCGTCGCCTCCGCATCGCTCCGCGGCGTACCCGTGTTCATGCCATTGGTGCTGCTGCTCACCGCGTGGCTTTGCATGCTTCCGGCGACGCGGTGGCAGGACGCGGTCGAACCGGTCATCTTCGTGCTGATCGGGGGGACCGGTTTCCTTCTGGTTTTTACCGTTGTCTGGTTGAGACAGGCGCGGGAAGATCGGCTCGAGCTCATCGAAATGGGGCTGCTTGCAGTTATGATACTTGCGAACCCGGATTTCCAATTGGCATTCGGGCGGCCCCGTCTCACCCTTTTTATGCACTGGAAGCTGGGCACGGACCAGGTCGGATTCCTCTATCTCTTGCCATTGATCGGAGCGGGCGCCGTGATAGCTGCCGTATTTGTCTCCGCGGCAGTCACAACCAGGAAAGCGCGATCACAACGCGCCAGCCGCAGAGCCGGACTCGTTCTATACGGAAACAGTCTTTCGGTCGGGTTGCTTCTTGCAACATATACGGTGGAAATCCCTGTCATTCTCACAAATCCAGCGGTTGCGACCACCGTGAGAAGCTTCGTACTGGTCATGCTGGCAGTCCGTCTTCTCTGGTTCTTCTCTTTTCTTTTTCGAACCGAACAGGCAGTCGGCAGGATAGTCCGCGCACCGCAGACAGTTCGGGATCGACTCTCGGTCTACAGGCCGGCCGCCGTCGTGCACCTGCTGCTCTGCGGTCTTCCCGTGCTGCTCTACGCCGCGAGAATCATGTTCGGATAATCGGCGGCCTACGGATATATCGTTTCATGCCGCCCGGGCATATCGACGAATTGCCGATTCCGCTTTTGCCTTGTCTCCTGCTTTTTCGCGGTCTGGATGCGGTGGAACACTGCATGCCGGTTCGCGCCCTCTGGCCGTCGATCCATCCGCGGCAGAGCGCTCCATCAAGAGCTTCTGCACAACCATACGCCGCTGCTTGTTACAGATTTTTCGAGCAGCCATTGTTCCCATTCCGCCGGAGTTTCCCGATGAAGCACGGGTAGCCGCTGGTAAAGCTCCGGGCCCGGGTTAGTGGGTGTTTCGCCGTTCATCTGCGGCATCGCGCACAAGCCGCTCGATGCGACGGTCCGGAATAAGCCACAGAAGTGCCACGAAGACGTAGAGCGCGCCTGCCATCCAGGGACGAAAGAATGAAACCGCAATTCCTGAGGCATAGATCAGTGGAGATATTTTCCCCTTGATATCCTGTCCGATCGCTGCGGCCAGACTTGAGGTTTTTCCCTGTTCGGCGATGATCAGACTCTGGAGAATGTAGTAGGCAACCGCTGCCAGAAGGAGGACGCCACCGTAGAGCGCCGAGGGGGCGGCCGCGAATTGGTTTTCCCCCACCCAGCCGGTGACGAAAGGAAAGAGTGACAACCAGAAGAGCAGGTGCAGGTTCGCCCACAGTATCCCTCCGTTGACTCTGCGGCATGCCTTGATCAGATGATGATGGTTGTTCCAGTAGATGCCGATGTAGAGGAAGCTCAGGACGTAGCTGAGGAAGGTTGGAACGAGCGGCCAGAGTGCCGAAAGGCTTGCGTCGCCCGGCACTTTCAGTTCCAGGACCATGATCGTGATGATAATTGCGAGAACGCCGTCGCTGAACGCTTCGAGGCGGTTTTTTTCCATTCACCAATGATACGAACCCGTACGCCGTCCAGTCCATCCCGGCGAAAGCCCGACTCCGCCTACCTTCGGCGATCCACGCGTTTCAACACATGTATTACCATTTTTCCCCGCCGAGCACCGGTCCCGGGGGGCCGTCTTCGAAGCGCTCGGGATGCAGTACCTTTGCCCGGAAGTCCTCTACCTGATCGTGCTGAAACACCATCCATTTGGGATATGGCGTCCGTTCAGCCGAAGCCGTGTCGAGGAGCTCGATATCGTCCGGCGTCAGCCTGAGTTCCGCCGATCGAATGTTCTCCTCGAGCCGATCGTTAGACCGCGCCGCGATGATGACGCTCGAAATCATGGGGCGCGAAAGCAGCCATGCGATCGAAACCTGCGCAGGGCTCGCGCTATGCCGTTGCGCGACCTGCCTGACTGCGTCCAGGACCCGATACCCCAGTTCCGTATCAAACGGAATGAAACGGCCGGCCTCCGCAAAGCGGGACCCTGCCGGTGCGGGTTTTTCCCTGTCATATTTCCCAGACAGAAATCCGCCGGCAAGCGGGCTCCACACGAGAATTCCGATGTTGTGATAGTCGGCAAGGGAAAGCCACTCGTGCTCGACTCCGCGACCGACGAGGCTGTAGTACAACTGCGCCGTAATGTACTTCATAAGATGTTCCCGTTCCTGCAATCCCAGCGCCGTCGCGGCCTGCCATGCAAGATAGTTGGAAAGCCCGATGTAGCGTACTTTTCCCTGACGAACAACGTCATCGAGGGCCCGCAAGGTCTCTTCGAGCGGTGTGTCGCTGTCCCAGCTATGGACCTGATAAAGATCGACGTAGTCGGTTTTGAGCCGTCGCAGACTCGCATCGATCTCACGCATGATGTTGACTCGTGTGGTTCCTGCATTGTTGAAGTTTTTGTCGCTCATCGGCAATCGCACCTTTGTCGCAAGGACAATATCCTCGCGGATACCCTTCAAGGCGTTGCCGACAAGCGTTTCGCTTTCTCCGCGCGCATAGATGTCAGCGGTGTCGATGAAGTTGATGCCACGATCGACAGCAAACCTCACCATTGAGTCGGTCTCCTTCTGGCCGAGGTTGCCCAACCCCTTTCCACCGAACTGCATCGTTCCAAGTGAAAGCGCGCTTACGATGAGCCCGCTGTTGCCGAGTTTTCGATAGATCATGGGTTGCTCCTTTGCATTCGTTGATGTGAAGATATTGCGCGGTCGGGGAATGCGGCAAGCAGACGACTTCCCGGGCAGGACGACCACGAGGTTCTTGACAACGAACCGTTGGTTCATTTGAGTTATATCAGAGGAGGTGGCAGTTCCGATGAACGATTCGTTCAACCTCCAGAGGTTTGTCGACGCGCAGGAAACAGTCCTCGAAGCGGTAACGCGCGAGCTGCAGGCGGGGGCCAAACGGAGTCACTGGATGTGGTTCGTGTTTCCGCAGATCAAGGGCCTCGGCTACAGTACTACTGCGCACCACTACGCGCTTGGTTCGATCGATGAGGCGAAAGCTTATCTGCTGCATCCTCTCCTCGGCCGGCGGCTGCGAAACTGGACTCAGATCGTCCTCGAGGTGGAGGAGCGCACCGCAGAGGCGATCTTCGGATATCCGGACTATCTGAAGTTTCGCTCATCGATGACGCTTTTCGACGCCGCTGAACGTAATGTTTCGAAAACGGAAAATCCGTCGGTCTTCGCTCGGGCGCTTCAGAAGTACTTCCAAGGCGAACCGGATCCGGCAACCTTACGCATTCTGGGTCTCGACTGAATCGCGCGCTCTTTTGGTGCAAGCTTCGCACAAACCCGTGTGAGGGGTCGCGGCGATCGTCACCAGCGAATGGGCTTGCCGTCCCGAAAGAAACCGCCTGACTGGTCGGTATCCAGCATGGCGGCCCATAGAACCGATGCGGCGCCCTGCTGCAGCGATCGCGGCGCGCCGGAGCCGCCCATATCGCTGCGTACCCATCCGGGGCAGACCGCATTTATCCGGATCGACCGGGCCGCGAGATTCGGCGCGGTGACCCGGACCAGTGCGTTGAGGGCCGTCTTGGAGACGCCGTACGCTGATGTCGGCCATCCCTCTTCTGAATGGTGACCGCGGCGCACCGAATCGACGAAGTTCTCCACCAGCGCGAGAAGACCTTCGCGGGTCAGATTTGGGTCGGCGAAACGCTTCTGGAGCTCTCGTGACAGGATCGAAAGCTCTCCGGCGCTGCTGGATACCATCACTACTGTGCCGCCATTCGGAATCGCGGCAAGCAGTGCATCGGTGAGCCGCATCGGGCCGTAGAAATTGGTGTCGATTGTACGCCGGGCGACGTTTTCGTTGAAACCGTCGATCGTTATCGCGGCGTTGTTTACGAGTAGATCGATCTGCAGGCCGGATCCAATGATTTTCCGCGCGAAATCGGCAATGTTCGATTGGTTCGAAATGTCCAATTGCCGGAACTCCACCTCCGCGCCGGTTTTTTCCGTGACTTCCCGCGCTGCCGCGAGCCCCTTCTTTTCGTCGCGTGCCGTAAGCACTACCCGAAGGCCCCGCCGCGCGAGCTGCGTGGCCGTCTCGAAACCTATACCGCGGTTCGCGCCGGTCACCAGGGCGGTCTTTTGATTACTGCTCATTCCACTAAAGTACTCAAAGGCTGCTGCTCTGGAAAACACACAGCGACCGGTGAACGCATGGGAATAACCTACCCGCAGGTGACGGACGGGGAGAAGCTGACATTGACGAGAAACGGGCCGAGCGGCGTCCAGAACGGAACGCCGAGGACGTGTCCTTTTGCGGGCCACGATATGGTATGGTTCTGTCCCTGGACGACTATTGGAACCGAGACCTTGATATCGAAGTCCTTGAGCTGTTGGGCCGCGTTGCCCGCGATAATGTTTACCAGCTCACCAACCATGTCATCCACGAGGATCCGGCGATCTTTCTCGGTCTCGTAACGGATGCCCGATTTTTCCAGCAGCTTGTTCGCCAGCACTTTCGACAAGCGCAGCGCGACAACGCCGAGCGCGTTGCCGGTAAGAATCATGACTCCCGAAATATCCCAGCGATGCTTGTGGAGCGACTCCTCGACGTAGGGATCGCCGGTTTTTTGGGCTTCGAGACCGAACATCGTCGAAAAGAGGTGTATTGTGGAGGAAAGGAACGGGTTGATGTAGTCCACGTTCATGCGGAATCGCCCCCGAAATGTCGCGGTACGTAGTTACCAGACCGGCAGGGATCGAATTTCTGTTTCGGTAATCAATTAATACCATGCATCGGGGATGAGTGCAACAAGCATGCCGAATATTGCCGGAATCGTCAGAGTATTCCGATTCTGACTCGTGAACTCCAAAACCAGGGCAACTGACGAGAACCGAGCTGTTCGCGGCAGATCAGCCGAAATTTGTCGAGGCCGAGCTGGGCTTCACTGAATCCGCCCTTGAGCATCGCCATCACCTGTCCCTGGCTCATGAACAGGCCGATGTAGCGCTCATCGTTTCCTTCTTCCAGATGATGCAGGACAATTTCTCTGGTGTACCGGAAGACGCCGCTCTCCGCCATGCGGGCCAGATGCCCCTGCTTTGCCCATTTTTGCGGTTTTGATGGAAGCGACGCCTTCTCTTCCAGCTCGCCGGTTCTTGTCAGGCATTCCTCGAATGCCGCGTCGGCGATCCAGGATCCGGTGGTCGGGGGCCAGTCGTAGTCGTAAGCGGCAAACACACCGCCCGGCCGCAGGATCCGTGCGGCTTCCCTGAAGGTTCCCACAGGCTCCAGCCAGTGTAGCGCCTGCGAACAGGTGACCATATCTGCGCAAGCGTTGGGGAGTCCGGTCTGGTGGGAACGGCCGTCTCTGTACTCGACGTTGACCGCTGAAGTGTGCGAGACGGCCTGGGAGCGCATGTCCCGGTTGGGTTCGATCCCAACTACGCGATCCGCGTGATCAGCCCAGTAACGGGTGGAAAGTCCGGTCCCACTGCCGATGTCGACCACGAAGGTCGGCCGATCGACCGCGAGTATGGAAAGAAGGATCGCGCGGAGCGCCGTCGGCGGACTCGGACGGTAAGTATTGTACTCCCCGGCAAAGCCGCTGAACCGATCTATATTGACGAGCTCCAGGTCGCGAGCCTTGCCTTCTTCTCCCACCTGTGCATCTCCTTTCGCCCCTCGAACGCCGGATACTCGCTACGTCTGCGAAGCATTTCGGTTGCTCCGGTAGTATACCCCGGCGCCGGCGAGTACGAGAAGTGCGAAGACGATCAGAAGATTGCTGTAAGGAAACGCGCGGCTGTCGGCAATCAGCGGACTATGCCAGAAATCAAGCCACCCGCCCTCCAGATAACGACCTACCAGTGACGTACCGACCGCCGCTGATATGAAACTTACCAGGTTAAACAGGCCCATCCCAATCCCGGTATCGCTTTCGTCGAGAGTCTGGGAGACACTGTTGATCAACGCTGTTTGTGTGAAATTGAAGCCGACGTACATCAGGACAAGCGTCCCGGCGATCAGAATCGCAGCCCCTCCTATAGCGAATGAGAGAAGCAGGAAGCTCGCAACAAGCAGCGACAAGCCGATGGTTATGACGAAAGCATTGCCCCTTTTGTCTGCGAGGTTTCCTCCGTACGTACCGAGAAGTGCGGAAATAATCGCGCCGGGGAAAAGTATCAATCCGATGCTCGAAGTCGACATGCCGCGCACCGACGTAAGCATCAGTGGAACAACAAACAGAACGCCGGTCACCACCGAGAAAATTATGAACCCGACGTAGACCCGCTTGCGAAAAACCGAGTTGCGGAGGAGGGCGACATCTATGAAGGGGTTGGGAGAAACAAGGACATCGACGATGAACCCGGTGAGCAGCGTGATGCTCGCGACCAGATAGTACCACTTGTCGAATGTCAGAAAGAGCATGAGTGAGCCCACCCCGCCGGCGACGAGCAGTGCGCCGGGAACATCGACTTTGCCGGGGCGGCGCTCCTCTCCAGGCAGAACGCGACGGAAGGCCGGGATGGAAATCAACGTGAATAACGGTACCGCAAAGAGAAACGACCAGTGAAGCGCACCGGAAACGAAACCCCCGATGATCGGGCCCACTCCGATTCCGAAGGCGACAGTCGAGGTGATCACTCCGAATACGCGGCCACGCTCCTGCGACGGTATATAGCGTGCAACCACGACCATAACGAGGGCGGGAATCGCAGATGCCCCCGCTCCCTGGATCGCTCGGGCCGCTATCACCACGGCGTAGGAAGACTGAAAGACGAACCCGAGCAGTGACCCGGCGCTGTACAGGCTGATGCCGAACAGGATGAGCGATTTCGGGCTGAAAATATCTGAAAGCTTCCCGTAGATTACCGAGCCGACGCCGAAGAATATGACGAACGTCGTCATAACCCAGCTCACCCCCGAGGCGCTCAGATTGAATTGCTTCGCGATCACCGGCGTCGACACGTTGAACACGGTTTCGTTCAACACCGCGAAAAATATGATGAAGATTATCCAGGGTATCGTCTTTTTCGTATCGAGGACAACCTCGGCGGTTGTGTCCTTTTCTGCTGCATCTGCCATGCGTAATTTCCTATGCCGGGTACCGGCTGCACACGCGTCAATCCATGACCGGGGGCGCACCGGTCTTCGGCGTGCTGCGATGCGTCTCCTTGAGCAGCAGCACCGGAATAACCGTTGCGACGATGATCATCGAGGCCACGAGGAAGATTTTGTCAATTGAGGCAATGAAAGCCTGGGTTTCCATATTCCCGATCAGAACGGCCTGAGCCTTGTTCACCGCTGAAGTGTAGGTTCCGCCGGTGGCCCGCTGGGCGAAGTGAGCCAACCCTGCTACCGCATTCCTGAACGCCGGAGAAAACCGGCTCATCGCCTCGCCGAAAGTGTTGCTGTAGAGCGCCTGCTCCCGCAGCAGCATTGTTCCAAACAGCGCGACGCCGAAGCTTCCGCCGATCTGCCGGACGACGTTGATTATGCCGGAGGCCTGTCCCATCTTGGCGCGGGGAATCTGTGACAGCGCGACAGCGGAAATAGGCGTGAACACCAGCCCCATGCCTATTCCGCGGATGTAGAGCGGTACCAGAATATCGAGCCCCTCTGAGAGGAGCGAAAGGGTCCGGTATTGAAACATACTCAACGCGAGCAATGTCATGCCGATTGCAAGGGGGACGCGGGCACCCACCTTGTCGGTCAGGATTCCGGAAATCGGGGCGAAGACTGCGGTCATCAGACCCATCGGCAGGAACAACAGCCCGGTCTGCAGCGGGGTGTATCCGAGAGAATTTTGAAGATAGAGCGGCAGCAGGAACACACTGCCGAACATCCCGAGGCCGAAAACAAAAAGTACCACGTTGCTGAGGGCGAAATCCCAGTCCTTGAACAGGCGAAGATCGATCAACGGATGTTTCCCAAAGAACGCGGACAACACATAGGCGACCAGGCCCGCCGCCCCGAGCGAAAAACAGACAACTTCGAACGTTGAACCCCATCCGTCGGTGTTCCACGACGCGTTGCCTTCCGCGAGTCCCAGGAGCACTCCGGTGAGGAATATCGACATCCCGAGGAATCCGACTGCATCCAGCGGCGGCCGGTGTTCGTTCCTGTGCTCGTGAAGGACGATGTACGCCATGATTACTCCGGCCACACCGACCGGCACATTCACGTCGAATATCATCTGCCACGAGAAGTTGTCGATGAGGTAGCCGCCGAGCGTCGGTCCGAGGGCGATCGAAGCGGATGCGGCGATGCCGTAGAACCCGAGCGCCATGCCGCGTCGTTCCGGGGGAAACTCGCGCGTGACTATCGCCATGCCGACCGGCTGCACGAGCCCGCCGCCAACGCCCTGGACGACGCGAAAGATGATGAGCGAGACAATATTCCAGGAAATCGAGCAGAGAAACGAGCCAAAGGTGAAAATCACTACTCCGGCGATGTAGGTCGCTTTGTAACCGAATCGGTCGGCGATCCAGGCGGACGTCGGCAGCATGACTGCGAAGGCGAGCATGTAGCCGGTCAGTACCCATGCAACAAGATCTGTAGAGGTGCCGAAAGCGACAGTCAATTTCGCAAGCGCCACATTCACGATTGTCGCATCGAGCACAGCCATGAACGTGGAGATCATGATCGTCGTCAGTACAAGCGACTGATGCGATTTCGAGTTTTGTACCACCGGCGGCGCCGGTTGGCTTTCCACTTTCTGTTCAACGGATTCGGTTTCAACTGCCACAACCATCCCTCATTGCGAGACCAGACTTCGCTGCATATTTATGACAATAAAAGTCAAGATAATGCGCGATGACCACCGGGTCAACCGGAAAGCGACGGAACGAAATCCTTCGATTTCGCGAAAGAAGGGTCTTGACGCGTGGGTCCCGGCGGTGTACGTTGAATTAGTCTATTGATTGAATATTCATTCAACATACGGAGCTCGGATGTCACCTCGAAGACAGCAGGATAATGATCGCATTCGCGATGGACGCCGGCAGCAGATACTCCAGGCAGCACTGCAGGTATTCGCCCGGTGCGGTCTGAGCGCAGCACGCATGGCAGATATCGCCCGCGAGGCCGCGGTCAGCGCCGGACTGGCCTACCACTACTTCTCATCGAAGGAAGAGATGTTTCATGAACTGGTGACCATGGCACTCCATGCATCTCTCGAAGTCTACGAGAACGCCGCAATATCCGAAGGCAGTGCATGGGAACGTCTGTCCAGGCTCGTGCGTTGGGTTGTTCCTTCAGCGTTTTCCGGAATCGGGAGTCTCTATTTTCTCGTAGTGATCCAGAGTTTCACGTTCAAGGACATTCCGGAGAACACCCGTCGACTTGTCGCCGAAAAATATCCCAGGTACCACGAAATCCT
>Ga0307375_10002209_pt1 | contig 20218 bp, 8 predicted proteins | sample TR1MG_FD_202531 | JGI IMG/M metagenome (GOLD analysis project Ga0307375, IMG submission 202531) | Soil microbial communities from Risofladan, Vaasa, Finland - TR-1 | ecosystem: Environmental > Terrestrial > Soil > Coastal area > Acid sulfate soil | place: Finland: Risofladan, Vaasa | collected...
AGATCTCGACCGATTGCCTAACAGATTAGAAGCACTGACACTCCCAAAATGCGAGTCCATAGGGCCATGTGTCATGCTACATCTCCCTCGCTCATGCGTGACCGCTCACTTTGGCCGCCTCGATATTGTCCTCAAAGACGGTCGGCGTCAGATCGGCAATCGAGATTGACGAAGAAAAGAGCATGCAAAGCAGGTGAATTGGCGGATAAGTAGTTCCGTACTCTCTGGTGCATGATGAAGGGGGTCGAAGTTGAAGCAGCACTCGTAGGAACTCAGTGTCCTCCTCACGACTCATCCTATCTTCTCTGCTGGAAATCCCTCTTAACTCTTCGAATCAACCCTATCCATGTGCTCACTAGGAACACTTCAACTTGGATCCTCGACGTGATCTGGAACAGGCGTTCGATGTCTACTCATCTCCTCGATCTCTCCATCGAGGTTCTACACCATATCCATCTTCATTTGCACATGCTGAACATTGTCAACTTGTGGTTTACTGGTACTACGCTACTCCGTACTAAGATGGCGAATGGTGGTGTTTCGAAACTGGAGGTTCAGTTTGGCTCCGGCTTGCGTCCCTTCAAATGGCCGTCCTTGCAGGTGCTACTGTGGCAGTGAACGGCCTTCTTCAGCAGGATCCAGATGCTCTTCCTGTACTACACACCGTGTGGCTCCATTATTCTCCAGTGGACGCGAAGGAGTTGGCTGGAAAGCCGCTTCTCTGACCGTCATCCGTTACGAAGATCACCGTTAGCTCCCGCCAGGTTCGTCCGACATTGCATCTGGCCACACTTCCAAAATCTCTTCTTGAGCTTGGTGGATCCTTTGACACAGTCCAATGGGATCACAGCACAAGCACATTCCCCGACTCGTTGACTTCGCTCACCATGTAGCTCACAACGTTCTCCAACTTCATTCCCGTTCTTTCCAAGCCTTCGCAAGCTCCACTACCTACAGTCCACAAAATCAGGTGAGTCGGATGATCCGCAACTGTTCTGCACCTCCGTTACCATCTCCTCCGACGGCGTTCCTCGCCAATTCTTCGAAGAACTGAATGCCCTAAACTTGGAGCGGCTGCCTCATTCATTTACCGAATGCGGCTTCACGGTTGGTGACGCCAGGTACCTGTTGCCAATGCTTCCTCTGACTGTGGAGAGGTTAAGGATTCCCTGTGGACCCCTGACTGCCAATGACATACTCCATCTGCCTCCTGCCTTGAAGTTACTCATCATCGGCGACAGAGGCCTATCTAACGGCATTGAAGATTGGAAGTTGCTCCCCAAGACTCTGACCTATCTCCGGATCGACCCTTGTCCTCTCCTCGTGACCGAGTCCTCGCTTTGACTTCCGCGCCACCTGAAGACCCTCGCCCTATTAAGGTGTGCTGGAGTCAGTGACGCATCATGGTTTGAAGGCTTGCCCGACGGGATAGAAGAGATGCAACTTAGCCTACTTGAGCTTCCCGGTTCCTTCTCTTGGTACGGCTTCCACCGAAGTTGAGGAGATACACGTTGTCATTCGGTCCAATATGCCAACTACCCCACGTAAGAACGCTGTTGGAAGCGCTACCACACTCCATAACTTCGCTGCTCATCTCCACTTCGAGCGCAGTCACTTTACCCATCACAAACGAAGATCTAGGATACGTTCCTAGGAGACTGAGCTATATGACACTACCTGATTGCCCTGAGCTCACCCAGGAGGCCGCACTGATGATGCCAAAGTCAGTTGCGCACGTCACCGCCGGATGCATCTCCATATTTAGCGCTCCGCCCGCGCATCTACACCAATGAATCTCCTCATGTCACGTGAATCGCTTGCATCGTATAATCTCAAGAAGGATCAATGCCGGGGCCAAAGTCACATTAGCCGAGAGTCTATGGCAAGGTCAGTGGGATGTCTGGCTCAACAGGTGCGAGTAATGGTTGAATTGCAACGTTTTCAATCACTTTTCGAAGAGAAAGAACGAAACTGAGTCCATGGTGGGTGGAAAGGGCGAACTAGAGCGGACCCCTGAAATCGTTAAGCGTGTACAAGAAGAAATGCCCTGAAGCGTTTCGTTCCGAGTCGATCGATCGTTCCCCGCTCGGCAGCACTCTTTCTTCCTGCTTCGGATGATGGTCCTTGCGACTCCACGTAGAAAATGGGCGATGATGTCATCTTTGAAGACTCTCCGATTGCCAAGTACATAGCTCAAGCCAGTAGTAGTACGTTCAACTTTCTCAATGGTAGTTGGCAAGATTGCCTCCTTGCCATCCCAATCGCCAGCTAACTCCCATTTCTCTGTTGTAATCGGTAGAAAAATCGAAAAAGGGACCGACTCTTGCTGGATATAAGATAGAAAAGATCGAATCAGTGGCGATAGAGGCCATCCAAGTGTCTCCGACACCCGTCTCAGTAGTACCCCCTCCTCAGTCCACACTTCGCCTTCATTCGACAAGCAACGCTGTTCTTCTGTTACTAAGGACTACACAAAGCACATATGCATCTACAAAGAGAGCCATTATTGAGACATGTGGCCGCACGATCAATGAATCCCTTAGGAGCACAACTTCATCTCTCTCTGGACTGTATGATCTGTTTCTCGGGAAAAGTACCGCCGAAGCGACATCATTGGTTCAGAAGTTGCGCTTATGGCTGTATTTGACCCTGTTTATGGTTCTGGTACCGATACTGTGTGGATTTTGGAACTTCAAGCTTGGAGTGTCACTTTCGGTCGTCATTTGGCCCCTCTCTCTGTACATATCGTCTTCTCTGTTTTACGAATTGCAGTACCTCCAACATACACTGCAAATGATGGCCAATTCGAGGATATTGGGCGAGAAAAGCGCACTTTTGCAGTCTCGCACTCGAGCCGCACTGCAGCTCATTCAGGAGGTCGAACTGGTGTCTCGTGGATATAGGATCACTACTCAGCTCTCTCCAATTGCGCGATTAGAAAGGAATGCGAAAAACAGGCGATGTCAGGTCATACGAGAGGCAACTGAATCAGCTCTCTCTGCTGTGCACTCCGTCTTCATTCGACTTCTGAAAGATACTCAACTTGCTTCATATGTAACTGGATCCATCAGCGATATGGGTCACACTCTTCCTTCAGATGGCGATACTAGCATCACAAACTTGCGCTCCCTCTTTCAGGTCATACAGCTCTCACTGCTCCAATATGCTGAACATGCCGTTGTAAACCATCTCAACATCACCAAGATATCCTCAGATGAGTGGAAGATGTCAGGAGAACCGACTTTGGCAGCGTTGAAAATTCTGTGTTCCGATTTGGCCATTCTGTCAGTAACGATCACTGGAGCCGAGTCTCAATTATCGAAGGCCCTTTCATACCAAGACTCATGGATTCACATAGCGAGTGACGAGAGCTTATTAAAGTCCAAATTCGTACCGGCAATCGGAACGCGCGCATCCCTTCTTGATGCCTTGAATGCCCTCCAATCATCCCTTCAAACGCAATCAGCCCGTATTTCGCTTTGTAAAGATCGTCTACAGCAATTGGATACCTCGTCAGAGTTGGAATCTACAATGGACGAGATGATCCAAACCTTTTCGAAATTCCAGCAGGAAATGGAGGTTCAAACGCCTGCTTGTGCCTCCTCTGTATCGCATGCGTTAAATAGACTCGCTCGAGAAGCGCATCAGCAGAACGGAGACGAGAACGGTACTGCAACTTCAGGTGCTACGCGATCGACACAGACTCATGGTGAATTCGAGCTCTCTTTCCCTGCAACTACTCAAGACATCCAAGAGAACCAGAACACATCTTTAAATTTGAATGCAAAATCTGAGATTGCTGAAGGAGCAGCCAAAGAACGAGTGTACGAAGCGGAAACATGCGATGAGGATGAGGAGGAGATCAAACCATCCGCTCTCTCTCGGGAGGAGCGCATTGCGATTGCTCGCCAAGCTCGAGAAGAGGCTCAAAAGAAGGAGGAAGAGGTGTTTGCAAGGCTGAATTTTGTACTGGAACTGAAGGACGTGCTGCAGCAGAGATCCCTTCCTCCTCATACCGAATGAACCGAGAATCTCGTCTCTTGTAGTATCCACGAATGTAACTTACAAATAGCATAGGAGAGTGATTTTCATTCAATGGTAGCAGAAATGAGGTGGTGCTTAGGGTGTTGGCCGAGAGGAGGGGAAGGGAACAGTCACCCAACTCCTCTCTCTTTTTGTCCACTACTGAGCCGCCGACGGCGAAGCCGGCGCAGATGCAGGCTTGCCCAAAGCGGAGGCAAAGATTCCCTTCAGGGCAGCGGTTACGGAAGAGTTTGAAGTCTTGATTGAGATTCTCATCATCTGAGCCTCGGCGTTTGTCTCGATGCGAGTGAGAGCGAAGGATTGCCCCTGAGAGCATACGAATACTCCAGCTGCGCAGATGTTGTTCGAATTCTTGTCCACGCCCTCTAGTACTTGCATGCGAAGGCCCAATTGAATGACTTTGGAGATGGAGGGCACGTTGATCGGGTGGAGAGCGTGCACGACGTCTACGGAGATGTTGGCCGGTTGCGTTACCTGTTGCCAGTGGGTCATGAATTTGCCCGCATCGATGGGCGCAGGGTCCATGAATCTTGAGGCGGTGAATGGGAGGTCCCATTTGTGGTGAGAGCTCTTGCCTGCGCTGAGGAAGCTGAGGGAGAGTGCGAGAAGAGAGTGTATTCCGAAGGGCGCCAGGCATTGCAGTGCGAGTCCGATGCGTTGTTGTGAGTTGGGATCGATGGTGCTGGGGAGTGGCTCGGTGAGTTGGATGGCGACGTAGGTCGTGGGCGGGATGGTGGCGGTGAAGTTGGTGAGCGCGGCGCTCGTCTTGTTGCCGAAGTAGATGTACACTCTTCCCTGTCCCTTGGAGAAGTCAGATTTCACGCCGACTTGAAGCGTGGCATCCTCGTAGAGAACGCCCTGGCCGAGGAGGCACAGCTTTTTGAAGTTCGCGTCGTATTGCTCCTGAGGGGAGAGATCCGAGGATGAGGACTGCGTCGGCGGCGGAGAGAGGAAGCTCATAGATCCAGTAGAGGCTTGCTGCTGTTGTTGCATTGAAGGCGAATGTGTTGATGACTGATTCATCATCAGAGAAGAGGAAGGGGAGGAGGGAGGGATCGGAGAACTCGAAGCGGCAGCAGCTTCGACAATCTGACCGAACTCGGAAGTCACGGCGTCTGTAGCCTCTCCAACCACGCCCTTTCGAGTCTTCTTCTTCTTCTTCGAAGAATCCACCTTGCCAGACCCAACAGCGGAGAGATCGGAAGACATCGTCGAAGAAGTCGGCGGCGGCGCGGACGCTGACGCCGTTGGCACGGAGCCGAAGCCGCCGTTTTGAGAGGCAGACGTTCTGAGCTGCTGTTGGCTTTGAGAACCTGACGATTTGGAGAAAGAGGATGATTGCCTGACTTCCAACACCTCCTCTTGATCTCCAACTTCGTTGTATGCGGGCAAGTTCTCAGTGATCTTACCAAGGAACGATGGCTGCGAAGCACCAAGCTTTAGGATTTGAGAGTACTCTACGGCACGCTGTTGAAGCTCGGCATTGACCTGAGAGGCGAAGGAGGCGTAGACTTTGTTGACTCCAGGCGCCACGTCGGGAAACGTTGCTGCCAGCTTTAGCAACGATGATAAGATGATTGCCTTGGTGGGCTCTGTACAGATCGGGAACTTGGCAGTGAGGAGGCGGCATTGGTCAGCACCAGACGCTGTCTTCTCGATCATCCTTCCATACTCGCCACACAGGAATGCACCCACTTTCAGCATCGTCTCATTCACGGTGTCTTCCTTGAGCGCATCGTACGCTGTTTCAGTCGCATATTGCTGCACGTCCTGATGATTGGTGACCATCTTGATGAGTCTGTACCAAATGTCCTCGCTCATCGCGTCTCCTGCAATCGTAATGACCTTCAACATCACGTCCACATACCATTTGTACTGTGAAGCAAATTTCTCGGCAAGAATCGCTATTTTGAGCACGAGTTCCTCGCGAATCGCGAAGTCGTTCGGAATGTTCACGTTGAGGTAGTTCAAGAAGACGATCAGCTCGTTGACGATACCCTTGCAATTCTTCTTGTCACACATGCCATACACAAGATCCAGGGCACGGCGACGGATGGAGATGTCGGGATCCTGAAGAGCAGAGGTAACGAGTTCCTGATGCTGTTTCACCATCGCATTGGCAGCAGTTGAGATTTGTGCGAGCTTTGTATACGCCTCAAGAGCCAAGTATCTGAGATTAGAAGACTTTTCTTGAAGAAAGAGTGAGAGGATCTTGGAAGAGGCCTCCATGAGGTCCGGAGTCTGTTGCAAGTGAATCACGAGATTGATGGCTTCCATGAGCACCATGTGGTATGCGTTCTTTGCTGAGCCAGTTTTATCGCTCACCAATTCCGTTCCATGGAGTAATTTGCCAAGGAGTTCCAAAAGATAGGTCGACTCTTCGGAGTTGTCGGAGATGTCGTAGATCTGCAGCCACTTGAGTGTCTTTACGCTCAGCCACGGGGTAGGTACTCTGTAGTATAGGTAGGACTCCGGCGTCTTGGAACCAGAAACGGCACGGGCAAGAAGGCGAAGCATGAGACGGTAGATGGCCTTGAAAGTCGAAGGCGCAGCGTTCGCAGCGTAGTGGAAGAACGAGACATAGGAGGTGAGCACTCCTGGATTCTCCTCCGAAAGCATGTCCTTTGCACGATCGCGCCAAATATCAGCCTGGAAGAGATCAGGATAGCGAGTAAACAAACGAACGAGACACATCGAAGCCTTTTTGCGAACCATCGCCTCACTCGACTGAGAGATCAAATGCTTCTCCACACTCGGCACCAAAGCCTCTGCCATCGTTTTACCACCAATATTACACACTGCTGACAGCGCCAAACACACGTGTTGCTCAGGACGAGCCTCCAAATCGGAACGGAAGGAGTTGATCACCAACGGAATCATCTCGTGATCCTCATTCAAAACCACACTAAGAGTCAAGTAGCCCTAAGGAAACATTGGCGTTAGCACACAAGAAGAACTGAAAGCTGCAACACAAGACCGAAGGGGGAGGACATGACAGAGACTGCAAAAACGAGGCAAAACACCAACAGTTGAAGTACGGACCATCTGCTTTTCGGAGAATTTCTTGCTCGAGAGAAGACGAAGAGCTTCAGCATACCCAAAATCGGGCTCATAGCCAAGCACATACATGTAGAGAATCTTCGCAACACACTTCTTCCTCGTGTAGCCATCCATCTTGGTGTCGTCCTGCAAAACACATTGAAGACAGTGGATATATGTTAGAGCAAGCGGAAAACGGGGATGAAGTAGCAAACAGCACTAAGCTGAACGTACTTTGAAGGCTTTTCGAATCTTGGCCATCTCACGATTGACTCTCAGCTCCTCCTGGTCTCTGTTTTGGCCTAGAGTGCCAGAATCACAAAGTGTGCTATTGTTAGAATCCTAGAAGAGGATAAGACTCACAAGAAAGGCCCAAGTGAAGCGAGTCGAGGAAGGCGCAAGTTGGGGATCCGTTGACGAGGTTATTTCGGACTTCAAGTGTTCGCTATAGGTCGGATATTGGTTCGTACATGCTCGGACATCAGAGATGAAGGTAGTGAGGCCACGAATGGAGTTCTTGGAGATACCAACGGCCTCACCGATGGCGGAGACCAGCGAAGTCATTCTCGACCTCTTCTCCTGCGCTTGAGTGAGCGTAAACACCAACGCTATGCGCGGCACGAGTGATGGAAGGCGAGGAGGGGGCCGATTAACCACAGAGAGGCGCAGCCTGCAATGTCAGAGAGTCGACGCAAAAACGGCACCATTGCTGTCGTTTCTCTCTTCTCTCTCTGTACCCCTGAAATCCTCCGGGTGCGTACTTCCCACTCGCGCAATACGATTTCAGGTAACTCAGTGAGGACGAGTTTTTGTCCTTCTCATCAATCGTACTTCCCTCTCTGACTGAGATAACATAGTACAGTATCTTCAATCTTGCACAACAGGAGGCAAGCACTGACACTAAGACACATGCAATCCCTCGAGATCCAGAATGATGAGGAGTGACCAATTAGGTTGCTTTACATTGGGATGTGAAGATGGTACAGAGAGAGGCCTTCCTTGTGTGAACATTCAACGCTTCTTCTTCTTGCGCTTGTGTTGGTGCGAAGGGGAGGTAGCAGGCGATATCGAGGAGGGCTTCTGTTCGGCTGCTTCCACTGGAGACGATTGCGTTGCTGCTGTTGCTGCTGTTGCCTCCGTTGAATGAGATGGATCGGATGAAAGTTTTGTTCCAGATTCGCCATGGGAAGGCTCTTGGTGGTCGTTGAATGAGGCGGTAAGCCTGGGTGTGGTGTTGTTGGTCGGTTCCTCCTCCTCCGTCTCCACTATGGGTTCTGATGCTGTTGTTCCACTCTGATGGCTCATCATTGGAGGAAGAGTTGGAGCGTGCTCGAATGCTCCCACGTTGAGTACTGAAACTGCTCTTGAAACGAGGAAGTCTTGAGGCATTGCGTGAGTCGATGATGACGAGTTTGCCTGCTCCGATGCTCCACCAGTCATGGGAGGCAAGGTAGGCAAGTGATCGAACGCAGAGCGATCAACGCGTACGTCGTCGTAGTCCTCGTCCGTATCTGCGCCGGTCGCCTCCACTTCGCTATCAGAGTCTCCCGAAGAGAGCTCCAGAAGTTGCGCACCATATTCTAATGCAACGCTTCTCCTTAGAGTCTCTCGATGAAGGGTGAAGGCGTCAACAACGGCGAACTCATCGCTCTCCGCCTCCTTGGCGTGATGATCTTCGTGCTCAACGTCACCATCTTCATTTTCAACATACTCTTCTCTTGATGACTCCTCATGTCGGCTATCCTTCTCATCTTCGTCCTTCGTAGTGGTGGTAGTGGTAGTGGTGGTGTTGCCGGGGTTGCGGACTCCACTACTCTCGGTACCCTCTCCTGAGCTCTGATTCTCGCTGCTGGAGCTCGTCAGGTCATCTACGGACTCATCATCAGAATAGGATCCAAAATCGATATCAGACGGCAGAGATTCCACTGCAATCTTGAGGCGCACGAAGGAAGTCGAAGCACGTTCCAAGGGCGGGCGAGTGCGATGTTGTGGTTGTTGCAAAGGCGCTTGCTGAGATTGTTGTTGTTGTGAATCTACTTGCTGAGGTCCTTGTTGCGGCTCCCAGTGCACCACAATCAGCTCGTCGGCTGGGGTATCACGTCGAAGATTGTCGGTAGACCTTGGGGAACGCTGTTGTTGATGATGACGATGGTGGTGATGAAGATGATGATGGCGGTGTTGATGAGGTCCGTCGTCGTCTTGGTGCTGATGATGATTATGGTCTTCTTCGTCATCCTCCTCCTCCTCCTCTTCATCGTCATCCTTGCGATAGTGTGAGTTCTTCGATGTGGATTCCTCTGCGTCATCATCCTCCTTTTCGTTTGTTCTAGTTGCTACTGCTGTCGTTGCGGCAGTGGAGGCGGTCGTGGCATCGGCAGGTGTCCTCGCCACGTAATCTGTATCCTCCTCTTCATCGTAGGATTCGTCCAGTTCCAGAATCTCATCATATTCGTTCTGTTCGTCGTCGTCTTCGTCTTCGTCGGAAGTTGCAGCATCTCCAGGCGCAGTGGCAACAGAGGGGTTTGAAGCTGAGGAAGCAGTCGAGTCTCTGCGCCGCGAACTGTCACCACCACTAGCGCCGCTACCAGTTGCATCTCGAGCAGACGATGAAGAGGAAGCAGCAGCAGTAGCGATAGCAGAATCAGAGCCCACAGCAGTGAGCGTGGCGACGGAAGGATTCACTGAAGTGAGCTGAAGGAGCGCGGATGTCGAAGGATCCCCAGGACGTGGCGAGACTCCAGTGATCACATCGGCCGTCGCTGCAGACATTTTGGAGGCACTGTGAGACAAATCACGCTTTAGATGCCAGAAGTCGGGAGCGGGCCTTGAGGAAGACAGATCGGCGGCTGGAGAGGGCAAATTCACGGCATCATCTTGTACGACACCTTCCACTGCACGAGTCATGATATCGGGGGAGCTGTTGTTGGAAGGAAGTCTCAAGTGTCTCAGCTTTCCAGAAGTGGGTGCAGCATGTGCGTCGGGGGAGAGGAAAGAGGTTTCGCCGAGAGGAGATAGCGATTCGGGCAGAGACGTGGCCGTGGATGGTGTAGTAGAAGAAGAAGCAGAAACATCTTTGATATGGACCTGATCTGCTTTTGGTTTGGTGGAAGTGGAAGAAGGAGCTTGCTGATCAGCTGTAGAGGCGGAACCACGCGGCGTCCGGTAGTTCTTGGATTTGGACGTAGCCTTGGTTGACGACTCTCCAGGGCCTCGAGCACTATTCGGACCAGCGTTTTTCACCTTTTGAGCACCAGAGAGGGGAAGGTCTCGCAGTTTGCCACTCGTAGGCTTCGTTGAAGTAACGGTCGATTCCTTGGTTTCAGAACTCGCCTTATCTCGATCTTTCTTCGAAGAAGACGATTTTGAAGTCACAGGGGGTAATAACACCTGAGCAGGCTCGCGCGTGGCCAACTTGGCGCGCGCCGTCTCAGCCCTCCTTCTTGGCACCTGAGCGGACGATGAGCCCACTGGTTCTCCTCCAGTCAAGACGTCGCGTGGAGAGTTTGCTTCCGATTGTGTAAAGGCTTGAGTGCGAGGCGTGACAGCGGTGGAAGAAGCGATCGTCGTTGCGGTGGATGTGGCCTGTACTTCACCTTGTTGTTGTGTGTTTGCCGGAGTATGATTGACTTCGATGCCACCTATGTTGTTTGCGCCAGAGGAAACCGACTTCTTGGACTTTTTTGGTTGGGATGCTGCGGACGTACTTGCAGCGCTCGCGTTCTGGGCAATGTGTACCGAGAGGTCTTCCACGTGCTTGATGATCTTTGCATTCACGATGGAATCTCCCTGAGTGAGGATGGACGCTAGGTCGACGAGTGGAGCCGGGAAGACGATGAGCGAGGTGTTGGAGTGTGTCGCGTGTACGATGCTTGCGAACGATTCCGCAGTGGTTCCGTTTTCGTCCCACCAGATCTTCTTTACATGTGTAGACTCTTGCAGTGCCCTGCCAAGTGCCAGGATGCCTCTTGGGCCCATGCGATGTCCAGAAATGTTGAGTTCCGCGACTCTGAATCTAGGCAGCGAATCCAGGAACGGAATGAGGTCTGTTCTCAGTTGTGTTGACGTTCTGCTACTGCTGCTACTTGCTCCAGCATAACGGGAGCCAATGGCGCCGCTACTGCTCGCGCTGCCACCGGGACTCAGGTTTGAAGCTAAGAGTTGTGTTGTCGTCGAAATGCCAGCGATACTCAAGTGCGTGAGCTTGCAATTCTTGCTGCTCGTGAGCTTGATGAGTGAACGCATCATGGAGGCGCGACTTTTCGTCGTCTTCATCTTGAAGTTGGCATCCAGAACAAGACGGCGGATGGAACTCGTTCCGGACGAGGAGAGTGTTTGGAAGATCGCATTCAAGCCCTCGTCACCAAAATCGTTATCTGCCAAACTCAATTCAACAATACCTTTCGTATCCTTCAGAGACTTGGAGAGCATAGAGCCACCAAGAGCACCGAGACCGTTTTCGTCCGCAGAGAGCTTCAGATTCGTCAAGTACACGTTACTCGACGCAGATTCAATGAGATGGGAGAGGGATTCGGCGCCAATACCGGTAGCATTCAAATGAAGGGCGATGAGGGAATCGGTGCCGGTGAGGAACTTGACGAGCAAAGGTTCCAGCTTCTTGTCCCACTTGTTCTTCGAGATGTTGAGTGTTGCCAAGTAGATACACCCACGAGTCATGGCTTCCAATACTTGAACGAGGCGTATACCAGTATCGCTGACGTCTAAAAGTTGAATCGCACACGGAGTGGCCAAGAAGGTCGCCGCAGCAGAGCTCGCTTCAGCATCGAATTTGCATCCAGATAGCTTGAGACTCGTCAAAGTGTGATAGGTATGAGTCGATTTCCTCAATGTGGCGAAGAGAGAAGTCACGGCCTTGGCATTGAGTCCAGTGTTCGAGAGATCGAGATGGCTCAGGGCGATGAACTTTCGATTCGCATCCAGGTACTTGGTCAGGAATGGCACGATCTCTATGTTGTTATCTCTAATCTCCAGGACCTCAAGTTTGCGATTCGAAGCAGCAGGCTGAGTATTGAAGGATTCGTTGAGCATGGAGACGTGTTCCTTGCCAAGCGAGTTGTTCACCAGAACCAAGCGTTTCACCGTGTAGTTGTACTTCAGCATGTCGGAGATGGCAGAAAATCCATCTCTGGAGAGGATGACATCGCGAATGACGAGACTTGTGAAGAAGGGGTTGAATCGGAGGGCAAGCATGATCGTCTTCAAGTCGGCGTTCGTCATCTCCTCAATGTTGGACAGGTTGAGCTCAGCATACGAGTAGAGATCAGCTTCAGAGAAAGGGACCGAATTGGTAGGATTGTGCGTAATGTCCCAGATCACATCTTCACGCAGGGGGATGCTCAGGTACGCGCAAGCGGCGCGGTACGTCCGGACAAAGTGGCCAAAGGAACCCCTCTTCTCCTCCTCAAACGCAATCTTCGGCTGCCTCCAATCGTCGGTGTGTATGGGCCATGCGTATACGTCCGGAATACCATAGTAGGTGAGAAGATACGCCCTGCGAATTTGGTAGATGATGTCGTCACAAAACGTCGATCGGCATTCGTAGCTCGCGCCGTCGTTCATTCTCAGCGTGAAGTCAGGATGGTCTTTTGAACTGATTTCCTTGATATCGTACAGAAAACCAGAGGATTGAAGCTTGGATTTGAAGAAGATGAAGAAGGCAGAGTGAGAAAGCGCGAGGAGCGCTGATGTGTTGTTGATGCTGCTCTTGTTGCTATTGGCCGAAGAAGATGATACGAGAACAATGGGGACGATATAGGAAGCCTCTACGCGTTGAGATGAGAGGAACTCGTCAATAGAACCGTCTTTGACGCCCTCTTTGTACAGGATGGACTTCACCTCGATCTCGATGGACTCTCTCGTTCTCTTGCTCTTCAGCTTCTCCTCTTGTGCTTGCATTCGCATAGAAGCATTGTAAGTGGAAGCAATGGCAGTGGACAGAAGAGCAGAGGAAGGATTTGATGGGATGGGAAAGACGATGGAGGATGAGCCGCCAAGAACGTTGAACAGACCACTTCCGCCACCTGCGCCAATGGCAGCATTCGAATGTACTAACGGATTGCCAGAAACGGGGGAGGAAGATGTGGATGATGAGGATGAAGCAGCAGCGGCAGCAGAGGAACCAGAGACAGTGATGCCCAGGATAGGAGGCGTTGCTGTTGCCGAAGCGGACGATGAGAGCAATGAAGAGGCGATGACGTTCGTTCTTGGACTGAGAATCGGTGCGGTGTGCTGATCAGAAGTCTCCTCGTGAAGCATGGTGCGCGCGAGAACGCCGAGAGCCCTGAGTTGTAAGGAGGCGGAGGAGGATTGCGAGGTGTTGGAGTGAATGGACTGGAGCCTCTTCTTGAGAGCAAATGCGACTTGCATCTCCGTAGCCTTGCGTTTCGAGTGCTCCACATGATCCTTGACAAGAGTGGACCAATCTCTCCTCTCTTCAGGAGTGCTAGCAACGAATGTGTAGTTGGACTCCTTGAGTCTGACTACGAAGGCGAGAGGGTTTTCGTTGCCATTGCTCGTTGCTGTAGTCGTCGTAGTAGTTGTTGTGGCAGTAGTATTGGTAGTGGCAGTCATCGTAGTGGCAGTATCAACAGAAGAATGGGAGTTCGGATGACTGGTGGAGGTGGGTGAGAAGTCTGGAGAGTTGAGAGCGACGCGATCCCAGTAGGCGTAGTGCATGACGTTGTATGTGTGTGGTTCAGTCTCCTGTGTGACTAATAGCACGTCGTTGAAGGCGAATAGCATGACGGGGAATGGAGAGCCGGATTCGGGGAGCGTGAACATGGGTGCCTCTCGAACGAAGCGTCGGTAGGGAACCGCCAAGTTTGGGAATCCAACGAGCTTCTTTCCAATGCCAATCACGCGATGGATGTTCTCAGACTCCCTCTTCTTCTCATTGATGTAACTTCCAATCTGATTCAGCAAGGTGAGTGCGGCATTCACATCGGCATAGTCGGGATGGGCCTCCGTGGTGACTTTGGCCAAGTCGTTCATCAGCAAGTTGTACTGAGGTATGCGTTGAATGGGAAGGATCAAAAGCGATTCCAAATCAGTGTAACCAATCTCGGGCTTCGATTCTGTAGAGGAGAGGAAGGAGCGAAACGATGCACTCCTCTGCTTGAGAGACTTGAGCGTCGTAAAGGCGTTATCGTAATTCGAGACATAGGAATGATACCAGCGCAGAAACGAGCCAACTTTCAAAAACACACCACCAACTCGAGCAGAATACATGGGCGAAGCATTCTCAACGGCCTTCTCCAAGGATTGCAGGAGCACATCGTTGAGGCCCTGGATCACTGTGAGCTCGCTGAAGATTGCTCGTAGGTTTGTTCGACTAATGAACGGCGCAGAGGAATCGGCATTCTCAGACAACGGTTTCAAGAAGTAAGTCATCACTAGACCAAGCTTAGTAACGAAGTTGCGCTCGGTAGAAAGAATCTCCTCGACTATCGACCCTCTCTTCTCCAGTTGCTTGGCTACACCGAAACAAGGGAGGTTAGAGACGATAAATGACAATGATCTAGCAGAGGCAACAGAAGGGAGAGCAAAATGAGGGGGAGACGGGACTTACAAGTCATTTCGAGGAGCTGAGCAGGAACTGCCAAACTTTCTAGAGCGTCTGCTGCGCTTGATGAACTACAAAGCGAGTACTCAGTAGTAATATAAGGTAGTAGTGTGTAAGATGAATGTAAAAGGGCGAAGCAGGCGGTGAGAGCGGCGTTGACACTGCTGAAACTGCCAGAAAATGGCGTTTCAGCTCTTGCGGTGAGTCTTCGGTCCGGGGCTAGCTGGCTGGGTCAGGGGTAGAGGCTCTCAGCCGACAACAGCGGCGCTCGGCTCACGCGACACATCGCATGTTCAGTAACTCCTGTCCCTCTGTTGCCCTAACTCACACCTTCGACGCTTCTCCTTCCCTGTTTGAGGCGCAGTGTTGCGAAACGAAACCACCTACTGGGGCGCAGGAAGGGCGAACAATCTGCGCGATGTCCTCATTCGGTTATGCCGACCTTGGCTGGGTCTTTGTGGCTGAATCTCCCCTGTGGCCTTGTAGAGTACGTGTTATATCCCTGCTATTGCTGCGTTGCACTGGTGTCGTTGTTGTTTGCTTCTCAAACGAGGCCTCGTCAAGTTTGTCGCACGTCGCTCCTCTTCGCGGTTCCTGTTGCCTCCATTGTCCCTATGGCTCTGTTTCTTTGGCTTGATTCCCATTTCTAGGATGTTGGAACTTGTCCTTGTCATGTTCTACTCAGCCTCGCATGGCTGACTTGTGTTTTCCCCACATCCGCGATCTGCCGCCTTCCTCGGGCTTGTCTGGGTTTTGGTTGACTGATTTTATGGTGTGTTTGGTTCTATGTCACGTGTTGTGTGTAGAGAGCCGATGAGATTGAAGTTGATATGTCGATGAGGCGTCAGGGCCGCGGTGGAATGTTGCTCGTCTACTTTTTCGGTGCACAGACGTTTGCGTGGTTGAGTAAGAAGAGTATTCAGTTGTGGAATGCAGATTTAGATGTGCCGAACGAGAAACGCCCATTTTTGCAGCGTATTGCATTGGAAGAGGCGTATGCGTGGCAAAAGGAAGTGTTCACGAAGCCCCCGACGCGTCGGCGCAACCCCGAGCCCGCGAAGCCAAAGTACGACGTGAAGCAGCAGGATCAGATTAGGACGGAGAAGAAGGCACTGTTGGTGGCGCTCAAGGCGATGTACCACGCGCAAATGAAGGAGTTGAAATTGGAACGTCGTCGCGAGAAGGCTGTCGCGCGTGGAGAGCCATTTCCTGAGGATATTAGTGTGTCTAGTGAAGAAGAGGCGTCGAGCAACCGAGATGAGGAGGCTTCAGAGTCACTGGAAGATGGGAAATCGGTCGCGAGTTCATCCGCTTCAAAATCGAGTCGTGGTGTGCGTCAACGTGGTCGTGTCACTCAAGACTCTTCGAATAGGACTTCCCCGCGCCAATTAGAGTCGGATCCAGAGAATGTTGAGGACGTAGAGGAAGAAGAGCAGATGGAAACTGCGAAGGAAGAAGTTCAAACTTTGTCCGATGAAGAACCGACTACAACTGTCGACAACGTCCCTCTCGACGACCTCACTGAAATCGACCTTTCTAGTGCTATACAAAGAGGCAAATTCATCTTACGAGCGCGCAAGGCTGAGGCGCCACCACCGAAAAAGCGCAAATACACGCGTCGCATGCCGTTTTCGCCCCCAAATGCATCGTTGGCGTCTTCTTCAGCGTCTGTGAAGTTGTCTGATGGAGATTCGAGAGTATCAACGAATGAAGAAGCTGGATCAGAGGAGGAAACAGTGAAAGGTCGTGTTGGTCGTTCTGCTCGTCCGTCGCGCGTGCTTTCGCGCTATTCTTCTCGCACTGGGAAGGAAACCCTTACATCTACACCTTCAAAGGAGGCAGAGCCAGTCCAAGAAAAGAGCAATGGCGGCACGGAGCAAGATGAGTTCGAGGCGCTTCGATTGGCTAATACGATTGCTGCACGTCGCAAGTTGCGTCGCTCTGGTCATCAAGGCGCTCAAGATGAGGAAATGTTGATGCTTACGTTGCCTACTAGGACGCGCACGAAGCCTACATCGAAGGAGGGTGCGAATACTGTGTCCGACGCTTTGGTTGGCGGTTCAGCCCTTTCCTCATGCGATGTGGACGATACACCTGCTTCTACTGCTTCTCCGTCTAATGCAAATGGCGTTTCAGCTAAAAAGACCGGCCGAGGTGCCAAACCGGGCGCGAGAAAGGGAAAGAGAGATGCGCCCACTTCATCGACCCCAAGCCCTGCATCTGCGAATCCGATTATTGTACCACGTCTGTGCGGATCTTGTGTCCTTGCGAAACCAAACATGGAGCGTCAACCTCTTGGGTGGTACATGTTCTACATGCTAGAGGATCAAGTTTCGAATCAGCGTTGCAGCACGCCGCCCTACAAGTGTTCTGTGACCTCCTGTCGTTCTGCGTTCTACACCGACTTCGAACTCAAATCTCACGAGGCTTCACACTATGACACGATGCAGAGACTCTTTGCTGCGCCGCCCACCAAGAAGAGCAAACTTTCGCCTGCAACTGAGGAGTCAGTACCATCAGCATCGTCATTGAGTCAAGATAAGAAGACTCAGAACAGTAATACTGTGGTAGGAGGAGAAGTGCGAACCGAGGAGAAGGAGGAGGCGACGACGACGATGATGGACATTTCCGAAGCCTCTTCTAAGGAGACTATGAACGGCGACGCTATGGTTCAACAATCGAAATCTGGAGATGGCGGTGTATTTATTGGAGAAAAGACTATGGAGGATGTGGGAAGTGCGGTTGTGAACCAGGGGGGCGCTTCGAATGCGATGGAGGTCTCGGACTCTGTTGCACCTGATGGCTCTTCTATCCAAGTAGAACTCTTTGAATGCAACTTCCCAGGATGTAATTCGACAGAAGAAGATGGTCATGTGCAGCAGCAGCGCGTTGCGACGTTTGACACGCGTGAACAGTTGGAGGCGCATCTTGCACGCTCACATTGCGGAGGATTGATGCGAATACCTTGCTCTCGTTGTGGTATGAAAATGGTCTACTCATCCGTTAGTGGTGGTGGTGGTGGTGGTGGTAGTGGTGGAGCAACTTCAAATGCGTCGACTGTTCCCTCATCAACAACAACAACAACAACAATAAGAACAAGAACAACATTGGAATTGACATCATCTACGAGTTATGTGCACGGAGAGAAGGGAAGGAAGTTGCCCTTCGAGCCAATGCATGGCATTGGAGATGCGAACATGATCGCACTGCCGCTCACCAACCTGAGTTACCATCCCCCCACTCCCATTCTCATTCCAGCAGCTTCACCGCCGCCATCTCAACAACAGCAACAACAACAAATACAACAACAATTGTATCTACAACAACAGCCAACGGTGTCCTCGACTTCGTCTGCCGCTGAAGCAGCGGATCATCCTCAAGTGCTTCTCGCCGCTGTCGCTGCTGCCAACGCCGCTGCCAACATGCATCAACTTCACCAACATCAGCAAAATCTCATGGCGGCCGCCGCTGCCGCTGCAACTGCGAATGGAGGCAGTGCTATGGGCGTGGATGCTCTCCTCTCATTCCATCCTTCCAATGATCCCTTGACTGCTGCTGCTGCTGCTGCCTCTGCCTCTGCTACTTCCAATTCTGCCGCAACGGGCATGCAACATGGAGCGGACTCATATTTGCCACCTGGAGACACAATCAACAACACTGAGGATGGCACTGAGGGAAGACCGAAGCGCAGCACGCGAATTCGCCGCTCCTCCGCAGCCGCCGCTCAGATGCAAGCCTCTCCCTACATGACTTCTCCCTACACCAATTCAAGCAAACATGCCAGAGCAAATCAACAGCAGCAGCAGCAGCAGCAGATTGCAGCAGGAGCGCATAACAAGTTTGGAAACGCGGCTCTCGCTTCCTTCGCCACCTCTTCACATGCAGCCGCGTCGTCATCATCATCATCGTCATCATCATCATCATCATCATCATCATCATCATTACCATCATCATCATCATCATCATCATCATCATCATCATCATCATCATCATCATCATCATCATCATCATCATCATCATCATCATCATCATCATCATCATTACCATTACCATCATCATTACCATCATTACCATTAGCATCGCATACTAACTTAGGAGCAACGACGAGTTCAGGAAAGAAGAGCAAGCAACAAAAGCAACACCACAACCCGCTCTCCCCTCCATCGTCCGGATACAAACAGCCCTGGGTTCCCACCGTGCCAAACGGCCCCGCTTCGTCCTCCTCCATGCAAAGCAACCCAACCACTTCCGAACCTGCTTCTGGTGCAGACATGGGTGCCTTCTTCGATCTCATCAACCTTTGCTCTTCGATGGTAGAATGAATGAGGCCATCTCGATCCGTCAACCTCACTACTGTACATACCCTATAAGCACTCTGTGTTGTAACATAGAATTCCGATACGAATTTGCAAACAGCAAGGAGCCGTGAGCCCTCTTGCAGCGGGAGGGAGGTCCTTCATTCGATCCGGAGCCGAGGTCCAGACGGGCCGGTCTCCAATTGATCCAACAAGTCAATGAGTTTGGCTCAAATGTGCGTTTTTGCAACAGTATATGGTAAACTACAATTGGAACGGCAGTTCTTGATACAGGCAATTGTGTGTTGATACCATCTCTAGAAAGAGATCATGTCTATCGCCTCTTCAATCACAATACGTTGTCTCAGCATGCAATTCAACCATCGGTGCATTTCCATCTCATCCTTTGCAGCCAATATAAACTTCTCATTCTGATGTGTTGTGATTTCGAACGCCCTGATGGCGTCCTTCTCTGATCTGGTCATTTCGTATGGCGCGAACTCGCAATGGTAGAGCGGGATCCTGCCGAGTCGTTTTCCGTCCTGAGAAGCGAAGTAGAACAGCATGCCATCCTGAAGGATCCAGTAGTTGCGAGAGAAGCCGATCGTTGTGAGCCGGTCCAAGTTTCCCGCCATGATCATGTCCTCCGCGTGCTCTTGACCGAATACCGGGTTAGACGTAGTTTGTCTCTTCTTTTCTACGCGTTCAGTCAAGTTGTACATGGTTTGCGCATCGTTGAGAGCTTGCACCCAATCCATCGCCTCTTGCTTCGAGGCGGCTTTCAGGTCCCACTTGACCGCCGGCCCCTCAATAACCAATCTCTTCTCATTTGAATTGGACATGCGAATCGTATCGATGAATTGCAGACTCAAGAAGCCCTCCGGTGGGTGCTCTGAAGCGAGTGCGTTATGTGCCTGAGCCTCTTTGTAGTACAGCAGACGGTAATCTTGCAAGGAGAACCAAGACTGCGTCCAAAACAGTTTGATGGCAGAAGTACGATCGCGACGCTTCAGCCAACCTTGATGACCCTCCTGCACCTTGGTCACATTCACCCGTCGCAGTTGGGTCGTGGCGCGTCTCACACGCTCAGAGACTTCCGCGTCTTCTCCTTCAACGAAATCTTCAACATCATCGGCCAATAGATGGGCTTCAGTGCCTGACGGAGAATGAGAGGACGAAGCTTCCTCTGAAGCATCCGACGGCACTGCGACCATCGATCCTGGAACGACAGTGCCCGTTCGAGAGGGAGCTGGAGGCATTG
>Ga0307375_10002210_pt1 | contig 20206 bp, 14 predicted proteins | sample TR1MG_FD_202531 | JGI IMG/M metagenome (GOLD analysis project Ga0307375, IMG submission 202531) | Soil microbial communities from Risofladan, Vaasa, Finland - TR-1 | ecosystem: Environmental > Terrestrial > Soil > Coastal area > Acid sulfate soil | place: Finland: Risofladan, Vaasa | collected...
ACAGGAGCACCATCCAACCGAACAAGGAGTAGGGCAACGGCTATAAGGTAAATATTTTCAGTTGCTAAAGCAGCAGCGATCCACCGGATGATGCCGCGCCATGTCGGCCATCATTTCGGAGAATAAAGTGCTGTTTAAATTAGGTCAGGTAGTGGCAACACCCGGAGCAGTTCGGGCAATGCAGGAAAACGGTGTTGAAGCGTTGAGCTTATTGTCTCGGCATGCCAACGGTGACTGGGGATGCGTTCCAGAGGAAGACCGGCTGGAGAATCAGCGTAGCGTTGAGGAAGAGTATAGGGTGATGTCGAGCTATCTGCTAAATGATCACGGCGACAAGGTGTGGGTCATTACCGAAGCAGATCGGTCATCGACTTGTTTGCTGTTGCCGGAGGAGTATTAGTGTGATGTGTTTGACAATGTAGTAGCGAAGTTTTCGAGTCTTGTTCTTTGGAGTGTAATAGAATCGTTGAAACCCACTGTGAACGGAGAATAAAGATGGCAACGAAACAACCCAGCATTACAGAATTGAAGAAGAGGTTGTCAAAAATAGAGGTGTTAAAAACTGAAATTAGTACTGCTGAGGCAAGTTTAAGCGTTGGAACAACCAACAATTCTGAACCACCTCAAAATCTCATCTTAAAACCAATTCCAGATTTTCCAACTTATTTCATTTCGAAAAATGGTGAATGCTGGAGTAACAAACGAGGGAAGTGGACTGAACTGAATACAGCTGTAAGTGCGGCTGGATATTTACGTGTAGCACTTTTTAAAGATGGAAAAACAAGGCAGCGGTCGGTCAAATTATTAGTTGCACAGATATTTGGAAAATCACCGCCAATACGAGGGAAGGTTAAACAGATATTGACGCCCGAACAGTCAAAGGAAAAGGAACAGCTAACAAAAGAAAGAAATAAAAAGAAATTACAGGAGAAGATTGAGAAGGACCCCAATTATTTAAGAAAGCTCCAGGCTAAACGGGCTGCAAGGATAGAAGCGGACCCGGTGTTGAAGGAGAAGGCTCGGTTACGCTATAAAGCTATGTATCAGAAGATGAAGGAGAAGGACCCCAATTATCCAAAGAAGGTTGGAGCACTGAGAAAGGCGAAATTGGATGCTGACCCAGTGTTGAAAGAAAAAGAACGTTTGAGACACGTGGGAGCTTTACGAAGATACAACGAAAGGAAGCGTGCGGCACGGAAGACAGCAACTTGACGTCACACTCATAGTATCAAACTCGGAGCCATAAAGCGGTCGGTCAGCAAAACCAGTATATATAATTGCGGCATCAGAGTGGTATCAACTTTTCGATAGAGCGTGCCATCAAAAGTGATATCACTATTAATTGGCGGTGCTACACGCTGCTGAATATGCGAGGGAATACGCTGGTGTCGAGTCCTCGTAACGCGTAGGTCGGAGGTTCGATTCCTCTCTCCGCACCAGTAAATAAAGGGGTTACACGATGTGTAGCCCCTTTTTCTTTTTACGGTAGACCGCGATCCCACACTTCCTGTAGTGTTTGGACCGACATCAAAAGTCACATCACTTTTCGAAGCAAAAAGTGCGTTGGTCTACCACGGTCAAAACTGTTTCTACTTTGAATGAGTCCTTACCAAGCGACATTGCTGCAGGTATGCGGTTACTTCTGGGTTGCTCAATGTGAACCTACTCTCACTCTAACGTTCGTTACCGAACAGATGACGTTTAAGAGTACCGGGATAATTCAATATGCGATCACGCTGTGATTCAAAGTATCATGACGAATCATACCTCTCCTCATACCCACCCTGGAGCAAGCATGTTTGAATGCATATCGTACAGACTGACTCGCATCGCATTGCTGGCGCTGGCGCTGTACTCGACAGGCGCTCGCGCCGATGCCCCAGAAGACAAACCGATATTTTCGTTCAGCGGCTTCGGCACCCTGGGCGTAGTGCACTCCAGCGAAAACCAGGCAGATTTTACCTCTTCCATACTCAAGCCCAACGGTGCCGGCTACAGCCATGCATTGAGCCCAGACGTCGACAGCCTGATCGGTGGGCAAGTCACTGCGAATTTCACCCCCAAGCTGTCGGCTGTGTTACAGGTCATAGCGGAGCAGAATTACAACAACAGCTACCGGCCCCATGTGCAGTGGGCGAATATCCAGTATCAGCTCACGCCGGAATTCAGTGTACGCGCCGGTCGCACGGTACTACCGACCTTTCTGCTTTCCGATACCCGTAAAGTGGCTTATACCTATCCCTGGGTGCGTCCGCCGCTGGAGGTCTATCGTCTGGCGCCGATTACCGCCAGCGATGGCATTGACGCCAGCTACCAGATACACGTCGGTGACATCACGAATAATCTGCAGGTCCACGTTGGCAAAAGCGACAACCAGTTACCAAACAATGCTGGCGATATCAAAGCAAGGCAGTCGTGGAGCCTGGCCTATACGGGCGAATACCACGCCACCACGCTGCACATCGGCTACGAATCTACCCACCTGACTCTGGATGGCGTTAGGCCGATTTTCGACGCCTTCAGGCAGTTTGGGCCGGAAGGCATCGCCCTTGCAAACAAATACGATGTCGACAACAAAGCCTTATCCGTCATTACAATGGGTGCACGCTACGATCCCGGCAAGTGGTTCGTGATGGGCGAAGTGGGCCATTTAGTCACCCACTCCTTCTTTGGTAAAGCAACCGGCTGGTATCTGAGCGGCGGCTATCGGCTTGGGGAATTTACACCCTACCTCACGTATGGCGAGGCGAAGGCGGACAATCTCTCCGATCCGGGCTTGAACCTGTCCACCCTGCCTCCGTCTTTGGCAGGGCCGGCAGCCGGTCTCAATGCCGCTCTCAATTCGCTGTTGAGCACGAAAGTGGTTCAAAACACCCTGTCCATCGGCGGGCGTTGGGATTTCATGACTAATGTCGCGCTCAAACTGCAATATGATCACACCGATATCGGCACCGGCTCGTCCGGCATGTTGAGCAATATTCAGCCGGGCTTTCAGACGGGCGGCAAGGTCAACATGTTCAGCGCCACTATTGATTTCGTGTTCTGATGAGGCTGATCATGATCAACATGTGGCGCATCGGATTTATCATCATCGGACTGTCACTGTGTTTCAACCCAGCCGTGGCATCGGCCGAAGTGGTTGCCGTGGTCTCTGCCAAAAATCCGGTTAGTACGCTGAGCAAGAGCCAGATCGCGGATATTTTTATGGGCAAGATGATTCGTTTCCCCAATGGCAGCGAAGTCGTGCCGGTCGATCAGGTTGAAAATTCTGCCGCGCGCAAGGAGTTCTACTTCGAATTCGCCGACAAGTCTTCCGCTCAGATCAAGGCATTCTGGTCGAAAATCATTTTCACCGGCCGGGGCAAGCCGCCGCCGGAAGTATCGAATGACATTGAAGTAAAGAAGTTCATTGCCAAACATCCCGATGCCATTGGCTACATCGAGCGGAAGCGGGTTGATGACAGTGTAAAAGTTGTGCACACCAAATGATCCGGCCCAACGATATCGCAATGGATATCCCCCTGTCAGCTGGTGAGATTTGAATTTATACCCGGAGCATCCGGCTGCGCCCGCAGAAATTCGGCAATCTGATCTGCCGGCATGGGCTTGTTGAGATAGAATCCCTGGAATTCATCGCAACCGTTCTGGCGCAGGAAGTCGGCTTGTTCCTTTGTTTCCACGCCCTGGGCCACGACGGTCAGGCTCAGCATTTTTCCCAACGCGATAATGGCTTCGGTTAAAGCCTTGTCTTCGGCAACGCTGGTGACATCACGAATGAAGGAATGGTCGATCTTGATGGTATCGATCTGGAATTTTTTGAGCGAGGCAAGTGAGGAATAGCATATGCCAAAATCGTCGATGGCGATCCGGACCCCGATATCCTTGATGTCACGAAAAACCCGCATGGCTTTTTCAGCATCACGCATCAGCAGGCCTTCGGAAATTTCCAGCTCCAGAAAATGTGCATCCATACCGGTTTCCGCGAGTATCTTCGTCAGGTCAATCAGCAGGTTTCCATCAAAAAACTGCCGCGCCGTCAGGTTGACGCCCATGTTCAAAGGCGCCAGTCCCAGATTTTGCCAGGCAACGTTTTGCATGCAGGCAACCCTGAGCACCCACTTGCCAATAGGGACGATCAAACCGGTTTCTTCCGCGAGCGGGATGAATCGCATCGGCGCCACCATGCCCAGGTCTGGGTGCTGCCAGCGCAATAATGCTTCCATGCCGGTGATCAGGCCGCTACGGATATCCCGCTTGGTCTGGTAGTAAAGCTGGAATTGATTTCGCTCCAGCGCGTGCCGCAGATCCGACTCCAGGGTAAGCCGTTCGAGTGAGTCGGCATTCATTTTTTCGGAATAGAACTGGAAGTTGTTCTTGCCTTCCTCTTTTGCTTTGTACATCGCGACATCCGCGTTTTTGGTCAGCGACTGCTCGTCGAGGCCGTCTTGCGGGTAAGTACTGATCCCGACACTTGCCGTAACCCGACACTCCTGACCGGCGAGGACAAATGGCCGGGCGACGGCGGCAAGAATCTTCCGGGCCACTGTTGCTGTGTATTTTTCCACATCCAGTTCAGGCAACATGACGACAAACTCGTCGCCACCCAGCCGTGCCACAATGTCGCTGTCGCGCAGACAAGTCTTGAGTCTTGCCGCGACTTCCTGCAGCAATTGGTCGCCAGCCTCGTGTCCGAGGGTATCGTTGATGTTTTTGAAATGGTCCAGATCGAGAAACAGCACGGCCAGTTGCCGCTTGTAACGATGTGCCTGGTTTATACTATGGTCCAACAGCTTGCTGAACAGGCTGCGATTCGGCAGCGTCGTGAGGCTGTCGTGATAGGCAATGTATTCGACACGTGCTGTCTGGGCAATATGCTCCTCGACGGTGCGACGGCGGCTCAACGCAAGCTGATGGCTCATGCGCCCCATCACCGCGATAATCAGGATCATCACAAGGCTGCCGACTGCCGCCCGCCACAGATAGACTTGTTTGTTGTGCCGAACGGCCGCCAGTTGTTCGTCTGCGGATAATCCGACGACCACAGCCAGGGGGAATCCATAAAGCTGATGTGCACTGGTGTAGCGCCGTACGCCATCCCAGGCGTTGGTCTGGAGCGTGGTTTCGCTTTTCATCTCATCCGCAGCATGCATTACCGGCAATGTGTAATGAAACCTGTCGTTAGCAGTGACCGTTTTTCCGCTGCGCCTGACAAGGAATATTCCGTCATTGCCGATAATCCCGAGCAAGCCATGCTCCCCCAGTTGCGCGACTTCATAGCCGCTGACGAAATAGGCCGCATCGACCGAGAGCATCACGATGCCGGAAAACTTGCCGTCCGCCGTATTGAGTCTGCGGCTGAACGTCAGACTCCATTCCCCGGTCTCAGGGTCGAGTTGCGAATGACTGGCCGAGATGGCATCAGTCTGACGCTGGATCTGAAAGAAATTTCGTCCCGCAATATTGGCGCTTACGGAGGAACCGGTGCTGGCCACGACATCACCCTTGCTATCCGCAATACTGACGACAAACACCAGCGACGGCGGCAATAGATCCTTGGCTTTCAACATCGGCAGCACGTTCTTCACGCCCAAAACTTCGTACGAAGCTTTGACGATCTTCAGGGTCTGATCGATTTCGCTCAGCGCGCGCTCGACCTGCGTTTCATAAGTCTGGGCCAGTTCGTGGCTCATTACTGCCGAGGTGTGCTCGGCCGCGGCACGTTCGACTTTGATAAGGTTCAGGGTCGTCCCCCAAATCGCGGTCAGCGCAACAACAGCGATTGCCGGAAACAGGAAGCGTGATTCTATTACATGACTAAACCAATGCTCCAATGTCGAAGCTGCAATCAAAGTGTTTTTCAATGTTGCTTGATCGGCCGACAAGTCGTCCACCTCTGGGTGCTCCATCATTGTTTTTCGTCCGGCAAAAGTGGAGCCAGGAACCTGGCTTCAAATATTTCCGCCGGCACCGGTTTGCTGAACAGGAAACCCTGCATTTCGTCGCACCCAAGCGAGAGGAGCTGGCGCGATTGCTGCTCGGTTTCGACTCCCTCCGCCACCACCTTGAGTTTCAGCGAATGCGCCATAATGATAATGGTCGACACTAGCGACAACCCCTCCGGGGCATCCATTTCGATCACGAACGAGCGATCAATTTTGAGCGTGTCCACCGGCAGTTTGGCAAGGTAATTGAGCGAAGAGAAACCGGTGCCGAAGTCGTCGATGGCGATGGTGATGCCCAAGGCACGAATCGCCTTCAGCGTGTCGATACTATATTGGACGTCCTCCATGATCAGGCTTTCGGTGATCTCCAGTTCCAGTCCCTCCGCCGCATGGGGATCGATACCGATTTTTCGCTCGATCTCGGCGACGAAGTCGTGGCTGCGCAGTTGCAGCGGCGACACGTTTACCGCGATGCGCACGGCAGGCAGGCCCATGCTTCGCCAGCGCAGGTAATCCTGGATGGCCTGGCGCAGCGCCCAGCGCCCGACCTCATAGATCAGGCCGGTTTCTTCCAGAATCGGGATGAACTTGCCGGGCGGCACCAGGCCGGTGCGCGGATCGTTCCAGCGGATCAGCGCCTCGGCGCTGGTGACCTTGCCGCTGACCATGTTCACCTTGGGCTGGTAATGCAGCACGAATTCCTCGTTGTCGATCGCCTGGCGCAGCTGATTTTCCAGCGTGAGTTTGCCGGCCACCGCTGCCGTCATTTTCTGCGTGTAAAACAGATATCGGTCGCCGCTGGACTTGGCTTTTTTCAGCGCGGCCTCGGCGTTCCTGAACAAGATGTCGGCATTGTCACCGTCATCCGGGAACAGCGCGATGCCGACCTTGGCACTGATGCGGAACACCGTGTCGTTCAGGCGGAACGGGTGTTGAAGAAATGCTTCCGTGGTTTTTTCGATCAGTCGTGGCAGGTCGCCATCCTGTCTGACTTCCGGAAATACCAGGGCAAAATGGTCTACATCGATTCGTGCCAGCAGGTTGGCATCCCCGGTTTTGTAGGTCAACCATTCCGCCACCTGCCTCAGCAGAACATCGCCGGCCGTTCGGCCAAGGCTGTCATTGATATTCTTGAAGCGCTCCAGATCGATCAGGCCTATGGCAAGCCTGTGCCCGCCGCTGGCTGAGCTGCGCATGTACTGCGCCACCCGCTCGAGAAACAGCGTGCGGTTGGCGAGTCCGGTGAGCACATCGTAATAGGCTAGGTAATTGAGCTTCTCCTGTTTACCGATATGATCGATTGCGAACGCGATGTCATCGGCCAGTTCCGTCAGCAATTTCATCTCTTCTTCATGGAAGAAATCGATCTCGCTGGCGTACAGTGAAATCGTACCTACCACTTCATCTGAAACGATCAGCGGCAGGATCACCATCGAGCGGACGCCGGATTCGGCGTATTTTTTTCTGAACACGAGCCTGGTGTCGTTCAACGAATCGTTCGACACGATGGTCTCCGCACCATTGATCGCCATTCCGACCATGGTATTTGATACATCGACACTCGATGACAAGCGGTCTTTGATTAACGTCAAAAGTTCCTCATTCTTGCCCACCGATGCAATTGAGACAACCTTCTTTGTGTCCGGATTCACAATGACCACCATGGCCATGCGGAATCCGCCTTTGTCGACCACGATCTGGCACGCCTCCCTGAACAGCTCATCGCGGTCCTGTACGCGCACGATCAGCGTATTGATGCCGCTCAGCACGGAGAGTACTCGGTTAAGATATTGGATACTAGCTTCGGATTTTTTTCGTTCAGAGATGTCTTGAATCATGCACAGATGTCGCGGATGAGCTTTATCACCTGTCCTCAACGGACTGACCGTCATGTAGATCCAAACGGCTGTTCCATCGGGGTGTAGATAACGTTTTTCCATCTGGAAACCGTTTATCTTTCCGTCATTCAGCAGCGCCATATTGTCCAAGTCTGCCTGTACATCATCGGGGTGGGTGATTTGCAACCAATCAATATCCATCATATTTCCGATTGATCTGCCGGCAATTTCGGCGAAGCGCGTGTTGACTTCGTAGATTCGTCCGTTGAGCGAATCGATCAGGGCAATCCCCATCGGCGCCTGGACAAACATGGTTCTAAAGCGCTCTTCACTGACTCGCAGTGCCTGCTCTGCCTGTTTGCGCCCGGAAATGTCGCGAATTGCGGTAATCGCCAGGGTACCTTCGTATGTCTCCAGCGGGCTCAGGCTGATTTCCACCGGGAATTCGCTGCCGTCCTTGCGCAGCCCGAACAGGTCCATGCCCGCGCCCATCGGCCGTGCACGCGGCCGCGCAAAAAAGCCGTTGCGGTTTTCCGGATGTTTGGCGCGGAAGCGTTCCGGCACGAGTATTTCGATCTTCTGTCCCAGCAGCTCCTCGCGGCGCCAGCCGAACAGCTTGACTGCCTGGGCATTGACCAGCACCATTTCGGCATCGCGGTCGACGATCACCATCGCTTCGGGCGCGGCCTCCAGCAAGTCCTTGAACTTCTGTTCGTCCTTTTTGCGCTCGGTGATGTCGCGGAACGACCAGATACGCCCGTAGGAATGACCATCGCTATCGAGCACCGGTGCCGAATAGCGGTCCAGAATAGTGCCATTTTTCAGCACAACTTCATCCCGCGATGCTTCCTCAGGATGGGCGTAGAGGTAGCGTACCCTGTCGCCAAATTGTTTGGCATCGACAACCTGGTTTATGACAAACTGCAGTTGCGGCCTGTCATCGGGATTCACCGCGATAGCTTCCGGAATCTCCAACAGGTCGATCAAGCGTTGGTTCTGCAGGATCTTCTTGCCGTGGTCATCGACTACGAGGATACCGTCTTCCGAGGTTTTCACCAGAGCCTCGAAAAAAGCCGTTCTCCAGCTCAGGTCACTTATCGCCTGCTTGCGCGCGGTAATATCCTGACAGACGCCGAACAGACGAACTGTGTTGCCTTGCAAGTCCTTCTCGACGCTGAACCGCACTTCCACCCAGACAATTTCTCCTTCCCCGCTTAATATGCGAGTCTCGGTCATGGCAAAATAATCCGGATCACTGGTTTCGAAAGCCAATCGAATATGTTTAGCAACGACAGGCAGGTCTTCAGGAAAAACGTAGCGACCGGCAAAATCCGCTGAAGACATTCGGTACCCTCCCGCATCCTCGGCAGTGATCCTGTGCAGCAAATAATATTGGTCATTGAATATGAATTCATCCTTGGAAAATTCATATTCCCAGTAACCCATCCGGGTAATGGTCAGGGCTTCAGAAAGCTGCTTTTCGCTTTTCTGCAATGCAAACTCGGCAGCTTTGCGTTCAGTGATGTCGGTCAGCGTGACCACGCTGCCGAGCAGCTCGTCTCGCGCGCCCTTCAGGTGACCGACACTGACCAGAAGGTCGAATCCCTGCCCGTCGTGTTCCAGCCTCGCCTCCATCAGGCTATGGTTCGTGTCGATGGCGCCGACAGCAGAAAATACCGCGCCATCCAGCGTGCGCAGGGGAAAGGCCTGCTCAAATAATTGTCCAACCGGGCTCTTGCCATAGAACACCTGTGCCTGCTTGCTGGCGCGTATGATCCGTCCATTTTCGTCGCAGATCACGATCGCGTCCGCGGCCTGCTCCAGAATCGCCCGAGCGAGTTTTTCTTCGGCAAGAATCGCATCATTGCGTTTCTGTTCCGTCAGGTCGGTCACGACCATGCCGATGGAACCAGGAATCTCATCCAGAAGAAGGCGGTTCACCGATAAATAGACCGATACTTTTGTTCCATCAGCAGCTTCGAGATTCAGTTCCTCACGGAGGTTATCGGCCGTATCTTTTTGTAGCAATGTCTTAAGGGCATGCTGGCTTTCAGGCGCAAACCAGTGGTGAATCTCCGAGCCGATCACTTTTTCGAGCGGCATTCTTAGCATCCCGGCAAAGCGCCGGTTGGCATACAGTATCAGGCCATCCGGAGTCAGGGTCAGCGCCCCTTCGCTCATGTTCTCGATCAGTGTCCGGTAAGACTGATCGGCGCCCTTGAGAGTAAACAGCTGCGCACCGCCGACGCCAGTGACGAACAGCGCATCCGACTCCCCGCTGAGTATCTCGCTCAGGGTCGCTTCGGCTTTCTCAAGCCGGGTGCGCAGGTCCTGGTTTTCTGCGGTGAGTTGTTCGGAGTTGGGTTTGATTGGCATTACGCCTTCTTTCGTATATCCAGCCCTACCAGAACACGCTCGGTATTCGACATATCCCCGATGATGCGCCGCAACGGGATTGGAAGTTTTTTGATCAGTGTTGGAAGGGCAATGATCTGTTCGCCTTGGGCCAGTTGCGGCTGCTGGTACAGATCGATAACCTCCAGCTCGTAGCGCCCCTGCAGGTATTCTTCACAGATTTTTTTGATGTTGACGATGGCATTAGCCGATTTCGGCGACTGTCCGGCAACGTACAGTTTCAGGATATAACGGCTCGAGACCACCTTGAGCGATGCCTTCTTGGCTTTGGGCTGCTCGGGACGGGCCGGATTCGTTTTCATTTCGCGTCACCTTTTTGTTTGTTCGGTTTCGCATCCACTTTGCGGCTCAGCCCCATGTCCACACGTCCCTGCGCCAGTTGCGCTTTCTCAGCTTTTTCCTGGCCAATGATTTTCGACGATGCGACCTCCTGTACCGCAAACTCGGCGCGCAGCATGGCGATCTGCGCTTCCAGCGTGGTGCGCTTGCGCTCCAACTCGATCCGCCGCAGCTCAACTTCCTGATTGCGTATCAACTTGGCAGCTTCGTTTTCCGCCTCTTTGGTCAGTCGCGCCGAGCCGGTCAGCACACCCTCGGGTCCGACGTATACATCGCGCAATTCCACGCCGTGATCGGTCAACAAGAACTCGCGTATCTGGTTCGAGTGCGCCATGCCGCGCGATTTCAGGATGGACAGGCAGCGATTGCGTTCGCCGCCGCTGTCGATATCACGCAGCAACATCCATGTGTCTATCACGGACGAAATGGCAACATCGGTTTGTTCGACCGGGCTGCCGGTCTGCGCCAGATTGGTGTACAAGCCGGTGATCTGTTTTGTTTTCAGGAAATCCACCAGCCGCAACAACATCGATTTGACTTCGATCTGATTGTCCCCGATGACGTAACTATTCAGCGGATCCAGAATCACCACCTGCGGTTTGAAGTCAATGATCAATTTGTGCTTCATCGCCAAATGCGTTTCCAGGCCCGCAGAAGAGGGACGGTGCGCCTGAATCTGCAGCAGACCTTGCTTTACCCACGGTTGCAGATCGATCCCGATGGAATGCATGTTGCGCATGATCTGGCTGGGGGATTCTTCAAAGGAAAAGTAGAGCACACGTTCCCCTCGACGGCAGGCGGCATCGGCAAAGTGTGCGGCGAGACTGCTTTTTCCGGTGCCCGCCGTGCCGGAGATCAACACGCTGCTGCCCCGGTAATACCCGGCACCGCCCAGCATCGCGTCGAGACGCGCAACGCCGCTCGAAACACGTTCATTTGAGGTGATGTGATCCAGGCCCAGCGACGTGACCGGCAGTACCGAAATGCCGTCTGAGTCAATCAGGAACGGGTACTCGTTGGTACCATGGGTCGAACCGCGATACTTGACCACGCGCAAGCGCCGCGAGGAGGTCTGCTCGCTGACGCGATGGTCAAGCACGATCACGCAGTCGGAGACGTATTCTTCCAGTCCCTGGCGCGTCAGTGTGCCGTCGCCGCGTTCGCCGGTGATGATTGCCGTCACGCCCTTATCCTTCAGCCAGCGGAACAAACGGCGCAGTTCGGCACGCAGGATGACCGGATTGGGCAGGCCTGCGAATAGCGATTCGATGGTGTCCAGCACCACGCGCTTGGCACCGATGGAAGCGATGGCTGACCCCAGGCGGATGAACAACCCTTCCAGATCGTATTCGCCGCTCTCCTCGATCTCGCTACGCTCGATGTACACAAAATCCAGCACGATCCTTTTACGCGCGGTCAGGTCGTTCAAATCGAACCCGAGCGAGGCGACGTTTTGGGTCAGATCCCGGGCGGTCTCTTCGAAAGCCATGAATACGCCGGGTTCGTTGAACTCGGTCGCGCCGCGCACCAGGAACTCCATCGCGAGCAGTGTCTTGCCGCAACCCGCGCCGCCGCACACCAGTGTCGGCCTGCCCTTGGGCAAGCCGCCGCCGGTGATTTCGTCCAGTCCCTGGATACCGGTTGGCGCCTTGGGAAGTTGCGACCGGGATTTTGCTGTTGACTTGGCATTGAGTGCTGGTTTGGGTTTTGGCATCAGCTTGGGTTTGGTCATGATTTATGCCTCTATTGGGTCATGCGATTCAGCACCCGGGAGCCCGGATGCTGTCCGGCCTGTGCCGTGCAATGCGTAGGCGACCACGCGACTAACTTCTGCCGGTGATTTATATCGATTGGTGTTTAACCAACCATGATAGGGATGATTTCATCACTTCCCCTTCTGATCAGATGACTTACAGAATGTTTACTCAACTCTGCAATCGCGATGACAGGCTACAGCACATATCCTGTAAGCCAGGATCCGGAGCACGATCAGACTCGAAATCCGACTGTCATGGTATACCTGCTTTGATCAGTGTACGCTTGTTTTCGGTGATGTATGTTCGGTAACGCACATTGTGCTGGCCGCTATGCCCCGATGCAAATGGAGGGCGCAAATTTGGTTTGATGTGAAGGTAAGTAAAGAACTTCCAAGATGTGAAGTGGCGAGGACGATCCAATGAATTATTCCGGGTAGATATGACCAGGCTTTGCCGAGGGACTCAGTTAGGTTTAGTTTTACGGCGGTTATAAAGCGCGAAGCTAAAACTTCGCGACATGATTTACTTCCCATGCAAGGGGCAGGGTGGGTGGAAATTCAAGCATGCATCTGCTGTATCGCATGCCCATCGCAATATCCCCCTGACAGGTGGAAGGAGTGCAAACTAGCTGCCTGGTGGGCGGTTCACGGTTTTATTCGCGCCTTTGGGGCGCTCACCCAATAGGCCACCGATTTTGCCGGTGTTGATTTGACCGCACACAAAGAATTGGATTGACGAGGCTCGCAGCACAGATTGTTGAATTGTCGCGTGTGGGAGTGGTATCAACTTTTCGAAAGAGAGTGCCATCAAAATTGATATCACTCTAAATTGGCGGTGCTACACGCTGCTGAATATGCGGGGGAACACACTGGTGTCGAGTCCTCGTAACGCGCAGGTCGGAGGTTCGATTCCTCTCCCCGCGCCATTAACAATTACGAGATGTTTCACTAATGCCTATGTAAGTCAATAAAAACGGGCAAGTTGGCATGAACTTGTTCCTCGTTCTTCCAGGTTTGTGCTTTGACATCCAAAAATAAAACGGATAAAAGGACGGGTAAATAGCTATACCCGCCATGGCAACCTAACGTCTTGTTATCGGTATTGATGCTGTTGATTGATTCATTTTCGTGCGATCGGCTTTCCCCTTAATCACCGCCACGATCCCCTTGATGATCGCCATGATCACCGCCACGGTCACCGTGATGACCGCCATTGTCCCTGTGATCACCGCCATGATAACCACCATGATCCCGCCATTCACCTGGAAAAATGCAGCCAGATAGCAGGGTCGTGAGTATAAATAGCATTGCTGCCGAAAACTTTAAAGACCTGTTCATTGCGAAGCTCCCTTCGGTTAATGTTACCAATCGTATGGAATTACGTTCAGTCGTTTCAAGACTAACCGTTCGCCAAATACGTCTCTGTGCGATACCGCACAAATGACCATATATAGATTGGCGGCACCTTTTCGCTACAGGTTATGCAATCAGGAATTTTTAAAACCAGCAGATAGGCAGACAGTAGCCCCTCAAGCAGGCCAAAACGTATTCGTAGGCTATTTTGATTGACTGACTATATAGGCGACGGCGTTGAAAATGTCTTGATCGCTACATGTATCGCAATTCCCTCGCGGAGGCATAGTGCGGTAACCCAGGAAGGCATGGTCAGTCAACTTGGATCCGCCCTGTGCGATGCGTTCCGACCACGCTGCCTTGTCGCCGATTTTCGGTGCGCCCATTCTGCCCACGCCATGACAAAACTTGCAGGCATAGTCAAAGACTGCTTTCCCGGCCTTGGCGTCGCCTCCAGCCACAGCCAAATTCGACGACAACATTCCCACAGCAATAATGAAGATGGCAATGATTTTTTTCATGATAACCCTCCTTAGTAAAAATAATATTGCTGTTAATTTTATCTCAATCAGCGGGAGGCTCCCGAAAATTGGCGACACGTTTGCAGGATGCACCATGATTGTTACGCTCGCATGCGAATAACTGGTTGCCGGTTTTGCGTCTTGATTGCGGCCGTCTTTTACAGGCAGATCATGCTTCCGCACTTTCCATATTATCGAGGCCGGTATCAAGCATCATATCAATGCCGATTTAAAAGATATTACTATCAGCATGTTATTGGTTAACTGCTTTGTGTTGACTTGGAGCAATATTAGCGTATCATTATTTATCGTAATTAATGCTTTTCTCTCCCTTGTACTACCCCCCTTGGCTTGCACTTCTCCTTGCAAGCCGTTTTTTTGCCTTTAATTAATATTCGATCGCTTTGTCCATCACTGTCCCGGCTGAAGCGAATTGCCGGCCGGGATGACGTGATATCTTGTATCTGCTTAAGCGGTAGAATGCCAATCGAAGCACGATCGATTCGATTGAAAATAATCAAATGACGAATCCATGAAACAACCGCTTGCCGGAAAAATGCGCTATGCGACACGGTCGTGTATTACCGGATGCAGAGTCAATACACGCCAACGATTGAGGAAATTGGCCCAGTCAATCCAACGTATCTGGTCCCGGTTCAACTGCATGACTTGCATGCATGCAGTGGGTGGGAAAGGCAAGTTCGCTTGCATTCTGATCCTCTCGACGGATAATAATGACGCATTGCCGGATTATTCCAGGCAACTGTTAAATACTCACGAAGCGCTGGTTCATATCGGCATTGAGATCAGCCAGGTTGGCGCACAGAAATTTTGTTAGGGAGTTGTATGACTGAGATTCCGCACAATAAACACAAAAAATTTTTGCGCTATCTGCCATGGCTGGCGGGATTGCTGATACTGGCATTCGCAGCCTGGTACTTCACCCGCCCCGCACCGATACCCGTGAAACTGGTCAAGGTCGAGCGCGGATTGGTTGAAGCGACGGTGAGCAATACCCGCGCGGGAACGGTCAAGCCGTGTCGCCGCGCCAAACTGGCACCGACAATGGGAGGCCAGATCTCGCGCCTGCTGGTGAAAAAGGGGCAGCGCGTAAAAGCGCACCAGATTTTGCTGGAGTTGTGGGATAAGGATTTGCAGGCGCAGTTGCGCTTGGCGCAGGAACAACTTGCCACGGCGCAGACCCAGGAAGTGCAGGCATGCGTGCAGGCAGATTTGGCAGCAAAGGAAGCCGAGCGTGCGCGCCAACTGATGGAAAAAGGATTCATTTCTCCGGAGGGGCTGGATCAGAAAGTGTCGGCCGCGAAGGTGAGCCGTGCCGGCTGCGAAGTCGCGCACAGCCAGATCGACCAAAGCCGATCGAGAATTGCGCTGGCCAAGGCTACTATGCAGCGCATGGTGTTGCGTGCGCCGTTTGCCGGTATCGTTGCGGATATCAGCGGCGAACTGGGCGAGTACGCGACGCCTTCACCACCCGGTATACAGACCCTGCCAGCAATCGACCTGATCGATGACAGCTGCATGTTTGTCAGCGCCCCGATCGATGAGGTGGACGCCGCCAATATAAAGGCCGGTCAGGAGGCACGCATCACACTGGATGCGATAAAGGGGAAGTCTTTTGCCGGCAAGGTCAGGCGCATCGCACCTTATGTGCTGGAACTGGAGAAACAGGCGCGAACGGTGGAAGTCGAGGTGGAATTCGTTCAGCCCCCTACCAGGGAAAATTTGCTGGTGGGGTATAGCGCTGATGTGGAGATCGTTCATGACTCCCACAAAAATGTATTGCGCATTCCCACGCAAACGCTGATGGAAGGGAACCAGGTGCTGTTATATGGTGCAAACGGCGTGCTGGAAAAGCGCACGGTGAAAACCGGTCTGGCAAATTGGGATTACACCGAAATTACTGCCGGATTGAATGAGGGCGACCGGATCGTGTCTACGCTGGACCGCCCCGGCGTGGTTGCGGGCGCGAGGGTACAACCGGAAGAGATTAAACCCGCAACATGATCCAGCTGGAAAAAGTCAGCCGAAGCTTCACGGTGGGCGATCAGCAGGTCGCCGCATTGCGCGGTATAGACCTGCACATCGCGGCGGGTGATTATGTCTCGATCATGGGCCCGTCCGGCTCCGGGAAATCCACGCTGCTCAATCTGATCGGCCTGCTGGACAGGCCTAGCTCCGGTACTTACATGCTGGATGGCGGCAATGTGACTGATTTGAATGATGTGCAGCAGGCCAGGGTGCGCAGCGAAAAGATCGGTTTCGTGTTTCAGTCTTTCCACCTGGTGCCGCGCCTGACTGCCGCGATGAATATCGAGTTGCCGATGATACTGGCGGGCATTGCGCCTGATGAGCGCAAGGAGCGGGTGGCGAAGCTGATCGACAATTATGGCCTGTCGGATCGTGCCGATCACAGGCCAGACCAGCTTTCCGGAGGACAGCGCCAGCGCGTCGCGATCGCCCGCGCCACCAGTATGCACCCCGCCGTGTTGCTGGCGGACGAGCCGACCGGCAATCTCGACCAGACCACCGGCAAGGAAGTGATCGATCTGCTCGAGCAGCTACTCGAACAGAATGTTGCATTGATCATGGTGACCCACGACCCGGTGATCGGTAGCCGTGCAAAGCGCCAGATACACATGGTGGACGGTCAAATCATCAGCGAGAGCGGAAGCGGCACATGAGATTGGCAGACGTCGCGCAGTTTGCTTCCGGCAGTCTGCGCGGTAACCCGACGCGCACCCTGTTGATGATATTGGCGATGTCCATCGGTGTGGCGTCAGTGGTGGTGCTCACCGCGCTGGGAGAGGGGGCACGCCTGTATGTGGTCAACCAGTTCTCCTCGCTGGGCACAAACCTTGTGATTGTGCTGCCGGGGCGCACCGAGACGGCGGGCATCGGGCCCGGCATGTTGCTCGGGCAGATTCCGCGCGAGATCACGCTGGACGATGCGCAGGCGATCCAGCACAGCCGTGACGTCAAACGCATTGCGCCGCTCACTGTCGGCACTGCCACACTTTCGCGAGGCGCACTGAACCGCGAAGTGGTGGTGCTGGGCTCGACATCCGATTTGCTGGAAGTGCGCCACATGAGCATGGGCATCGGGAAATTCCTGCCGCCGGGTGATATCCACGAGAGCGCTTCGGTGTGCGTGCTGGGCAACCAGATGAAACGGGAACTGTTCGGCAACGAGCAGGCTGTCGGGCAGTGGGTGCGGCTCGGCGACCGGCGTTTCCGCGTGATCGGCGTACTGGCGGAACAGGGTGAATCGATGGGGATGCGCACCGATGAACTGGTTATCATTCCGGTCGCTTCCGCGCACCAATTGTTCAATACTTCCGGTCTGTTCCGTATCATGATCGAGGCGAAGAGCCGTGACGTCATCGATGAAGTCAAGCACGATGCCGAGCAGATCATGTTCCAGCGCCACAACGGCGAAAAGGATGTGACGGTGATCACGCAGGACGCGGTGCTCGCCACCTTCGATCGCATCCTCACCGCGCTGACCATGGCGATCGGCGGTATTGCCGCAATCAGTCTGGCCGTCGCGGGTGTGCTGATCATGAATGTGATGCTCATTGCCGTCGCGCAGCGCGTCAAGGAGATCGGCCTGCTCAAGGCGCTGGGTGCCCCGGGTACCCAGATACGCGCCCTGTTTTTCGCCGAGGCCGCGTTGCTCTCCATCGTGGGCAGCGTGGTGGGATTGGTGCTGGGTTACGCCGGTAGCATGCTCATCGGTAAAATATATCCCTCTCTTCCGGTATCACCTCCCTGGTGGGCGGTGCTTGCGGCCTGCGGCATTGCGATGGGAACCGGCATCCTGTTCAGCGTGTGGCCTGCGCGGCGGGCGGCACAGCTCGATCCGGTTGCCGCACTCGCGGGGAAATAGCAGTCATGTTGATCCCCGATCTCATCAAGCTGACCAGTTCCAGCTTCATCACCTACCGGATGCGCAGCTTCCTCACCGGATTGGGCATCGCTATCGGTATTGCGGCGGTAATTCTGCTTACCTCCATCGGCGAGGGATTGCATAAATTCGTATTGGCTGAATTTTCGGAATTCGGCACCAATCTCATTACCGTCCAGCCTGGAAAAACCCAGACACATGGAAGCAGTGTCGGCGTACTCGGTTCGGTTCGGCCGCTGTCGCTGGATGATGCGGATGCACTGCGACATTTGCCCTATGTGGAGAATGTCAATCCCGGCCTGATGGGTAACTCCGATCTGAGTGCCAACGGCAAAACGCGGCGTGCAACTGTATTTGGCGAGGGGCACGATTTTGCCAAGGCTTTCACCATGAAAGTGCAGAGCGGCAGTTTCTGGCCAGATGCGGATGATAATCAGGCACGAGCGCTTGTCGTGCTTGGCACCAAGGTTTGGGAGGAGTTATATGGCGGTCAGAATCCGCTCGGCAGCTACCTGCGTATCGCCGGGCAACGCTATCGGGTAATTGGTGTGATGGAACCGAAAGGCCAGATACTCGGACTGGACATGGACGATGCCGTGTTCATCCCTGCAGCGCGCGCAATGGAGCTGTTCAATCGTCCGGGACTGATGGAGATCAATGTGAGTTATCGTGCCGGTGCCGATGTTGCAGCCGTGACGCGTGTTATCACAGATCGGCTCAAGGAACGGCACGGCGACGAGGATTTCACGCTTATTTCGCAAGAACAATCTCTCGAAGTATTGAGCTCGGTGCTCGGTGTGATCACCTTCGCAGTCGGCGCGCTGGGCGGTATCTCACTGCTGGTTGGTGCAGTGGGTATACTCACCATCATGACCATGGCGGTGTCCGAGCGCACTGCCGAGATCGGGCTGTTGCGTGCATTGGGTGCGCAGGAACGGCAGGTTCTTACGCTGTTCCTGGGTGAGGCGATGCTGCTGTCCGCGCTCGGTGGTTTGGGCGGGCTGTTGCTGGGAATCGGCATAGCGCAGGGTCTGCATCTGATTTTCCCGGCATTGCCGGTTCACACCCCGTGGTTGTTCGCCGTGCTCGCCGAATTCTCCGCGATCAGTATCGGTTTGATCGCCGGGGTTGCACCTGCCCGGCATGCCGCAAGGTTGGATCCGGTGGAAGCATTGCATGCCGAATAAGCAAGCCTTGCAGCGAAACTGCGACATCTTCTGCAACGTCATCGACAACTATGGTGACATCGGGGTGTGCTGGCGGCTGGCGCGTCAACTGGCGAACGGGCACGGCCTCGCGGTGCGGTTGTGGGTGGATGATCTGGGCAGTCTGGCGAAGCTGTGCCCGGAGGCGGATGCCGGGTTGGAGATCCAGCACAGGTGCGGTGTGACGGTGTGTTTGTGGGGAACGGAATTTCCCGATGCGCAACCTGCCGCGCTGGTTATCGAAGCCTTTGCCTGCAAGCTGCCGGATAACTACATTAAGGCGATGGCAGCGCAAGTACATGAACCCGTCTGGATCAATCTCGAATATCTTTCCGCCGAGGAATGGGTCGAGCGTCACCATAGGCTGCCTTCGCCGCACCCTTCGTTGCCGCTGACCAAATATTTCTTCTTTCCCGGGTTCACGCCAAAGACCGGCGGGTTGTTGCTGGAGCACGGCCTGTTGGCGCGGCGTGATGCGTTCAAGCGCGAAGCGGGGCAGCAGCTGGCATTCTGGCGATCCGTCGGGTTGGAAGTGCCTGCGGCGGAGACACTGAAAATTTCGCTGTTCAGTTACGAAAACGCTGCGCTATCCGGCCTGTTCGATACGTGGGCGAACGGCGCCCAGCCGGTGCTGTGCCTGGTTCCGGAAGGGCGCATCCTGGCGCAGGTCGGGCAATACTTTGGCGACACCATGCCTCATGCAGGCAGCGATTACAGCCGTGGCGGTTTGCATGTGCGCGTGTTGCCGTTCGTTGAACAGGAAAGTTACGACCTGCTGCTGTGGACCTGCGATGTAAATTTCGTGCGCGGAGAGGATTCATTCGTGCGGGCGCAATGGGCGGGCAAGCCGTTCATCTGGCAAATTTATCCGCAGCACGATGCAGTGCACTTGAAAAAGCTCGCAGCATTCCT
>Ga0307375_10002211_pt1 | contig 20198 bp, 25 predicted proteins | sample TR1MG_FD_202531 | JGI IMG/M metagenome (GOLD analysis project Ga0307375, IMG submission 202531) | Soil microbial communities from Risofladan, Vaasa, Finland - TR-1 | ecosystem: Environmental > Terrestrial > Soil > Coastal area > Acid sulfate soil | place: Finland: Risofladan, Vaasa | collected...
CTGGCTGGCAGGCTGCTCCGCTGCCCCTCGCTGTCCAGCCAATGTGAGAGTGCGTTGGATCGGGCCATCCTGCTTCCGTTCGGCCCGTTTGAGAGCTTGCGGCCGGTGCTTCGGACGCCGGCGGAGATCCTGTCGAGCCTGGACGACACCGCCAGGCAGATGATTCATCCGATACGAGCCGACAAGGTCGTCGCGTTGGGTTATGCGGCCGACAGCTACCAGGTCATGGTGGACGACATCACCGGGCCGCGCCTGCTCTGCACAGTTGCAGAGCTGTCTACCGCCGTCGACATCGAGCGGAGCAACCGGGCAGCACCTGGCATGTGGCTATCACTCGGCATGGCAAGGGTCGACTCCACCTTGCCGCGGAGTCGGCAGGCTCAGCAATCATGACGACGCAACTTGCAGACCTTGTTGAAGCAAACGGTCCTTCGATTGCCGTCGGCGGGAGCGCCTTCATTGTTGATGAAATCGTGGGCGAGGATGACATGGCCCTTGCAACCTTGCGCGTCGGGAGAGCGAAGTTCACCGGAGTGCTCTACGTCGGATCCTCGATCGTCCGGAACAAGCCAGGTGCTGAGGTGTGGCGAGTCATCAAGGGACGCAAGACCGTGGGTATGTTCGTCCTCTGGCAAAACAAACTTCTCCCATACGAATGAGCCTGTCCATGCACGACGGAACAACAATGTCCCCGCAGATGGATCTGTTCGCCCACGTCGCGGCGGTCTACGCCGACAAGGGAGACACAGCGACGTCCAACGACACCCTGTATGCGGCAGTGATGGCCCGCACAGGCAGGGAATTGGATGAGCTTTCCGTCCGGCGGCCGGTCGGCAAGAGTGGCCAGAAGCACAGCGTGCTCAAACGCGAGATCCGATGGATCCAGCAAACGCTGAAGCATATGAAGGTGATCGAGCGGGTCGAGGGCGAGCGCGGGATATGGCAACTCGCTTCGCGAAACAAGGCCGGCCTGCACCAGGCGATCCCTGGCGTGAGGCTGCTTGCATTCTCGACTCGGCTTGGTGCGGCCGTCTGGGGTGATTGCGTGGGCATCATGTCCAGGCTGGACCAACCTGTGATGGCCTGTATTACAAGCCCACCCTACCCGCTTCGAGCTGGGCGTTCGTATGGCGGGCCAGCGGAAGCGGATTATGTGGATTTCATCACGGAGGCTCTTACCCCGGTAGTCGCCCGGCTGGCTCCTGAAGGGTCGATCTGCTTGAACCTGAGCCAAAATATCTTCCATCCTGGGCTGCCATCTCGCTCCACGTATCTCGAGCGCCTGGTGATCGCGCTCAACGATCGTTTGGGTTTGTCACTCATGGACCGTCTCGTCTGGCACAACGCATCGACTCCACCTGGGCCGATCGCCTGGGCAAGCAAGAAGCGCATGCAGCTCAACACTGCGTACGAACCGATCTATTGGTTCGCACCCAATCCGTCACGAGTGAAGGCAGACAACCGAAGGGTGCTCGAGGCGCACTCCGACACGCATCTGAAGCTCATCGCTTCCGGAGGAGAGCAGCGGACCAGCAGCTACGGTGATGGCGCATACCGGCTATCACCAGGGTGTTACGCCACGCCAACCGAGGGCCGCATACCACGCAACGTGATCAGCCGCGGCCACAGGTGCAAGGACACCGACGCCTACCGCCGGGATGCGAAGCGCCTTGGGCTGCCGATACATGGCGCCATGCAACCGCTGTCGGTGCCTGATTTCCTGATACGGTTCCTGACCGAACCGGGCGATCTGGTCGTCGACCCGTATTCCGGTTCAGGGACAACGGCTGCTGCTGCGGAGCGATTGGGACGACGCTGGATTATCGCCGAGCAGGTCCTCGACTACATCCGCGCCGGGGGCGAACGATTCCGTGAGTGCGACGGTTTCTACATGCCCGACGTCGTCAGTTCATGGCCGGCCTGCGCCGCATGACCCAGGTCACCGGCGGGAAGCACGCTGTCGAGCAGGGACACCGAAAGGCGGTGTGATGATATTTGGTGGACGGCATACGGGTGGTTGTCCGCCCGTGTACAGGCGTCTGAGTGGAAGCCGGTCGGATGACGAGGGCGCTTGCGCTACTTCGCCGCCGCCGTACTATGAATCGGCAACCAACTCACCAGCCACTTCGTTAGGATCTCATCATGAATAGTCGTTCCCGTTTCCTCCACCTCAGCGTTGTCGCCATCCTCGCCGTCTCGGCCTGCACCCCTCTCTTTGCAGCGACGAACGCCAACATGGTGCCGATCGATGCTGCTTCTGCTCTTGGCGGCCAGACCTACCAGAACTACATCGCCAACTACAAGATCAAGCTCCAGAAGGGTGACACGATCGTCGAAACGATCACTGTCCATGAAGCGTTGGATCCGCAAGCAGCCAACCAGATTGGCCTCTCCATCACGGGTGACAACGCGACGTTCGCTAAAGGCGAGCGGACCCTTACGATCACCCGTGTCCTGAAGAAGTCCGGCGCCCCCATTCCCGTCCTTCACGACATCATCCAGGGACCACAGACAGAAACCGCTGTTGGGCAGGTACCGAACACCTGGATCGACACGACGCTGACTCCACGGCAGTAAGAGTCCTGCGTGGTACAAGATTTAACCGGCGGCCTAGGGTCGCCGGTTTCGTTTTCTGCCTTTCAACGAAGCAGTGTGTCCCATTGATCCCGGGTCGCTCTGGCGCCTTTGTGTCTGACAGCTTTGTAGCGATGGCGATCTGCGACCCTCTGCCATCTTGTGCAATGCAGTACCGGGCGTAGCCTGCGCCTCAAGTGGCCCGACTAGGAGTCGGCGCCAGACAGATTCATTACATGGAAAGGAAGTACGAAATGCAGACCGATCAAGGCATGTCGCGGTACGTTCTTCGGGACGGCGATTGCTACTGGGTGAAACCCCAGGACGTGAGACCAACAGATATCGATTGCACCGATATGGAAGCTACGGAGTTCATGGCATTTTTCTTCAACCATCGCAAGGCTAGGACGGGCCTACGAAACACCAGCGCCCTCCTTCATGGACATTCAAAAGCGGCGTGAGGTCACTCCAAAAGCGAGTGCCGGCCAGCAGTCAAGCCAGGCCGGCACTCATCGCGGAAATCAGGCCGCCAGCGCGGAAGCCTTGAACTTCAGCTGCGAGTAGAGGCAGTCCGCCACCGGGATATCCGATCGCACCCCGAGGTAGACAGGCTGGAAAATGGAGCCACCGTTCGGATAGGCGTAAAGATAGCGAACCTCCACCACCTCTCCAGGCGAGGGTACGCTGTGGTTTGGTAAAACTGTCACGTTGCCCACGTTGATCGTTGCACCGTCATCTCCGAAGAGACTCAAGGCAACGCTCCGCTTGCCTGAGTTGACCGCCGACACCACGCAACTGGCTGACTCGCAGAACTTGAATTTCATTGCGTCGCCGCCGGAAGCTGGACGGCCTTCGCTATACGTCGCTGAGGCGCGATGGAAAACCACCCCTTCAGCATTCGCAGCGCGAAGGCCCGCGAGAGCATTGCGCTTGTCAGCATCGGTGACAAAGGTCGGTACACGAGGGAAGTGCGCAGCTGCGGCGGCCGGTAGCGCTGCGAGAACGGCGTCGAGCTGCAACGAGCGGTATCGAAACGGCTTGGCCCGCAGGTCGCCGCTGGACGCGAGTAGATCGAAAGCATGGTAGGCATCGCCAACCAGTTCGCCATCGACAACACAGGCGAAGGACAGGGACTGCATCGCCTCGCTGACCTCGACGGGCAGGGGTCGTTCGAGGCCTCTGCGATTGATGCCGATCGGCGCCCTGCCCGGCTCATGGTCGATCATCACCCGCTCGCCGTCGATTTTCGGCTGCATGTACCAGCTGCTGTCGCGCAAGAATCCATCGAGATGCTGTTCTTCGATCGCATTCAACAGTTGCGGTCGAAGGCCCGCATCCTTCTTTTCGACGGCTGCCATTGGTTTGACGGAGCTGCCGCCACCCACGGCCTGGTAGCCTTTGGCGATCTTGGACGTGACTAATTTGTTGTATGCCTTGAGGGCAACGTCGAATGGAGCTGGGGAAGTGATCTTGTCACCAGAATTGAGATTTCCGTTGCGCCGCCCGTATTGGGCGGTCACGAGCCAGCCGGTGCCGCAGGACGACGGAGTGAGTTGCGCGTGATAAACCTTATCCGAGCCGTTCTCGGTACAAACCAAGCTGATCTGTTGACCTTCCATTGCTTTCCTCACGTGTTATGGCCGTGGAGCCGGTAGAACCAAGGTATTCCAGGAGCGGACTCACGCAAGCCCCAGGTTCAGCGCAGCACAGCCTGTCCACCAAGGACACTCTCATCCGCGAGGGAGGCCAGCATGCAACGCAAGGCAGGCCGCTTGCCAGGTACGGGGCACCAGATAGGCTTGATTTCAAAACAACCCAACGGGACGCCCGATGGGCTTTGATGCAAGCACTCAGAACATCGCTGACCATGCACTCCACGTGGGAGGGCCGAGAGAGGACACGTCATGAGCAAGGGGGAAGGGAAAGGCGGCATTGTGGAGCGGCTATGCAGAGTTTCTGACTCGCCCGGCATTCGAGCCGACGAACTGATCTGGTTAGCGGAAAAGCTGGACTTACCAATACCAGGTCAGCTGCGCGCACAACTGTTCAACAAGCGATTCTCAAACATCCGGATCGGCGGCGTGCAGACGCACCAGTTGGCAGGTCAGACAGCGCCTAAAACAAAACTTTTGCTGAAGCTTCTCGCTAAACTTGAGGAGATATTTGCGACCGTGCCATCTGTGGCAGCAAAGCCAAATCAAGACATGCTTCGGCTTCTTCAATCCAATTTCAGGAATGCCGGCATCCACCAGGCTCTGCTGCTGTAACGCACAGCACCACCACGCACACCAACAAAGAAGCCATCCATGCCAGACGTTGCAGTGCTCTCTCATTTCACGCCAGGAGCTTTCGCGTTCGCATGCGGCGTCATCGGGCTTAACATAAGCGTGACTCCTTGCAAAACTGTGATTGAGGTTGTTTCAAGGCGATTTCGGCCGCTTGGTTGTCGAGACAAGATAGTGTGCCCCCATCGAGGGCGTCGTCGCGGCCGTTTCAAGGCGATCTCGGCCGCCTAGTTGTCGAGACGACAGATGCCAAAGATCTGGCACGCGCAACTGCTGAGGTTTCAAGGCGATTTCGGCCGCCTAGTTGTCGAGACCAGACTTGATCGCACAGATGAGACAATAAGCTTGAGGTTTCAAGGCGATCTCGGTTGCCGTTTTGCCGAGACCCGCAGAGGTGGAAAATATCTGCCAGCGCCGTGGGCTGTTTTAAGGCGATCCCGGCTTCAGGCAGAAAGACCAAGTCCACCAGTGACATCAAGACCGGGGAAAATCGGTAACGCGGCTGGTGTGGGTCCGCGCGCGTTGGGTACAACGACATGCGTTCGCTCAATTTGCATGAATCACTGTTGCGTGCATGCTGGATGCAACTCCACCAGCGGCCGCATCTGATGAACCTCACGCCCAACTTGCACCCCTCCCGGCTCCCTGCCCTCGCCATGGAACGGCAGCGCCTGCGCCAGGAACAAAAGACCAAGCCGGAAACGTTCTCTGCGGACCAGCAAAAGCGGCTGGACGATTACACGGACCAGTTGATCCTTGCGATGGCGACCAGCATGGCTCGCATGAGTCAGGAACTTGCCAACGTGCAATCGAGAAGCCGACACCAGGGGATACGCTAAGCTTTTGCTGGGCGCTGCAATGACCGGCGTGCCCTTGCGTGGATGCACGTCCCGCGCGATCCCCGCATAATCAGACTGGAAGAATCGACAGCGCCCGCCGGGAGAACCAGCAGTGAAGATCACCCTCAACCTATGGGAACCGGCGGGGCAGCCTGCCCGTGCCAGAATCTATTTGACATCCTCCCCGGCCTGAAGGCTGGGGATTCCTGCGGCGCTCAAGCAAACGCTGCCTGAGTCGCTTCGGTGGGTTCCTGCTTCATCGAGCGGCCTGACAGCGCCGGCTCTCCACAGGCTAACAAGCGGTGTCCCCGCTCTAAAACATTGATCGCGCCGACCACATCGGCGTGGTTGGCGTAGCCGCATACGACACAAGCGAACCGGGCTTGCGTGCGCCGGTTGTCCGCCGACACGCAACCGCAGCACGGGCAGGTGCGGCTCGTGTTCTGCGGCGGCACGGCGATGAGCAACCCGCCATTCCAGTTGAGCTTGTAGTCCAACTGGCGACGGAACTCGGCCCAACCCTGGTCGAGGATGGCGCGGTTTAATCCGGACTTCTGCCGAATCTGGGTGCCGGGTTGTTCAAGGGTTCCTCGGGCTGATTGGGACATATTTCGGACCTGCAAATCCTCGATACACACCATCGCGTGGTTTTTGCTGAGTGTGGTCGTGGCTTTGTGCAGGAAGTCTTTGCGGGCGTTGGCGATGCCGGTGTGAATCTTCTGGACGCGGGCTTTCGCCTTCTTCCAGTTGCTGCTGTACTTGACCTTGCCGCTCATGCGGCGCTGGTAGCGAGCCAGCCGCCGCTGGTGTTTCTTGAAGCTGTTCAGCGGAGCGACAAAGCTGCCATCGCTCAATGTGGCGAACCGGGCGATGCCGACATCGATGCCGATGGCGGTCGTCGCTGTGGGTACGGCCGGCGCGAACTCGCGCTCGGTCTGGATCGACACGAACCACGCTCCGCCCGACTGGCTCACGGTGACGTTTCGCATCTCGCCCAGCACGTCGCGGCTGTTGCGGTAGCGCAGCCACCCGAGCTTGGGCAGGAAGATCCGGCTGTTGGCCTGATCGAGCTTGATCTGCTTCGGGTCGGGATAGCGAAAGCTGTCGCGCTGGCCCTTCTTCTTGAAGCGTGGGAAGTCGGCCCGCTTGGCGAAGAAGTTGGAGTACGCCCGCTCCAGATCCTTGAGGGTCTGTTGCAGCGGGTGCGCCGGCGCGCTGGCCAGCCAGCCCGTGGCCGGATCGTGGCGCCAGACGGTGAGCGCCTTGCACAGCCCGGCATAGCCGAGCTTTTTGTCGCCTTGTTCGTACAGGGACTTCTGCATCGCCAGCGCCGCGTTGAACACAAACCGGCACGAACCAGCAAAGCGCCGCATGTCGCGCTGCTGTTCGCCGGTCGGCATCAGCTGGAACTTGAAGGCTTGTAGGCGCTGCATAGCTACAACCTACCGCGAATCCGTCGCATCGGCTGAGACGCGATTCCAAGGATCGAGAGCAACACCTGGACGGCGGCCGTCCGCGCTATCCTTCCCCGCCCTGAACGACGGGGCTTGTCGCGCACCGGGTCAACGGGCTGCCTGCCGACGGCAAGGTATTCCTGACACCGACGCGCGCTGGGTTCAAGGTGAACTGCGACGACGCTTATGCCGACAGCGCCATGCTGCTGGGCATGCTGAAAACCACCCTTGTTGAGCAGGGCATCCTGGCCCACGCCGACGGCGATCCAGCGGCTATCTGGTCGACGTTGTGTGCCGCAGCGAAGGGTGGAGCGAGGCGATCGGCTGCTGGTCCAACGGCCCGTCCATCATCGACAACGTTCCCTGTGCGCGATAGTGAAGCGCCCTCAACGCATGGGCTCGACATACGAACAATAACCAACATCCGCAAGCTGATTCACGTGAAGGTCGATCACCGGGAGCCACCGGAGATGGTGGAGTTGCTGCGCCAGGGGCCGATGACCACGGTGGAGGTCTGCACGCTGGAGCTTGGCGACTACCTGATCGACGATAGAATCGTAGTGGAAAGAAAGACAGTGGCTGACTTCGAGGCCAGTGTGATCGACTCAGACAAGAGACTTTTCACGCAGTCCGAACGAATCAAGCATCGACCCGAATTGATCCCGGTCGTGATGATCGAAGGCGACGTGTTTGGGCGCAGGCAGCGCATGTCCGTCCAGCAAATCACCGGTGCGATCTCGTTTCTTTCCATGATCCAGCGCATGAGTGTCATTACGACGCTCGACATCATTCACAGCGGCTACATGCTAATTAAGCTCGGAGCCCATGGTGGCGAAAACGGCCTTGGCTATGAAGTCGCGCTGCGATCGAACAAGCCGAAGGCCATTCTCTCCGCGAGGCGTTTCGTGGTGGAGGGCATCCCTGGTGTCTCAGCGGGACTGGCTGAGGTGCTGCTCGATCACTTCGGCTCGATTGCCAAACTCGCGGCAGCCACCGAAAGGGATCTGCTGGAAGTGCCCGGGATCGGTCCGCAGCGCGCCAAGCAGATTCGGGAAGTGCTGACGGGCTGAACACACCGACCGGTACCCAGATCGTTGGTCACTGGTGGCGAAGATGCCGCTTAGTCGAGGCCACCGCGGACAATGGCCTTGCGCGGGCGGCAAGGAATGGCATAGCTCACTGCTATCCACATTACCGCGCCATTCAATACGGCCGCATGCGCGCCTTCGAGGAATTCGCCGCGGCTATCAGGGATGGCCTTCAACAGGCCTAGCTGCGCACGCCGGTAACGCACTCACGGTTGACATAGTGGTGCCGGTGACACTACCTTCTCCCGGCGCTCGTTACTGCGCCGGTCCCCATCCCCGATGCGATGGATGAGGGAGTCCTTTCAGGACTTCCGCCCTGTAGTCGAGCTGCGCCTGTGTTAGGCCTGCAGTGCGCCAGCGACCAACGATCACCTTCCATCAAGGACACTCTCAACGGCTTTGCCGGAAGCCACGCGGTGCGCTTGCGTCAATTCCGGTTGGGTCTATGTTCGATCGAACTCACTGCAGGGAACACTCATGTCAAAGCTTCAGTTCTTAGTCACGCTCGACGTAGCGAACGAATTCGAATTCCGGATGGCCGCACAGAAGCGCCTCCTCGAACAAGGCGTCGATCCACAAGACGCGGCCGGCTATATCGACGAAAAGCTCACTTCTCTCGATACCTGCGCACTGGTTCTACTTCATCCACGCACGAGTCCCGAAGGCTCAAGCATTCTATGGAGTGATGCCATCAAAATTCGTTCCTAACCCATCCCAAGTTTCAAAGCTTCTGCGTGGTACGCAGTCGCGCGCCACGTGCTGGGACTGCCAGTCCCCTCACCCACTCCCACCCACCCAAACCAATCCAACCGCTGGAGGCACAACCAAATGGCAACACCGAAGATTTTCTGCGTACACGACAACTCGAATGGAAAGAGCTTTCTCGTCCGGGCCATGAAGCAGGCATCCGCCCTGGCGCTCGTCGTCGGGGGCCAGTACAAGACGGAACTCGTCACGTCCGAGCGGCTTTACGAACTGGCTCGCGGCGGAGCGGAGCTGCACGAATCGAGTGCCGCCGCTGGCACCAAGAAGGCTGTGTTCTTCACCGTCTCGAACGAGTCCATCCCGGACAGCGTCATCCTGATCCGTGCCACCTCCTCGGAGGATGCGGTCTCGCGCGTGACCGGCTCGACCATGACGATCGCAGTTGCCGAACCGGAAACGCTCGTGCAGCTGACGAAGCAAGGTGTCGAGGTGATGGACGCGAAGGACATCCCTACCCCGCCTCCGGCCCCCGACACGAACGGTTCGAACAGCGCTCCGGCGAACGACGGTGCGAATGGTTCGGGCGAGAACGCCGGTTCGGCCAACGACGACGAGAACAAGGATAGCGATCGCGCGGCTGCCTGATCGTCCATACAGGCTGGCCCGCATGCAGCGGGCCAGCCGACAGGGAGTGCCGATGCTTCACCGAAAATTTGAGCAAAACGTACACGGACGTGACTACATAGTCGGCGACATCCATGGGTGCTACGACCACCTCGAGCTGAGGCTCCGCCTGGTGGGATTCGACGAATCCAGAGACCGGCTTTTCTCGGTGGGTGATCTGGTGGATAGAGGGCCGTCTAGCCAAGACGCACTCGACTGGATCGCACGGCCATGGTTCCACGCAGTTCGTGGCAACCATGAGCAGGACATCATCGGTGCAGCGACTGCGGGTGGCGTTGACCGCGACCGGCACATTCGTAATGGTGCTGGCTGGTTCTACTCGCTGAGCCCGTCACGCCAGCAGCTATACGCTAATGCCTTCACCACCCTGCCCTACGCCATGTCGGTCGAGACAGAGGATGGCCGCGTAGGCATCGTCCATGCCGAAGTGTTTGGACACTGGGACGATTTTCTTACTGATCTGGCGCACGGCAACGAGCGCGCCATCACCTCCGCACTGCGGGGCCGGCTCCGCAACATGCACGCCGATACCGATGAGGTCGCCGGTGTGTCGCGTGTCTATGTGGGACACACAATCCTGCGGCAGATCACGTGCCTCGGCAACACTGTGTACCTGGACACCGGTGCCGTGAAGGGCGGAGACCTATCCATCGTCGACGTGGCGACAGACATCCTGTCGCCCTGCCTGGTATAGACGGCTCAACCGTCGAGCATGGACAGACAGCGTGGCGCAGACAGCTCGCCGACCACCCCTTGCGCCAATGCCGACTCGTGCAACCGTACTGGCAACTCAACCAGCGAGGCCGTGAACATGTCGAAGTCAAAGAAACGCCGGAATATCTCGGGCCGTCAGAAACAGCCGGTGGCACTGACGGTCACACCTGCAGCAGACGGCCCGGCTCGCGCTGCACTCCGTGATCTCCTGGATCAGCTGAAGGGCGTTGGCATCTACATCCCGGGTGTCGACGAAGGCGTGGTCGCTGATTACGCGGGGCTGTCATTTGCCCGGGCCGAGCGAACCATCAACGATGATGCCAATGCTGCCGGTCCGTCGACGATGGCCGTGCAGGCCAACCGGCCACCCTCCGACTCCACGCCTGCTCCGACGCCTCGCGTGGTGGTGGTGATGGACGGCGGCCTGATTCAGGACGTGATGTGCGACTCTCCGGTGTCCATCCTTGTCGTCGATTACGACGTTGAAGGAGCCGATGAAGATCAGGTGGTCGAGATTCTTCAGACCCTCTACGAAGACTATGCCGAGGCGACCCTGTCGATGTGGGAACCGAGTGCTGAGCTTGAGTTTGTCCAGCATCGTTTTAACGAATACGCGGAGCATCGGAGCGGCGTGACCCAAGCCGACTGATCCACAGGGCCGGCCCTGTGCCGGGCTCTATCCTCGCCACAATTCCGTGGCACGGCGCCACGATCGGTTGTGGCGCTTTGATCCAGGTGGAACGGCCTGCCCGCCCGTCCACCGCAATGGCGCGTGATGCCTGCAACGGCATCACGCGTACAGCACGTTGGAGGCAGAACCGTGAAACTTTCCCTGCTGCTGTGGATGACGACCCTGTTGCCCCAGCCCGTCGCCGATCATGCCTGTCTAGCCACGACTGTCTACCTCGAGGCCCGGAGCGAACCTGTCCTCACCCAGACCGCCGTCGCTGAGGTAGCCATGCGCAGGCGTGGCCGCGAGCAGGCAGGAACGTCGGTATGCTCCATCGTGATGGCACCCCATCAGTTCGCGACAACGACTACGCCGGGATCGTACGAGATCTCGAATGCACTGGCCTACATCAAGGCGTGGGGGATTGCTGGTCAGTCGATCCGCAACTGGCAGCTACCACGGGCACAGCGCGCACTCGTGGTGCCAAAGGCCGACCACTTCGCGACAACCGCGAGCACACCCTACTGGTCCATCAACCGTCCGAGTATCACGATCGGCGAAACGGCGTTCTACGCGGTGAATTGAGGGAGCTAGCGCGGAAGACGCAGCGTCCAAAGGCCGTGCCGCTTGCAACGTGTGCGGCCTCATCGTCCACCAAGGACAGCGTGCCATCGACGGCCGCCACCACAGCGGGTCGAGTTGCCAGAATCCGGCCCTCCTGTAGCGTGATTTCATCCACGCCGCCGGAGCACGCCATGACATCGAAACACCTTCTCGCCATCCCTGCCCTTCGCGCAGCCGTCTCAGCTGCGCTCGATGCCGGCGTGCACTACCAGAGTGCTTTCCAGGAGTTTTGCCGGCCGGCCTGGGACGTCAGTTACCCCGCCGTCGAGCACCGACTGCCGGATGTGGTGATCACACCTTCCATGGAGTTCGCGACGAAGCGGGCACTGACGGACGCCGCCAAAGAAGCAGTGCTTACCGGGGCTCGCGGTACATGGGTCTGCTGCGTCAAGCAGCACGACGTGGGCGGCACTCACTACTACGAGACGTTCATGCACGACGGTGCCGGAACCGTACATGCCCGCAACGATGGCTACAGTGCCAAGCCCTCCTATGAGGAGGTGCTGACCCGGCTGGTTGGGATGGAGATCTACACCGCTCGCCATGCGGTCGAAACGGAACGCCAGCGCGCACAAGCGTCAGTGCGTGCATCTCACCTGGGTCTTCGTCTTGGCATGACGCTCAGGAATGTAACGGTCGGCCACGATCGATACAGCAACGTGGTGATTGAGGAGTTCAGTCCCGAATCCGGGGATCTATGTCTGCTCTGCACCAAGCGCGGGTCGCGTAATCGGTGGCGGCGTCACACTTCGGCGCTGAATATCACGATCGAGGGGCCGGGACAGTCATCTGCAGGCTGCGCCGACATGGTTGCTGTTGCCGCCTAAGCTGAGGCTGCCGTGACGCTCTCTATTTTCCCAAGCCACACGGAGTACCAACGCATTGTTGCTGAGGTACACGCGCAGTGCCAGATAAAGCACAGTGACGCCCTGGACGCCGCAGCAAGGCGCCTCGGCTTCCCTTCCCACCGGCACTACAAGATGGCGCGAAAAGCGCGCCACGCCGCGATGGATGCGTCGCGCCCTCCTCTCTATGCCGTCATGCCGGCCCGCGGCCGTGGCGTGGTTTTCTCCGTGAGGATCGAAGGGCTGGTATTCAGCGTCAGGCACACGGAGCGAGGCCCCGTCATTGATGGACATTCGGGCGTCGTGGTTCCCATTCGGGAATGCCTGGTCACGGCCATCGAGGACATATATGCCCCGGGCACACGTTTCTGGACGATCGCACCGAACGCCGGCGGAGAAGGAATCGACGTCGATGTACTGAGTGACGGTGGCCGCACGTGCCTGGCAGAACTGTTCGGACTGGTGTCAGCCCACGACGGCGCGTCCATGACCGACACCGTGCGCTTCGATCGCTCGTCGGCCGGACGAGCGTACGAAGTGTGGAAAGCCTCCCAACGACGGACCCTTGCTTGAATGGGGAGGTGTGATGTGAGGCTCCTCACTCAGACGAAGGAACCACCGTGAGCCGCGACTACCAAATCCGAATCTCCGAGATGGTGTGCAAGGCGTCAGTTGCCGCGCAACACGAAATGGTAAAGCTGGCCCGAGCTGGAATCCAGATTCCTCTGGTCCTGTGCTACAAGCCATGCGCCGGCAGTAATGACGGGGAACTGCGCATGGTGCCGGATGGCAGCCAGATACCCGACGGCTTCGAGCGTGGCTGTGAGGAGTTGCTGCCGACCAGCCTGAGCTACTTCAACTACACCGGCTGGATTCGATCTCGCGTGGCCAGTCTTCCGATTCTGGGTTCGGCGTGACACCGGGCAAAACAACCTAACAAGCGGGAGAATTGCGATGTCGATCAAGGTGACGGGTGCTGAGTGGAATCGCTTCCATGGAGACGATGCGGCCTGGCCCGAAGGTTCGTGGTACGACGACGTTGAAATGCTTATCGATGGGATCGCTTTGGACGATGGAGCCGATCTCTCATCCCTTCCCGAGGAGTCGCAGATAACGCTGAATGGTGGTTTCGTGGTCATGTCCGAGGGGTACAGGGACCGCAAATCGCTCGAAGCCCACTTCAAGGCTTGGCGCAAGAAACAGACCACGGTGTTCTTCACGTGCTCCGCGCCAAGGGAGATGAGCGAAGCCATCAAGGCAGCTATTCTGGCGGCGGGCGGCAAGGTGCATGGGCTCTGAGCGTAAGAGCCGCACAGCGGTTATGGACAAGCCCCTTACCCTCCTCCAGTGGAAATTACTGCGCTGGATGGCGAAGCCGTACCTCACCAGCAACGACGGCAAGGATTGCTTCCCTTCAATGTCTGCGAAGGACGGCGTGTTTCGCTGGTCGAACCCGAATCGCGATTTCACCGTCGACGCTTACCGCGCAGCCAGCACGATTCGAGATCGTGGCTGGTTCGATGTGGATGCCTTCGGTAATTGCCGCCTGAATGCGGCTGGCCACGCCGCAGCTGCGGCCGAACCTGTGCCGAGCTGGTCACCGCCGGCGCCTCCAGCGCTGAAGAGTCGGGACCTGAGTGTTCTGAATAGCTTGGCTTACTCCACCTCTGGCCGGCGTGCCGGTCAATGGGTGAGTCCACTGAGTGTCGGTGGCCAAAGTGGATCCCATCACAGCGCAACGCTGCATTTACTCGTGCGGCACGGACTTGCCGTATGCCAGAAGGACTACAGGCGGATATATGACAGCACGAATGTCGTTGTCCCTCCTCGACTGTTCAAACGGGCGAAGGGTTCATGCGGATATCAGATCACGGAGGCGGGCCTGGCACGCGTGCAAGAGTGATCGTGGAAAAGGCCTCGAGGTGTACCGAGTAGCACCCTGCACGGACTCTTGCCACAGCGCGCGTTCGTGGGAGAGTCGCCATATCAACCAGGAGACAGCAAATGTCGTCGCTTCAAACCCAGCCCGTAGTCCGAAGGATCATGACGTCCCTCACCCAGTCCGCGGACGCGGCCAAAACGTCTGGCCTCGTGCCTCCGGAACAGTCCCATTACCGCCACCTTTTTGCAGTCGACCCTGCACGCGGCGAAGGGCACTACGTCGTGCTGAGCAAAGACGGCAAGGCCGGCGTCCTGACTCGCGAGGTATTTAAGGCCATCACGCAGGAATGTCAGGCGGCAAAACTGGGTGGACGATGGAATATCCACGCGGCCTTCGCTACCTACAGCGGCCCGGGAATCGTCTTCTTCAAGTGGGCCGGTCGTGAGTTCGAACGAATCGTCTTCAAGTAGTCCCTCCCCTCGTACCACGGCCGAGTTACTCGTCGTTCGTGCGGCGCTGCGATTTGCGGTGGAATCGAGTCCGCTCTCGGTCACATGCGGGTGCGGACTTCCCTCCTGCGTCGAACCGTGGGAACCGGGGTGTGGACCAGGCACTTCCGAGGACCATGCCAGGGTTGCCGCTGACGATGAAGTCGCCGCAATCCGCAGCGCGATCGATCAGCCTGCAATCGCGCCGTTGGACTGAAGCCACTCGGCAAGGGCCTCCGGTCGGGTTGCGCCGGCGGCCAGGATGCGCTCAGCAACGTCCACAATCGCCAGGACTTCCGACAGGGTGAGGTTCTCAACGCGATACGCCAAGGCACCGGTGTCTGATCCGGCTGACTTCTGCTTTGCCATCTGCTTCAACCGGACACTGAGCACCATGGCATCAAATGGCTTGGTGATTGCCATGTCGCCAAGCGCCTGCACGACTGTGCCCCAGTCGTTTGCGGACCAGCGCTGAGGCAGCACATCCTTGACCATGGCCGCGTAACGCGCCGCCAAGCGGTTGATCCGCTCCGAAGGATTGGCACCGGACACGCTGCCGTTTTCGAGCATGGTGTTCAGGTCGTCGCCAATGTACAGGCTGCGTCGAGGAATACGTGAGTCAGTCATAAATGGAACCGCCGTGCTACATGTGTGCTGAGGATGTACGCATAACGCACGCAGAATCATACCTGTTGTGCTGGCCTCGTGCATAAGCCAAAACGGTACTGAGTTAGGTGGTGGATGCGGCTTTTTTATCAGCCGCCAAGGGTGTCATGTATTGCTTTATATATCAGCAACTTATGGTGTTTCCTCTTATTGGGCCTCAAAGGCCCTCGTCGTGGAACACGTGAAGATGTATGTTTCACGGTTTTATTCCCTATACGAATCAATACCATAGGGAGCACTCTCAAGAAGTGTTCCACGAAACAGCAAAGGGACCAAGGAGCCACGCCCCTCGCGGGCCCGCAGTAAAATTAAAGGGTGTCCGTCATGGATCGAGAGCCAGCCACCAGGCCCTGCCGGAGGGCGGCCGCGCCATAGCGCAGCATCGGCGGCTGCGCCTCACCAGAGCAGCTACGGCCAGCAGCGTGATGTAGCGCTGCGACGGCATGACATCATCCCGGCTAAGCGATTCCAAAAGGGGCTTCGCCGGCGCAAGGTCCGGATTGGCACTTTGCACCTAAAAGGCAGCGAGCAGCACCGCGACCACCGCCATCAACAGACGGTCCGTGCCGTTGCCGGCGTTGCCGATTGGGCGAGATCGCGGGCAGTTGGCGTATGAGGCGCAGTGGCAGCGGTCATGTCCTGGTCGCGGTCGACCGATTCTATCCGTCGAGCGAAAGCTGTTCGACGTGCGGCGCGATCAACGCGGATTTGCAACTGTGCGATCGCCGCTGGACCTGCAACACCTGCGGCGGCGATCAATATCCTGCTGGACGGCCTCGCTAGCTTGCCGAACGATCTGTCCAGAGCGGACGGGCCTACCCGGGTGCAGCGCAACTGAAGCGCGGGAAAGGACGCGTGCGCGGCCTGCGGAACTCAGCGTCCGTAGCGGCAGAGACTCCGCCGAGATGTTTCGGGCAGTTCACGAGACCGGCAGATCCACCTGCTTCTGGCTGGATTCGATGAGCAGGGGGTCATGCTGGCGGAATACTTCAACGAGGTCGGACTCTTTGTCTAAAGCCCACGCCCTCAAAAACCCAACTTTCACTAGCTCGTCAAGCGCACCTCGAATCACATATCGAAAGCGGAAAAGTTCCTTGCTGGCGGATCCACACAATTGGCGCAACGTCGCGACTTTCATGGGGAACGGGTTTTGATGCGTGAAGTAGAAGCTATGCATCCACTTCGCGATGGGAGACAGCGTGCGCCGCTGGTCCCAATCAATCTGCGTGTAAGCGGCATGCGAGAACAGCGCAATGATCCGCGGTTCAAATGTCACCGCCCATTTCGCAGTGCGGCTGTCACCCATTTGTGAACGTGTTTCAAAACTGCGGACCAGGCTGCCGCCAAAGCGACGCTCGCCGTTCGACAGTCGAGTCACGATTTGGAGAGACGACGCTTTCATGCGATCAATGGACTCGGCCAGGTCGTTGTAGGCTCGGTTGTTGTGACCCCAGCCCAGCTGATCAAGCATGTCTTTTGCCACGAAGCGTATTGGCTCACCGACTTTGGCTAAACGCCCATAGTGCATAAGCTGCAGAAGAACGTCCTCGTCCCGCTGCCTCAACTCTTCGCCGGTATACCGGATCTCGACGTTTTTCATCGTCGCAACGCTGTGAGCTCGGAAGTGCAGCCGCTTCTCTTTCTGTCGTACGGTGAAAAGTGATGACCGCGCCATATCATTCGAAACCGCGCGACGGTTATCGGCCCAGTAAGGCAACAGTTGATCAGAGCTGGGGGGCTTGGGCTTTTCGGCTAGTACCCTTGACGGACTTCCCTGCCCTGCCTTTGGACTGTTGTTGGATGAAGCACCCACAGCCGCGGTCTCTGCCTTGTTTCTTGCTTGCATGCGCCGAAGGTTTTCAACCATCGCTTCCGTGTCAGAAAGAGCTCTCTCGCCAGTGCCGCCAGCCAAGATTTCCCCTAACGATTTTGGTGAAGCTGACATGGATTTCCCTCCTTTCGTCCGGTGACCGGACGTTTTGCTAAAAAGCCCGGGAGACCGCTCTGCACAAGGGTTTGAAGCCGATTAGGTTTCGTGAAAAAACCCCCCTCTTTTGCGGAGTCTACCACCGATCTACGGGAATGTGTTGCGTATACGCAACTCGTGCGTGTACTGTATGCACATCGTCAGGATGACTCTTTGGGAACGATCGCAAATGCACATAATTTCTGTGGCCAACAACAAGGGCGGCGACGGTAAGTCGACCCTGTCCCGCCTCTTATCCGAATACTTCGCGCGCGCCGGGCAGCGCGTTCTGGCGATCGACCTCGACCCCCAGTGCAACCTCAGTCAGAGGTTCCTGGCCATGGATCACGACGCCACGGACGCTGATGGTGTGATGCCACCGGTACTCCCCGATTTCGATCCCAACGATCCTGATCCCGACTACCCGAATTGGGATGGGCGCAGCAGCATTGCTGACATTTTCAGGGCGCTCCCTGTTATCCCGTACAAGACCGATATCCCCAATCTCGACATGCTTCCAGGCTACGGCGTGGCCCTGCGCCGGGTTGAGCTGGTGTCACAAGAGGACGTGAAAGAACGCGTTCATGGCCGGATTGCTGAATTTCTCGGTCTGCAAGAGGTGCACGACGCCTATGACATGGTGATCATCGACACGTCGCCGTCTAAAGGCCCACTGAATCAGGCTGCGCTTCGAGCCTCCACACACATGCTGATTCCAAGCCAGATGGAACAGCAGTCGTCGGAGGGTTTGCAGGGCATGCTGCAACTGGTTCGCCAGGAAAATCGCCTTCGATCGACCGACAATCCTCTGAAGCTGATCGGCATCGTGCCCAACAAATTTCGCAAGGGTGTCTCTATTCACGAGGGGATCCGGGTTTCCTTGCAGAATGATGCTGCTATCAGCAATTACCTGATCCCGCACATGCTCGGCCTTCGCTCTGCGTTTGCCGAAGCCGACCATCCTGCAGCCATCCCTCGATCCATTTTCGATCTGAACGCGACCAACCCTGCGCGCATAGAAGCCGAGGCTGTGTGCAAATTCGTTGAGGAGTACCTTTCCCATGGCCACTAAGCTGAAGCGCTTCGCCACATCGAATTCCACCACCAAGCAGATCGCCGAGAGCTTGACGCCATCGGAAGCTGATGAGTCCGGCTACGACATGATTCCTCTGGAGCGCATCCAGCTCGACCCTGAAAATCCGCGCCATCTGGGACTCGATGTCAGTAACCCGCGTCTCGTTGACCCGGAAGATGCTCGGAGCGAAGAGAAGCGCGACTACATCGAAAAACTCGAGGACCTGGCTCTGTCGATCACGTCGCAGGGCGTGATCACGCCGATCCGCGTCTATCGCATCGGACGCGAGTTCCGAATCGCCCATGGTGAACGCCGATTCCTTGCCAGCATCATGGCTGGAGCGGTATCCATCCCCGCGATCATCCTCAAGGAAAAGCCGCGGACCTTACGGCTCCAGCAGCTGCTGGAGAATTTTCAGCGTGAGGATCTCTCGGTGTTCCGTCGCTGCGAAAACATTCGTTCCGTTATTGCTGAAGCGGCATCGCTCGGGGAGCCGATCGACTCACCTGAAAAACTACGCAAGGCGACGGGCATCGGTCGGAGCCAGGCATACGACTACTTGGCGATCGCAGGCGCCAATGACGACATATGGGATGCACTGGAACGCGGTCAAATCACCAGCGTTGGGTCAGCGGCGGTAATTGCGCGGATCAGCGATCCCATGGTGCGCGCTCGGGCGATCTCGGAAGGGATTGATCCTCACGGCAACACTCCGCCTTCTCCCATCAAGTCCATCCGGCCGAAGGGCGGGCGGCCAGCTGCGTTCCGCTTTCCAGGGGCGACGGCCAATGCCGACGTCGCCAAGCGCATCATTGAAGCGGTGGGAGGGGTAGGGCGCTACGAGGTTGACTGGACAAATGCTGTCGCTGTCAGCAAGACATTCAAGCAACTGCTGAAGGACCTTGAAGGTGGTGTTCTGTGAGGACGACATTCAATCTCACGACTGAACTGAGAGACGCCATGGACCAGGCGCGCATAGCGGAGGGGTACAACTCCAGGATGAAGTCTCAATGGGTGTGTGAAGCCATTGAGTTGCTCTCTGAACGCGACAAGGCATTCACCACCGTAGGCTTGGGGGAGGCGCACGAGCGGTTCAACACGAAGCTATGCATTTCCATCTCGCCAGGCGCGCTGGCTGTCATCAAGCGAGCGAAGATGCTGATTCGTCGAGAAGACCCGGAGTCGGAATTTCTCACCGGCCAGATCATCAGAGCGGCCATCCGGTATCGCAATAGGAAAGCAATCGTCCGGTGACCGGACGATTCGCCTAAAACCCCTGAAAGCGTTGCCGCACAAGGGATAAGGACGGTTTTAGTTTCCATGAAAAACCTCCTGAAGTACCAGTAGGGCAGGGGATCTCAAAGCCCGTAAGCCCACAGCAAGTCCATCCCTATTTGCACGATGAAGCCATTGGGAATGGCCCTCGTGCAAGGCATCCCCATTTGCACGACCGCCGGACACCGGCATGACCATCCGTATTTGCACGTTGGTGGAGGCGACATTCGTGCCTGGGGCAACCATCCCTATTTGCACGATGAAGCCATTGGGAATGGCCCTCGTGCAAGGCATCCCCATTTGCACGACCGCCGGACACCGGCATGACCATCCGTATTTGCACGTTGGTGGAGGCGACATTCGT
>Ga0307375_10002213_pt1 | contig 20175 bp, 17 predicted proteins | sample TR1MG_FD_202531 | JGI IMG/M metagenome (GOLD analysis project Ga0307375, IMG submission 202531) | Soil microbial communities from Risofladan, Vaasa, Finland - TR-1 | ecosystem: Environmental > Terrestrial > Soil > Coastal area > Acid sulfate soil | place: Finland: Risofladan, Vaasa | collected...
ATCGCTGCAGAGTTGAAGATTTAATTCAAAAGTTGACGCGGAGATAGCGACCCCGTTTGCCGTCCATTGCACCACACCGGACGCATCAACTCGCTGGGCGTAAATACTCCTAGATCCGGAGCGCCAATCTATCCAGGTGATGATCGCGCCCCCCGTCCCGTCGCTACAGATCATGGGGGCCATTTGACCATTGATATTTATACAGATGGCGACCCCGTTTGTCGTCCATTGCACCGCGCCAGACGCATTAATCCGCTGCGCATAAATACGACTATAGACATCAGTGCGCGAATCTTTCCAAGTAATGATTGCGCCGCCCGCCCCGTCACTACAGATCTGAGGATTAGATTGAATATTGTTTTCGATGCAGATTGGGGTCCCATTGGACAGAAATCCACTCGGATTTGGTGGATAGGTGGAACCATTCATGAGAGGGTTATTTAATTGTTCTTGTCCCGCCCTTATAGGTGTTAAAACTTGATCACTGACACTAATCAATGGAATTAGGAAAAGAAAAATAAATATTAGTAGAGTTATCTTTCTCAGCTTCATTAACTTGCCCTCTTTTAAATTTGAATGCATAAAATTTTTGAATAAAGCCAATATTTATTTTTTTATATTTCCCTCTTTTAAATTTGAATGCATAAAATTTTTGAATAAAGCCAATATTTATTTTTTTATATTATAGGGAGTTCAATGCAGGAAGCATGGGCAGTGTTGTGCTCAATTGTAATGGTAGGGGTTCCTTCTTCGGGATAACGGGCGAATGTGTTCTTATCTGCACCGCCAATAGCCACGCGGATCCGCTGTCCACGACGTAATAGTATGGAGGTGGGATATAAGGCAAATTTAATTTCAGTGAGCTCACCCGGTGTAAGAGGAAGAATATCGTTATTTTTAAAGGAATGATAGGGGATAGCCATTTTATAGGGGGGAGCGTCATTAGAAATTTTTCGATGAACTAATCTTAGTTCTCCATCAGTTATCCAATGTATGGTTCCATCCTCATCGAGGAATTCGAGATGCACGTGTACCATCCCATCTTCGTGGGTCGATTTCATGAAGAGAGTAATTATGGGATGCCCAGTGATTTCGATATCCTCTTCCAGCGGTGCACTGGTATAACATAAAAGTTTTTGATCTTCTGCCTCTCTCTCCGGATAAAATACGGGGAGGCTCAGCAGAGTATACCAGCGATTCCGAATGCCAGTCGTGGACTCGTAATTGATGGTATAGGCATCGGCAGCTGATTGAGTTGTTGGTTTTGATTTGGAGAGCACATTATTGTTATTTAGATACCAAGGAATCATTACTTGGTTAGCGGGCGGCCAAGTCTCTGTTTTTTTCCATTTCTCTTCACCCATAGTGTAATAGTAGAGTGTTTTTCCACGGTTAAATCTATTCTCTAAGCAATCCCGATAAAATACGACCCAATCTCTTATTTGATCGGCTTCACTAGGTTCAGCTGATTTTTTATGAGAGTAAAAGGGGCTGGCCCGATTTTTCCCGCGATGACACCAATCGCCGATTACTGCCTTTTGTGGATTTGAAAAATTCAGAAATCGGTGAATTATGGCATTTGCCGTGGTGGAATCTTGCCATGATCCCCATGTATAAAAAGGTAAGCCTGATTTTTCAATTTGCGCCTTTTTGGAGAAGCTACTAATTGTATCAATATTTGTACCTTCATCATCGATTATGTCATCACGACTTTTGACCTGCTCGAAATAATCGATAGGATGGCGATTGCTCTTATGGATCTCAGCAACCTCCTTTAAATCAGCAAGATTTTTATCAGAATCGACGGGCATTACGCTTTTAACGGCAATGGAAGCTATCCGAGCAAGCCAAGGGTCGAAGGGTTTCATGGCAATCAAATTTCGACCGTTAGTGGAATCTAGGGCTTTCCCCAAACTCGACCAGAAGGAAATGAATGCCTCGTTGAAACAGCCATTCGGAAAGGCAGCATGTAAATAGAAATCCCAAGGGTTGTGTTTTGTTAAGATGGCTTTTACCGCAGGATGATTGATGGACGCCGTAAATTCAGAGGTGACACCCGAATAAGAATTCCCATAAGTTACTATATTCCCATCGGACCAGGATTGCGCGATAATCCAATCACAGATATCCTTTGCATCTTTTACCTCTTCTTTCGAGAATGGATAAGGACGGGTCCCATACGAGGCGCCAGTACCCCGCACGTCCACCCATAATACCGCCATTCCTTGAGCAGTTAGCCCTTTAACGATTTTTGGTTTTCGCGGTGCGGGCATTAGCCACTTAAAGGGAATGCGGAATTTATAGGATCTCCAATAGCATGTCTGAACAAGTACTGTAGTCAGTTTGATATCAGGGGCTATTTCTTTAGGGACGTAGAGATCTGCTGCAAGTTTGACGCCATCTCTCATTGTAATATAGAATGATTTTCTTGTATAGCCTTTATTTTTAGATTTTTCGACTGATTTATCCGTAAATTTGAAAGGATAATTTTCATTCATTGATCGAATCTCCATTATTCTAAAAAAATTCTATGTAAATTTAATTGAAAGAGTGTATTTATCTTGGAATTCAAGTTCTATAATCAATAGATTATTTTCATAGCGACTATTAATATATTCTTCTTCGATCTCATATTTTAAATCCATTAATTTTGCGGGTATGTAGAGAAATAGAGCCCCCCTATTTTTTCCGAGCTTATTTAATGAAATATGAAGAGACTTAGTTTCAAGATTGAAATTAAAGGTCTCTACTTCAATAGCACCCTGAGTGATGTGAAATGTCGATGAGATTAACGTCGGCTTTTCTTTGACTTCGTGGATTGCAAAGTATTTTACGGAGTGGGGATTAATAGGTCCAATTTCAAAGTGATTTTCATGAATCCCGTTGTATTTTTGTTCCCAAAATTCGAAAACATGGTGTTGCCCGTGATTTGAGTCAAAAATTTCATCGAAATTCAATAGACGCGTTTTGGATTTATCAGACCAATTAAATATACCGACCAGTTTCCATTCATCAAATGACGTAGTGATATCTAATACAAGAATTTCAGGATAATTTTTCGTTAGCATGTCAATGGGGCGCGCCGTGGTGCCGAAAGGGGGTATCAAGAGTTGGATTAACTTCACTTCTTCAGGAGATAAGTTGGCTAAGTTATCACTTATGAATAAAAGCCCTCCCAGAAGCCCAATCGCGGTAACTTCAAACTGAATTTCATGAGGTGTTAATTTACTTTCATGCCGTACAATAAGGGTATCTGGATCATTGATCCAAAGATGTTTATGGAAGAAATAGCGAAGTATATTCTGTTGCATTGCACTCGCAACGGAAGGGATTGTTTCTAAATTCGCAAATAAAAGTTTGTTCATGAATTTCAAAAGAAAGGGAACTTGGAAGGAGGGAGCGGTATCGGTGCTGACGCGCATTGCATCAACAATGCCAATAGTGGGGCCAAATGGGGCACCACATCCTAATATGAAAGTTTCATTCCCAGCGGCATCACGAATTGTTTCTAGTCCTTTTCGGTACGCTTGAATACGTGTCATTTTCGGATTAAACCGAACTGCTTCAATTGCACCACCATAAATAAAATCAATTTTTAAATATTTGAACCCCATCTCTTTCACGAGTCCCTGAATCGTACTTTTTAACCATTGTAACACGTCAGGAATAGTCAGGTCTAATGCAAAAACGCGATCTTTAATTATGCCTTTTACAATCGATGAGGCGCCTAAAAATGGCCAGGTGCCCCAGATTGGTTTTCCATTTTTATCTTTAAGAATCCAATTAGGGTGTTCTTTATAAATTTTGGATGTATTTGAAATTAGGAAGGGAGCCAGCCAGATACCTGGCTTTAAATCTGCATCAGAAATTTGATGTGCAAGATCTTGCAATCCTTTCGGAAATTTTCTAGGTTCGGTTTCTAACCAATCCCCTAGAGCATTCCGAAGTTCATAACCATCATCAATTTGAAAATATTCCAAGGGAATTGTATTTTTCAACTGTTTAGCTGCTTCTATATTGGTAATTATGTTATTTTCATTGATACTTTTATAGTATTGATACCAAGAGCACCAGCCAACTGGTACAGAAGTAGATTGTCGACTGTTCATGAGTGTTCCAGTGATTCTAGCCCATTCCTCTAACGAATCTAACCCCTTCTTGAAAGAGACCATTAATAATTCTGAATTAAATTGATCTCCGTCTTCTAAAAGAAGCGAATCTCCAAAGCAAATCGCTTCAACAGAAACAACTTTCTTCTTATCCCTGATTTTCCAATTGATGTGAGTATGTTGATCAGCAAGTGTGACAAAGCCGAAGAAAATTTGCTCGGAAGATTGATGATTCTTTATTAGGGAGAAATAGGCAGACCAAATATCCCCAGATTTCGGTTTCTGCTCGAACGCATGTTTACCTCTTCTTTCAAATTTACAGTTAGAACGACTTTCCTTATAGGAGAGATCAACAAGTTCAATAGGACTCCAAGATTGCCAATCATTTTTTAGGATTTTAAATTGGGAAAATGAGCCTACTATAAATGGTCCACCATGATAGATAAGTGGCTTCACATTAATGAGATTTAATTTTGAGGTTTTCACATCTTTAAGCTTTAATTGAAAGAAAATGTGTTCAAGATTTAAATAGGTTGTAACTTGAAAAATTATTTGGAAATAGGGACTGGTTTGGTAGAGATTAATCGTTTTTCCAGTTCCAATCTCATTTTTGATATCATTAATTTCCCAGTTCCATTCCTTTTCATTTGTACTGGAGATTCTATTTATAGTGCCATTAATATTTAGAATGATTTCATAAAAATTACTTCCAATTCTAGTTTCTTGTGTAGCTGCGTCAATTAGATCATAGGTTCCTCTCCCTTTATTGAATTTAAATAAAATCTTTCCGTTAGTTAGTTCAATGTATTCATCCAATTCTGTGGCTTTTATCTGATCCATTAGAGTCCTATCCAGTACCTTGGTTTATTTAAAATCATAATAAGCTGAATTAATATGTTGCTTTTATGTATCTTTAATTAATAAAAAGACACGTTCTCATTGCTTTTTCATATAAGCAAGTAATATAGGTATCGTAAAAACCGATCTTATTAGTAAATTGAAAAAAATATGGAAAATGCAAGAATGCAAGATGCCAAATTAAACAAATTGCTGCAGTCTGAGGCCGAATCTCAAGGCTGCAATTGCATTGGAATCGCAGAAATAAATGAAGGAATTAAACAAGAATTTACAAAAGATTTTTCGATAGAGGGAACACCAGCCAAATTTGTGGTGATTTTAGCAATGGTCTTGGAAGATCCGATTCAGGATGCTTGGACCCAATCTCCATTGTGGCCGGTTGGTAAAAATTATATTGATGAGGCACTTGCGCACGTTGCCACACAGCTCGCCTTGATGCTTACAAAAAGGGGCTATCCCTCCAGACCATTAGGATATGGGGGATCCTATCTCAAACATTTAGCAGTTCATGCGGGAATGGGCGTTATTGGTCGCAATAATTTATTAATAACGCCCCAGTATGGTCCACATTTGCGCTTGCGAGGGCTACTCACTCAAGCTCCCCTATTTCCATCAAAATGCCTAATTGGCAAATTTAATCCCTGTGCAAAGTGTTCTAATCCACCCCCGTGCATTAAAGTATGTCCCTCTAATGCCTTCACCAATCCTCAAGGTGAGATCCTCCAATCAGATAGGGACAATATTCAAGCTCCGCGATCTGGTTACCAAAAAGAGATATGCCGAACGTTTTCCATTCAAAATTTGAGGGAGGTCGGACCTTTCACCTATATCTGGTGTAGAGCTTGTGAAGAAGCTTGCCCCATTGGAGTAGAAAATCTCTTAAAAAAAGAGTGAAATATGGAATTAAATTTTTTTAGCAGTGGTTAATGCTTTAATAATCCAATCGCCAAACATGCTAGCCAAAGCCCTTTTCATTTCATCGCTCGTATCAAGGCTCGCAAACTTTTCCTGCATGTTTTCGATGAGATGCTCTTTAGTCGGGTTTTCTTTCCAGCGTGCGAGAGCAAAATCGCGCCAATAAAAATAATTCTCCTTTGCATCATCTGGTAAATCTTTAGCCAGTTCTCCGGTTAACATCCCGTAATGCGCCATACATATAGTCGAATACCCAATCTTCTTGATTTTTTCATAAGTTGCTAGTAATTTTTCCTCGTTATACTCGGGAGGCATAATCGGGCCGATGAAAAGATTCTCGTTCAATTTGTAGCCCAAGGAATCACCAATGAAAAGGTTTTTGTTCTTGCGATCGAAAATGGAGAGGCAACAATTAGTGTGCCCTGGGGTCTCGTAAATCTCTAATTCTAAGCCGCCAAGATCAATTAGATCGCCCTCTTTAAGGGGAGTAACATTCTCCACCGGTTTTAAGCGCGGGCTAACATCAGAAAACCATTTATTGAATTCACGTGCATTTTGAAGTGATTGAATACCATGTCGTGAAGCCATCACTTCTATTGTAGGAAACGACTCTTTAATTGAATTAATTCCTCCTGCATGATCCCAGTGCGAATGAGTACTGATTAATATCTCCGGTATTAAATTCATATCTTGGAGTTTTTTTGCGATCCTCTTGCCCTCAGCTTTTCCAGATGCATCAATTAGAACTTTTTTCTTTGCTCCAACTACCAGAAAGCATGCCATATTCTCTTCTCCACCAAAAAGAAACGAATCAATTAAATAAGTATTGTCATTTAATTTTCCTTCATGCTTAATCCAAACCAATTTCATCACCAAATCCTTTATCTTTAAAGAATATTAATCTGGATGGGATCTGCTGAGAGATCTGTAAACCAGAAACAAAATTTCTCATTGATTTCTCGAATTTTTTCTATAATACTTCTGTTTTTAGAAACTACTTCAAATAACCTTTTATCAAACAAAGCTATAATATCAGTATAACAGACTGCTGTTGCTAAAATGAGGCAATCTATAAAATCTGAATGGAATTTCCTTATTTCTATCGCTAGTTCCATAATCAATGGATGGGAACACCATGAAAGATTGATTAATCGCTTATCCCATCGGATAGAATCCAGTCCTCTAATAATATCGTGAATCGTAAGCGAATTATTTGATAATGATAATTTAGTTCCCTTCGCAGCTAATTCGAATAAAGTTATTTCACAATAATAAAGTTGGTATTTTTTATCTTGTAAAAGTCTTTTTAAGAGATCATCTGGAATTCCATCGATATTTACGCTTATTAATGGAAGGTAATAAGTAGTATCAAGTAGAACTTTCAATATTCTGCTTCCTCTGAAAGGTTTTTCCGAAATTGTTTCCATGCTTGATAACTTATTTTTACTTTTATTGGCTTTTGAAGAATTTCATCTATAGAATAAAGTTTTCTAACAATAAGCTTATCTTGAAAAACGGTTAAGATAATCGATTGGTTACTTATTAAGCCTAATTTTTCTCTTACTTCTTTCGGGGGAAAAATTTCGCCCTTTGAACCAATTTTTAGTATAAATTCGTCTTTTTCCGTAATTACCATTTTTATCAATAAAAAAAGTATACTCGAATAATAAAAAAATTTCGAGTATTAATTTTAAGTGTAACGAAGGATGACTCCGGTTCCACCTTCAGGATAGGTCCAGTCAATTGCCCCCGTAGGACAGAGGATCAGGCAGGCACCACATTCAAAGCAGAGTTCAGGGTGAGAATATTTCGCTTTCCCATCGATCATTTCAAAACAGCCTCCTGGGCAATGTTTGAAGCAGAGTTTGCAGCCGCCACACTTTCCTTCTATAACTTTAATGTTGTCTCCTTTGGTGGGAATCATCTCTACGAGATCCTTCAATTTTTCGCGTAATTTTGCACCTTCAAATTCTTCCGCTGGGAATTTTTCTTTCATTTCTCTCACCTCATCAATGACGAAAATAATTGTAGATAGGGACCAAGGAACATCCGCATAGGTTTGGAAAGTGCCATCCACTCCTGGGCATGCCTAATAGTACGTGTAAGGGTGCCACCCATCGATTCTTCATGGGAAGTTTCATGTTCCATCAAAGATGCCATGTCATTAGTTAATTGATCCGCAAGGACATTGATACCCCCAGATTCATGGGTAAGCCAATCAGCCATTTCCTTTCCCATCTTAAGGTTCTTGCCAACATCACCTTCAACCCATTTACGCTCGTACCGTTGAAGCGATGCGGCGGAGGTATCGCCAGATTCGATTGCTCTGATTGCAATTTCCGCAGCAATCTTTCCTGCCGACACGGCTCCACACCATCCTGCCCCATCTATCGGGCATGTGAAGCCTGCAGCATCACCTATAAGCATTATGCCATCGCCATATGATTTGAATAAGGTCCCATTGGGTCCTACCGGATTGGTTAGTGGAATGGAGTGAGCGATATAACTTCTAGGTTTCCCACCTTTTAGTTTAGGTTGAACAATAGGATGATTAATACTATTCCACATGTACCACCAGATATTATGTTCCAAGCGAATTAGATCATTCATAACGATGCCTAATCCTAAGGCCAGTGAGCCGCGATCAGGGAAAATCCAAAAATATCCAGCATTTCCAGCCATGGGCTGCGCAAAGTAGATTTCTAAGAGGACGCCAATATCGTCATTATTATGTTCAATGGAACTTCCAAACCGTTCATCAATTAACTTTTGATCGAGTTCCCAATCAATTTTACAGCAGAGGCAATTCTCATGGCTCCCCCACATAGGGCGAAGCCCCGCCATTCGACCAATAATTGATAATACCCCATCAGCTCCTATGACAATTTCGCTTTCATACTTCTCGCCCTTTTCATCAATGACCCCAATGATCTTTCCGGTGGAATCTCGTAAAACACCTGTTACAAGTGTTTGTGTTTTGAGCTCAGCCCCTATTGCGACAGTCTGCTCAGCCCACCATTTATCGAAGACGTTCCGATAGACATTTAGAGGGTCACATACTTTTTTGCTAGGATGACTAAAGCCCAGCATACTATAGCCGCCAGCTTCCCATTCTTTACCTTCAGGGACGAAGTAGAGACGACCTCCATCTACTTGGCGTTCGATTGGGGCGTCAGCTGGGAAGTCAGGGTGAATTGTACGTGCAATATTGCCCCAGATAGTTGAGCCACTGGTATTTTTCTCGCCGGGAGTTCTTGCCCGCTCAAGCATCAGAACTTTCAATCCGTTCTCCACAGCAATTTTTGAGAATGCAGATCCGCCCGGACCAGCACCTACTACAATACAATCATACTTGGTCATTCTTTCACCTTATTTTATTTCAAGTCGGATTATCTTTTTAATAATTAGAAGATTACAATTTAAATAGATATCTTGGTGAGTTAATGAAAATAGCCACTGAAGATGGATTCGATGGATATAAGGAGAAGAAAAGAGTGAATTTCGTATTTCGGACATTTAGAGAGGGCGACCAAAGTGGAATAATCAAGACGTATATTGCAGCATTTTGTAAATCACGCTTCTGTGAGCCCATGACACCTGAATTCTGGGCTTGGAAATATGGGGCAACGCGTCCCAATTATGCGCCAGAAGGTTATCAAATTTGTGAATACAAAGGAAAAATCATTGGAAGTATAATGACAACGCTCCGAACAATGCAATTCAATGGAGAGAAGTTCTTAGCAGCAGGAATAGATGATGTTAGTACGTGCCCTGTTTTAGAAAAAAAAGGAATAGCTAGGCGTTTGATGGATAATGCTATTAAGTTTATGGAAGAGAACAACGTTGATTTGAGTATTTTGACTGCTGAGCCAGGAGGACATGCAAAAAAGTTATATCAGAGATTAGGATACACATATATGACCTATATTTCAGCAGGAATAAAATTAATAAGTTTTCAGAATACCATTAAAAATTTCAAACCAATCGTGCCGATCGCATTGCCATTTAGGTTATTCGGGAAATTAAAATCGCAACGCAGCCGAGGAATTTACAAAGGAAATAATACATTTGAAATTCTAATAAAAAATCAGGATGAATTCCGCCAAAATATTAATTCCGCTTATCGTTCATTCTATTCCTTCGATGAATATGATGAGAAATATTGGAATTGGTATTATATCGAAAGACCAAAATCGCATGCTAGTGTCGTAATCGCTGTAAAAGAAAATAATGAAATCATTGCCGGTGGAACCATCATCAGATCCTATCTAATGATCATTAATCCCAAAGAATATACGCCGGTTTATATCCTTACAGATCTTTTTGTGGATAAAAAATATCAAAGGAAGCGGATTGGTAGTTATTTATTAAACCAACTGGAACGCGCTGCAAAACAAAGGGGCGTAAGTCTAATATTAGCATTCTTTCATGGGCGCAATATCGCCTATAATAAATTTTTGAAAAATATGGGGTACCTCACCTTCAGAGGCTTTGTCCAACAAATGATTAAACCGATTTCCGAGCGGGCGAAGGAGTTTTTTCGGAGCACGGAGGGGAAAAAATTTGTGTGGAAGGTCCCATTTGAACAAATGGGGTTTTAATTCTTTGAATTTTCAAGTTCCCCTCGGGAACGTATAGCGAGGTAATTGTAGAACCCGTAGGCGAAGTATCCTAGAAGACAAAATACGAAAATTAACGGGAAGATATGAGCGGCAAATTTTGCGAAGCTTGTTCCCATGAAGCCTCGGGCAAGGACAATCGTAATGACAATTAGTGTACCAAGGATGAAGATGAAATATTTCCATATACCAGTCCTTAACTGGACTTTTGCACCATACCTCAAGAAGGGAGCCACATTTAAAAGTCCAAGAATAATACAGAAGAACGTAACTGTTAGAGTATTGCTAAAAAAATAACTTATGGGTGCCATAGCGTTATAATAAGACGGTAAGTAAGTTGCTAGCTGTTGAAAGTAATGATTGGATAGAAAAAAGGAAACAAGAAATGCGGCGGACATAGGAGTAGTTATTCCAATGTATCCTTCGCCTTTATTCTCAACATTAAACCAAGCTAGGCGCGTTATTCCAAAAAAGATAAGCACAAATACTCCAATCATAACACCTTCTGCAGGAAGACCAAAAATTGGAAAATCACCATCAAGGCTCGCACATAATATTAAGACGCTTGGCGCAACCACAAAACTTACAGCATCGCTTAAGGAGTCAATTTCTTTTCCTATCTTATTTACTTGATTTAATTTACGGGCAACATAGCCGTCCAGCAGATCACATGTCATTGCACCTGCCCACATCAATGCAGCCCATGGTAGTAAGTAATCATCGGGAGATAGAACACCTAGGATGGATAAAATAATAACGGACGCTCCAAACATCGTCCCTAAAAGCGTGACATAGTCTTTTAATTTTAATTCATTGAAAACGCTCATAAAATCACCACATGCGCGGTTTTGGAACAAAGTAAGTAGTTCTAATACAATTTTTCTATTTCTTATTTTAAGGAAATATCAGTCTTATAGATTATATATTTTTCTCAGAAGATTGAAGGTTAGACAAAAGAGGGCAGTAATCTGAATTAGGACCGAGAGGTCTTAAAATATATGGATTGTAACGTCTTGAATGTGAATCCACGCTGTAAATGATATTGGACGAAGTCTGATAATAACGATATAAACTTGGATCCAGTATTAAACCATCTATCGGGACGGATAAAAAAGTTCCACGAAGAAAGGGAAGGAGTAAGATATAGACTTCGAATGTCAATAGCTTCCCAAGGATGGAAATATAGGACAGGGGTTTCACTTAAAATGCTAATAGTCTTGAATACACAGTTCCCGAATGGAAAACGGAAAAAAATATTCGGAAAGGTGAGCCCAAATTCTTTGATCTTACCTGTTGAATAGCGTTGGGAGATGTTAAACCGTGCTAACGATGAATCGTATTTGAATCCAGTTTCCTGAAGAAGCAGGAACAATTCTTGGCAAACCCGTAGATATGGAGCTCGGAATCCAAGAACTTTTTCATTAATAGTCTTTTCTAATATAATTTTTGCAGTTGCAAGTAGTTTCTTTTTATCTGCATCAATTTTCTGAAATGATTCATGGTGGTAACCGTGACATCCGACTTCAAAATGTTCACCTAGATCCTGAACGATCGTGGGATATTTCTCCGCAACCTCACCCGTAACAAAAAAGGTGGCAGGAACTTTAAACCTTTTTAGTAACTTTAGTATTTTTGGTAATCCTATTTGTAATCCCTTATATGAAGGTAAATTGAAGTCATTTTCAACGTCAAAGGTTAGAGCTATTTCTCGTGATTCCACGAACTTCTCACTGAGTATCTTAATTTAATTTTTTTACAACGTTATAATTTAAAAATAATCCTCCTCTAGTCTTGAAGTGGTGAATTCAAATGAGCAACGATAAAGAAATGGTAATTGTTTCTGAAACACATTGGGATCGTGAGTGGTATCTACCGTTCCAAGAGTATAGAGCGCGGTTAGTTATTTTAGTAGATAAGTTATTAAAAATTTTAGATAGTGATCCGAAATTTAGCAATTTTACTTTTGATGGGCAAACTATCGTTCTTGAAGATTATTTAGAAGTGAAACCTGAAAATAAAACGCTTCTTAAAAAATATATTACTGAGGGGCGGATTTCAGTTGGACCTTGGTACGTCTTGCCAGATGAGTTCTTGGTTTCGGGGGAAGCTATCATTCGGAACTTAATGTTAGGGCATAAAATTGCACGTGAGTTCGGCCGTGTAATGCGAGCAGGTTATATCCCAGATCCTTTTGGACATATTGCCCAACTACCTCAAATAATGCAAGGGTTTGAGATAGATTCCATCATTTTTATGAGAGGAATGGATGATTCCGAAGAAAATTTAAATTTAAATTTAGAGTTTAATTGGCATTCACCCGGAAGAATAGCTTCCGTTCTTGCGGTTCACCTTCGATATGGTTATGGCTCAGTTGCTGAACTTCCTACAAATAAAACAGGTAATATCTATAAAGCAGCATTGAAAAGAATTCAGAAAGTTCAACAAAAATTATTGAGAAAATCTGCGGCATCAGTGTTATTATTAAACAACGGTAGTGATCACACTGAAGTTCAAGGAGAACTTCCAGAAATCACAGAGAATTGGAATAATTCCTCTGAATTGAATGAATACAAACTAATTCAAAATGATTTCGAATATTACATTGAAAAATTAAAAAGACAACAACTAAATTTAAAAGAGTATGAAGGAGAATTTCGCGGAGCCCGACATCATCCAATCCTATCGGGGGTTTTTTCGGCACGGATGTGGATAAAACAATGTAATACGGAATGCCAATATTTATTAGAGAATTGGGCTGAACCGCTCGCTGCTTTTACTTGGATCCTGGGAAATTCGTATCCACAGAACTATATTTGGGCGGGATGGAAGTGGCTCCTACGTAATCATCCACATGATAGCATTTGTGGTTGTTCGATTGATGAAGTCCATCGAGATATGCACACTCGATTTGTCTGGGCAAAACAAATTGCGGAAGAAGTTATTAAAGATTCTATGTATATGATTTATAAAAGAATTCAGACGGACGATTCTATAAAAGATAAAATTCCACTTATGATATTCAATGCTTTACCATGGACTCGTACAGATCTTGTATCAATTGATATTACGCTTCCATCGGTTGAGCCAAAGGAATTAAAATTTCAATATAAATTAATTAATAGTTCGAATCAAGGAATCCCATTCCAACTCAGTCCAATTATCGAAAAACCTCGCCTTCAAACTCCAAAAGCAAAGACTTATAGACTTTCGTTTCTTGCAAAAGAAATACCAGCTTGTGGATATGAATTGTTCTATCTTCAGCCCTGTGACGTTCATCCAAATGATGAAGTCAATGGGAAATCAACCGAAATTGAAAATGAGTATTATAAAGTCATCATACATGAGAATGGCACCTTAACTATTACAGACAAGGAACTCGATGTTGTTTTTGACAAGGTGGGAATTATAGAAGATGTTGGCGATTGGGGGGATGAATATGATTACTCACCACCTCACGATTTAGAAGTTGATCAGAGGATTACAAATGAGAAGATCGACGCTGATATTCAGATCTTAGAGACAGGACCTACCAAGAGGACCGTCCAGATTAGTTATAGTTTAAAAGTTCCGGAATCCTTATCCCAAGACAGAAATATCAGAAGTAAATCAATAAAAGAATTGCCAGTTAAATTAAATGTTTCATTATATCCTAAAATAAAAAGAATTGATCTTAAAGTTTCAGTTGATAATCAGTGTAAGGATCACCGCTTGCGAATCTTATTTCCTACTGGAATACAAGCCGATAGAGTTACAGCAGATGGACATTTTACAGTAGTTGAACGCTTAATTGATTTGCCAAAGGGGGAAAAATGGAAGCAACCACCTTCAAAGACAAACCATCAATTAAAATATGTGAGTGTAAAGGATAATCAAATTGGATTTACCGTTTGTAATATTGGGCTCCCAGAATATGAAGCAATCAGAGAGATTAATGGAAGCATAACCTTTGCCATTACGTTATTAAGATGCGTTGGCTGGCTGGCACTTCCATTTTTAGTTACACGAAAGGAAATTGCGGGTCCAGCGTTAGCTACACCCGAGTCTCAAAATATTGGACAGTTTGTGTGTGAATTATCAATTACCACCCATAAACCCGATTTCCCTGATTCCAATAATAATAAAATTGCACAAGAATTTAATATTCCATTAAAAGCATTCAATCCAGCAGTAATGAGAACCGCACTTCGTATTCCAGATCATATTTTCTTTAGAGGAATTCCCTTATTATTATCTCCTGATGAAGTTGAAGAAAAATCTCTGGCAACAAAATATAGTTTTCTGGAACTTACCCCAAATCACCTTATTCTCAGCGCATGTAAAAAGGCAGAGAATGATTTAGCACTTATTATTCGGGTTTATAATCTCTCACGATTTGCTTGTAAGGGGACAATTAAGTTATTTCATGCGATTGAAAAAGTAAAAACCGTGAATTTGGATGAGAAAGAAGTGGAAGATACACAAATATCAGACATTCAAATTGATAAAAATCAACTTAATTTTCAAATTCTTGGATTAAAAATTGCAACATTCAAAATTCTTTTAAAATAACTAAATTTTTTTCATAATGTAATCCAAAATTAAATAAATGTGGTAGTTCGCCCAATCCCATAGGAGAGTATATTGGATTTGGTTACTTTCTTAGTCGTTTCATGGGTTACGTTCAAAAGAACGCCCTTAATGAAAGTATCGAAGTCAAGTTCTAAGTCCTCAAGTTTAATGAACTCGCGTGGGTTCGGGTATTTCCAAGCGAAATCTTCGGATTCATAGACAGTTTTATCCTTTAAATCCGGTAATTTACATTCTAGAGTTTGCTTAGGAGGAGGGATGCCAGTTTTTTCAATATTTTCTTTTAGAACATCATTAAAAAGTTCAGGGAATTTGCCACGTAGCCAATCTAACATAATATCTTCCATTCCCTGTAAATATAATTGATGCCCCGTCATTAATCCGCAAATACGAGCGGTCCAGCCTTGCCGCGTCATCATAAAAAGCGTGTGAACGATGTTGGGCCACGGCACATAGCAAAACCAATGGTCAGGTAATCCATAGGCGCGTTTTGAATTAACCCCATCCCATAGGTTGGCAAACCCTTCCCAAGAGGAGCGAATAAGTAATTGATTTGCCATCCCTGACCCCCATACCATGCTCATATGATATGCGGAGGTACTCCAGTGGGGAGTACGTTCATTCCGGACATCTTTCAGAATTTCAATTGCCCTCTGTCCGCACTCAGTGAGGTTCTTTATCTTAGATGGTAGTTCTTTAAGACGATATCCCAGTTTTAGATGTCTACGATCTAATAATTCATCCTCGGTGCCGACCATCCACCAATCGACGGGAATGCCCTCCTCTTCATGCCCATTTAGGATAAAATAAATTTCGCCATCCTTATTATCATCCATCACAATAAAAGTCAGATCGACGCTCTCGCCGTATAGTAATTTCATACTACCCTGTGTCAAATCGCTTCTTTGAGAGGAAACCGGAGGGAAAATCATGTAACTTATAATTTTATCACCTTTCAGCTTCCCTTCGATCACGGCACGTGTGGTTGCAATAGTCTCACTCAATCTATCCTTCAGAACGGGGTATTGCATTTCTATACTCGCATCTGACATCGCCCGGAGATATTCATAACCTAATTTTGAATAGGTCTGCACTAAATACTGCCCTAAAGGATAATAGGCTTTCGTTCTAAATTCCGGAAGGTCTCCATAGGTAAAAGGCACAAGCACCACCAAAAAAATTCTTAAAAAAATAAAGTGTTGGGTTTTTTTTAAAGGTTTATACGAGTTATTCCATTCTTTTTTGCGTAGTCTCGGGCTTCGACCTCATCCTTAAAATATTTTACGACATCATATTCGACATATTGTTTTTCGCCATCTTTTTCGATTCCGATTGTGGGTCGAGCTATGTTGCCTGACTCAAAATAAATCTCTAGTAGACAAATCTTCTTCACCTTAGCGGCTTCTGCACATTTATTGCATAATTTCGGTCCTCTTGCGCAGTGAGGCGTGCTCATCCGAGTAATCATATAGTCTGAACTCATAATCTTTCCACCAAAATTCGTTAAATTCTTTTTTATTAAGGAATTTTCTTTTTTCCCTTCATATATTTTTGCAACGCGGGAGGAATATTTATGGATCCATCTTCGTTCTGATGGTTTTCTAAAATACAGCAAATAGTCCGTTCCGTAGCAATGGCAGTAGAATTCAAGGTGTGAACGACAGGATGTTTCTCATGAGGATCTTGCAGGGCGCCTTGAATCCCATAACGGACGTTTAATTTACGAGCTTGGTAATCAGTGCAATTGCTACAAGAAACGAGTTCGCGGTACGTGTTTTGAGCAGGGAACCATCCTTCGAGGTCATATTTTTTCGCCGCATTATCATTCATTTCACCACTCGCAATATTAACAATCCGATATGGAAGTTCTAGTTTTTGGAAAAGTTCCTCAGATATTTTGATCATTTCTTCGTGAAAGCTCCATGATTCCTCTGGTTTACAATAAATATATTGCTCAATCTTATCAAATTGATGGATTCTAAAAATTCCTTTCGTATCTTTTCCATGGGACCCCGCTTCCTTACGGAAACAGGTTGAATATGCAGTATATTTCAATGGTAACTTTTCTGGGGGAATTATTTCATCCATATGCAGTGCAGCAAGTGTCTGTTCTGAGGTAGCAATTAGAAAGAGGTCAGTGCCTTCGAGTCTGTATAATTGTTGTTCAAAGTCGGCTAGTTCAGCCGCTTTCTCCATCACTTCAAATTTAATGAAGAAGGGAGTCCAAAAAGGGGTATACCCTTTATCCATTAAATGATCCAAGGCAAATTGAATGAGCCCCAAATTGAGCAGCACTAGATCCTTTTTTAAGTAATAGGTCCTGGTACCAGAAACTTTCGCAGCGGTCTCAAGGTCTGCCCCATCAATAAGTTGTACTAAATCAACATGGGGTTTTGGCGTAAATTTAAACGCAGGGATTTTACCCCATATCCGCTCGACTTTATTAAATTCTTCAGTTTTTCCAATTGGAACAGTTTCATGCAAAATATTTCCAACAATATACCGAGCTTTTTCTCGTTTTTCAAAATATTCTTTCTCTAAAGCCTCTAATTGTGGAATTTCAGTCTTTAAGCTCTTTATTCTGGAAACTTCTTTAGTGAAATCTTTCCCGGTCTTTTTTAATTCATTAATTTTATTGGTAATTGTATTCCGCTCTTTGCGCGACATATCTAATTGCTGCTTCGTCTCTCTCCATTTTGTGTCAAATTCAATAACATTTTCAACATGGGAGAGATCCTTGAATCTTTTCTTTTCAGATGCGATAATGATTTCGGGAGTTTCTCTGAACACTTTTATATCAATCATAGCGAACCCAAAATTTGATGAATTAAATAATTAAGAAATTAAGTATATTCTTTTTATTTTTAATAATTATTACTGTAACAGGCGATTAATCATTGAAATTAAAATTTTATTATCGGTTTCGTCGTCCATTTCATATTGCTGTTTGTCGCGGTTAGCAAGGGCTTCTAGCACGTTATATTCGTTTCCCTTCTTCTGAAATTTTATCATGTAGATGCAATACCCACTCCAAGCTCTATAGAAGTACAAGATGTTATCTTCATAAAGAATGAACCATTTATCCTCCTGGGATTCGGGGATGACGCCCCTTTTCAACTTTTCCATTTCCACCTCGGTGAATTTTCTTTCAAATTTCAACTTAGCCCGTTTTTCAGGCATACTCTTAACTTTTTCCCAAACACTGTGCTTCACAATTTTTGCCATTCGCATACCCACTGCATCAATCTAACTTTTATCCTTAATATTATTTAATAATATAAAAATTTGAAATATTTAACTTTGATAGTACTTTAATTCTTAGATTCTAAGATAAGATCAAAGGATGAAAAAGGATGCCGATTCTTCGTACGGTAAAGAATTATTTGAAGGCGTTTGCTGCAAAAGGAGTGTTTAAATTAATGGCGCGGGATTCACAAATAGTTTATATGGTTTTAAATTGTCATCCCAGAAAGATTGCACCTAGAGTGATTCTTCCAGCAACAGATTATGTTTCTGGGCAAATCCGCAAGCATTTTAAGGTAAAAGAATTCGGAAAAACATTTAGAGGCGAATACAATAATGTTACTTTATCAATTATCGAATCGGGGGTGGGTGCACCGATCACTGCAATGACTATGGAGGCATTGAAACGTGCAGAGGTAAAGTCCATTATTCGAGTAGATTATTGTGGAGGATTGACGAAAGATATTGAGGTAGGAGATATAGTTCTTTGTACGGAAGCTATTTGTGGGGATGGAACCACGCCTCATTATTTTAATATGGAAACCCCGTACATACATGTGTTTCCCGATTCAAATTTAACGGCATTAATAAAGGAAGATCTCGAATCCCATAAAATCCAGTTTCATGAAGGACCTGTATGGACCCATGATGCACTCTTTCAAGAGCCGCCCGAACTGATTAAAAAAGCTGCAGATCAAGGGGCAATTGCCATTGATATGGAGACTTCCGTAGTTTTTGGGCTGGGGAAGTTATTTAACGTTCCCGCTGCATCGGTTTTAGTTACCACGGATAATCCCGCAACGGGAGAGACTTTTCTAGAGAAAAATACCTTGTCTTCACGAATTTTTCAGAATTTGGATAGAGTGATTGATCGTATTTTAGCCATTTTATCATCTGTTAATTCCTAAAAATAAATTTAAATGTAAATTACCTTTAATTTTAAATGGCTTATGTAAGATTTTGAAGGTAATTCCAATGAAAACAAACATTCGTTATTTTTTTCATCCAAAAAGTATCGTGATATTCGGAGCAAGTGATAGGGATTATTCGTGGGGAAACTGGATCGGGACGAATCTTCTAACGTATAAAAAACAGGGACAGGGAAATGTCTATTTAATAAATCCGAAACACGAATACGTGTTAGGTGAAAAAACCTATAAAACAATTACAGATGTTCCAGAAGATATAGATTTAGCTCTAATTATTGTTTCAGCACCTCAAGTCGTTTCGACATTAGAGCAATGTGCTACAAAAAATGTTAAAGCTGCAACGATTATCTCTGCAGGATTTGGAGAAACTGTTGAAGGAAAGGAATTTAATGAAGGATTAAAACGAGTTGTTGAAGAGCATCAAATAGTATTGCAGGGTCCAAATTGTGCAGGATTTTATAATAATTCAATCCCGATTAATGCCAGTCCAATACCACCTCAATTCCTAAAAGAAAGCCCGGTTGCCTTCATCACGCAATCCGGGTTTGTAGGAAATACGCTTTCACTCTGGGGACCCACCCGGAATTTACAAATCGGTAAATACATCAGCGTAGGAAACGAAATCGGTCTCACAGTCTCGGATTATATAGAGTATTTCAGCCAAGATCCAACGGTTCAAGTTATGATGGTATATATTGAAGGAATTAAAGATGGGGACCGATTTAAGAAAGTGATTAAAGAAGTTTCGCCGAAAAAGCCGATCGTTGTGTGGAAGGCAAGCGAAACCAGTGCAGTACGGCGGGCAGCTTTATCCCATACCGCCCATTTAGTAGGTTCGGAACAAATTTTTCAAGGCTTATTGAATCAATTAGGGGTCATTCGAATTCACAGATTGGAATATAGTTTACTCGTGTGTCATGCCTTATTGCGTCACCC
>Ga0307375_10002214_pt1 | contig 20174 bp, 22 predicted proteins | sample TR1MG_FD_202531 | JGI IMG/M metagenome (GOLD analysis project Ga0307375, IMG submission 202531) | Soil microbial communities from Risofladan, Vaasa, Finland - TR-1 | ecosystem: Environmental > Terrestrial > Soil > Coastal area > Acid sulfate soil | place: Finland: Risofladan, Vaasa | collected...
AGACCCAGCCACGAGCTGCAAATCAGTTCATGGGCCGTTAGCTCAGTTGGTAGAGCAGTTGACTCTTAATCAATTGGTCGAAGGTTCGAATCCTTCACGGCCCACCACTTAGAAAACAGGCACTTAGAGAAATCTAGGTGCCTTTTTTCTTTCTGGCTCTTGAAGCTATGGCTCCGGGATGGCTCCCCTTGGTGGTTGAATTTGATACGCTGCGTCCATGCCCAAGCGCACACCTGCCATTCCCGATGACATCCTCCGCCGCGAAGTCGGCCATCTTTCTGATGACGTGCTGCTGCTTCCGGCCCAGCTGATTTTGCTGACGGGGTTGACCGTGGGGCAGTTGAAGGAACGCCAGCGGCGGAAGCCACCCCAGCCACCCCTCCCAGAGGCTCGGGAGAAGCGTAAGCAGGCGGTGTGGTATTCCTTGGGGGCAGTGCGTCGGTTCCGGGTCGAACGGGCAGAGCAGGCCGCATTCAAAGCCGAGGTGGACGCCATCATGGCCAAGAAGCGAGGAACTCCCGGCTTCTCCGCCTGGCTCGCCACGTCTACGCCGGATCCTTGGCCCATCGCCCTGCTTGGCCGAGGCCGCCGGCCGGTCGATGCGTGGTCGACGATCCGCGGCGAAGTCCAGATGGCCCGGAGCGATCGGATCGAGTGGCTGACTCAAGATGAATACCTGGATGCGATGGCCGCTTGGGTCGAGGCCACCCGGGTGGCGCTGGAGCGGGAAGCGGGAGCGAAGTTGGCGGCATCCCGGTTGCTGGAATTGAACGCCCGGGGCACGAGGCGCGGCGATCCCATAGGACGCGGATAGATATGCCTACGAAACGACCAGCCGACGGTAGGCAGGGACGTGCCGAGTTGATCAAGAAAGTGATCAAAAGGCTGATCGCTTCACCTGACGAGCTTGCTGAGGCACTAGGCCACCTGCAGACCGGTGACATCGCCTCTGCGTTCGAAGCTGGGAAGGACGCGATCGAGGCACTGAAGCCTGAGCGATGTGATCGCTTGAGGCCAGATGAAGTGGCTGTTCTGATTGATCGAGGTGAGCGACGGACCGTATTTCTCTTGGCCGACTCGTTCCGTCCTAACTCTCCGGACGGATACACGTTGATGAAGCTGAAAGATCAGAAAATACTGGTCGCAGGTGACGCGTCATCGCGTGGTGGCAATCGCAAGCCCTACTTTGTTTATAAAAGGGGTCCGATCAACGCGTGGTGGGAAGAATACGAAGATGAAAAAACCAAGAATCAAGTCAAAGGAGCGTTGAACTCTTGGAAGGTTGAACGTGTGACGATCCTCCAGAAGATTGAAGCCCTCCAACGCAAGCTAGCCCGAGGCGAGGCCATCCACGGTTGCCAGTTCGCGTTCGTCGTGAACGAGCACGATCAGATCATCGACAATCTGGCTCTTCCCATCCATGAATCTGGCGAGATCGCTGCGCACCTCCAAATCGGAGGAAGGGTCGAACACCTCACCCTGACGGAAGCGATGACCGCGTGGACATGGATCAGTGACAGTGGTGCTTACGATGCATGGTTTTGGGTTTGGGAGAGCCGGATCGAACAAGAAAAAGCACGGCTTGAGGCACTTCATTTGTGCGCGCAAAAAATTCACGCAGATGGGCGGGTTATTTCTTTAGATCGCTTGGCTGAAAAGCGCGCCAGCGGAGATAGCCCCGGACGAAAGCGCGGACGTTCCTAAGCCTGAGTGCTTGGTGGTGCAAAAAGCCCTATGGGGTGGCGAGTGCGCACCAAGTTCTACTGAACCACCCAATTTCGGGTGCGTTTGGAGTCACACTCATGAATACCTTTGAAGCAAAACAAGCCGCACGACGAGTTCGCCTACTGGCCGCAGCGGAGAATGCGCAACAGGCCAGTCAGCAGGTCTTCCATCAAACCCGCGAGATCTCGTCACTAATCCCAGCGGGTCAACCCATCTTGGTGGGCCATCACAGTGAGAAACGTCATCGCCGCGCCCTGGCGAAAATCGACCACGGCTTCCGCAAGTCACACGACTTGTATAACAAAGCTCGTTACTACGAGCAGAAAGCCAGCGTTGTCGGTCAAGGGGGCATTTCATCGGATGACCCGGAAGCACTGGTGAAACTGCGTCAGGAATGGGAGGAGGCCACCCTTTTGCAGGATCAGATGAAGAAGGCCAATCGCATGGCGAAGAAGAATAATGCGGCTGGCTTGGCCGACTTGGGGTTCTCGGCGAAGGAGGTTCAGGACTTGCTGACGCCCCAATGGTTTGGTCTGGGCTTCGCCCCATACAGGCTGACCAACAACCAGGCCAGGGTGCGTCGCTTGGCGGGGCGAATTAAAGAGCTGGAAACTCATCAGGGATTCGAAGACGTAGAGATCCAGGGCCACGGTTACACCTATTCGGAAGACACCACAGAAAATCGTGTGATGTTCGAGTTTTCGGGCAAACCGGAGATCGTCGTTCGGGACCTGTTGAAACGCCAAGGTTTCAAGTGGTCGCCGACCCGTGGCGCTTGGATGCGGCTGCTCAACGATAACGGCATTTCTGCGGGTAACGCGCTTCGTCGTGAATTGGAGAACTTGGGCAAAAGGGACGAGACGGGTTGATTTCTGAGCGTTCTGGCAATCCTGATTAGGGCCGCATGTTGCGGCCCTTTTCTATTGGGACACACCCGTTAGGAGGCACTGAAGAGGCTATGAAAATATTTGGGAATGGTGGTGCAAAAAGCCCTATGGGGTCGCCTGTGCTTACCAAGTTAGGGAACCGAACCACCCATTCCGGGTGGCATTCGGAGTCCTCCCATGTCGATCAACGCTCGCAAGTCCACCGTTACCAAGTCCCCCACCCGCGCCAACTCAACCACTACCAAGCTTGCGTTGGCTGCGGCCGCTCGTCCACTTCAGGATAGCCTCAACCCTGAAACGCGCCTCGAATTGCTGAAGGCTATGACGGCAAGCATCAAGAAGCACGGACAGCGCGTGCCCATCGTGATGCGCGGTCGCGAGATCCTCGATGGCAATCTCCGTTGGAACGCCTGCCAGGCCCTGGGGATCAAGCCCAAGACGGTGGATGTGTCCTCGATGGGGAAGGCCATCGACGATCAGGACCTCTGGATGGTGCTGAACGAAGCGCGCCGCCACCTGTCGTTCAATGAACGTGCCTTGCTGGCGGTTCATTGCTCCGAAGGGTCGCATCGTGGAGTCAACCAGCATTCCGAAACGGAGGGATTGACCAAGGGTGAAGCAGCCATCTATCACGGCGTCTCGACCGATACGATGGAGAAGGTCGCGAAGTTGGTCAAAATTCGTGGAATGCGCGAGCGCGTGTTGCGCGGTGAGAGCCCTTCCATCTTGCTGCGCGAAGCCGCGAGCGTTCATCAGGCGAAGCAGGTGGCGGCCATTGCGCGTGGCAACGGAAACGCGGCGGTTGCGTTCGATGACCTGATTGCTAAGGATGCAAAGCTGGGCTTGATCTACGGGGATGCACCGTGGGATTACGGTCGCAGTGATGGCAGGATCACCGGTAATGCTTCTCCGGGTCGCCACTACCCCACGATGACGCTGGACGCGATCAAGGCGCTGCCGGTTGGCAAGATCGCAGCGAAGGACTCGTTGTGCTGGATGTGGGTGCCGAACTGCCTCATGCGTGATGGATTGGATGTTTTGGAAGCATGGGGCTTTGAGTTCGTCACTAGCATGGTGTGGGAGAAGACTGCGGCGCCGCCATCCAAGGGTGCGATCCTGCCCTTCCATGAAACGCTGCTGGTGGGCAAGCGCGGCGAAGGCCTCAAGCACGTCGGGAAGCCTTCCCGGAGCGCTTACAGGGCCGGGAACCCCGGGCGTGTTCATTCACGCAAGCCCGCGTGGTTCGCAGACGAGATCGACCGGCTGTATCCGAAGGCTGCGAAGATCGAGCTGTTTTGCCGGACGCCCCGCAAGGGTTGGCTCGCATGGGGCAATCAGGTCAACAAGCCGGTGAAGGTGGCCCAGGTGATCAAGACGGCCAAGACGGCCAAGACGACGCGCTAACTGTTACTTGTTTCACCTTCAAAGGGGCCGCTTCATGCGGCCCCCTTTTTTTAATCAGCAGACGGTCTTTCGGCGCTCCTGCTTGGCTTCAATCACCCCACGCTCGTGATTGCTCACCGCGTGCTGCATACGCTGAGCCGCCTCGGGGATCAGGATGACCCTGGTGTTCGCCTTTTTATAGACGAGCTCATCTTTATCCCTGTTGATGTGCCACTCCAGCAGCAGCGGGTTCTCGCACTTCTTCAACCGGTCGGCGGCATCGGCGAGGCGGATCCTAAATTGTGGAAGGCCCTGGACGGAGCCGCAGAGCTGGTGGAGCACTTTCACCGGCCACGGGTAGTAGCGATTTCTACCTTCGGCGTGGTTCGCTTGCGTCGATATGAAATCGTGGAGCCAAAGCGCGAGCTGCGAGCGCCCCAGCGATGCTTTGCGCTTCAAGTCGATCGTCGCAACTTCATCGCGCAGTAAGTCGATCATGCGCCCATCGACGTCGATCTCGAATTTTCCGGCGCCAGTTCTATCTTCGACCAGGGCGCCCAGCAGCGTGTTGCTATAGCCCGATCGGGGTGTCGAAAGTTCAAGTTGCCCTGACTGCAGTTCTTTCAGCGTTTCCCATGCCCATTCGCGCGAAACGCGGCTTGTATCGGTCTTGCCTGCGGCCAGTAAAAGCTTCCGGCGCGATGTCTTGAGCGTCATGGTTTGACCGCCAACCAGCTTGTCCGCACCATGCTCGGCGATCAACAGGGTCACAACTGCTTGCCACATCAATGAATGCTGCTGATTCAAGCGCGGCCCTGTGTAAGTCAGTATGTATTTCAGACCCCTTGGCACCGGTAGTTCATGGCTCAGCAACCTCTCCGTCGACTGCTCTTGAACGCTGAAAAGAGAGCTGCGCGCGAAACTTAAGGGGATGCCGGCATGCGGGTAAGGATTGATGCTTTCGGTTTGAGGACGATCTGGAGCGATGCCGAACATCGGGTGCCTTCACTCATTAGCGAAGGCACGGCGCCTTCGATAAGTTTTTAACGGAAATTCGAGCTTTGGCAAGTCCAGCCTAGACGGGGAGGGGGAATAACTGATACGAAAGGGGGGAATAACTGATATGGCTCGGGGGGAATAACTGATACGAGGAGGGGGAATAACTGATACGAGAGGGGGGAATAACTGATACGGAAAATCGCGTAAGCCGCTGATTTAGTGTGCAAACCCGGGTAGGGAGAGAGAAGCAGAAAAGAGCTTTAGAAAAAAGCTATAAAAGAAAAGACGCGCTTGGGCGCGATCTTCCTTTTTCTTGGGTGTGCCAAGGCCTAGAAGCAGCTGGGCCAAGCCCAGCGCTGGAGATGGGGTGGGTATCTCCGGGCGCTCGGGAAGTGCGAAGAGCAAGAGCGCATTCGGTGAAGAGCGGTTTAGCCCTATCGGGCGAAGGTCATGTGAAGGGTTCGCAATTCTCTATTCCGATCTTCCAGCACTTCCCATGATCCGCTGTTCAACGACAGGTAAAACGGTATGCATCCTGCCGTCGCTGAAGCGGGCGCAAAAGGCACGCGCCAGGGTGTTTCACGACAGCCATGATCGCGCTTACGGATATGGGCTTGCATGACCTGCTCAAGACGAGCCAGACCTTACATAGTCATGCCGTGACTGACCGCCAGGGCGGCCATCTCGTTCATATTCTGACGACCACGCTTGAGGGCATGAAGGCGGTCCAGTGCGGGCACCTGCCTGGCGCAGTGCCACACGCAATCATCAGCATGCCCGGGCCCTTGAGCGACGGGCTGAAACGCTATGCAACCGTGCCATGGATGTCACTGATGGCTCTAGCAGATTGGCAGCTCAAATGCCTCATTCACGAGAAGAAGCAGCTCATCTCAACGCCGACCGACGCCATCGCGGACGGGGCCGAACTGCCCTGACTCGATCGGGGCGGATGGTCACGACCTCGCAACACCTGGCGTCACGGATGGCTACCCATTCGAACGAGTTTGAGCGCCCACCAGGGCCTCCCCGGCAAGCACGGGTGCGCAGAAGGTGGGCAAGGTTTGCTACGCGGTCGGCAAGCGCAAGGGGTGAACCCTCGTCCACTCCGTTCCCGCCTTCCTTCGATCGCAGGCGATCGCGTCCAGGTGCTGCATACCTTTTCCCGCTTCGCGACCTGGTGCCCACGGCGCAATCCGGTGCCGGGGAGAAAACATCATGGGCGTCGTGAAAGATCTGCTGGGCAACTACACCTGCAAGGGCGCAACCGAAGCGGAATTGCTTGAGGCCGCTGAAAACATCCTCCGCTCGAAGCTGGAAAGGCTGGGCAGCATCGGCAACCCCCGCGACAGCGAAGACTTCCTGCGCATGCGCTTGGGCGCGCTGTTCCACGAGGAATTCCACATCATGTGGCTGGACAATCGGCACCGCATCCTGCAGGTCCAAAAGCTCTTCAACGGCACCGTCGACGGCGCAAGCGTCCACCCGCGGGAAGTCGTCCGGGCAGCCTTGGCCTGCAACGCCAGCGCAGCCATCCTGGCTCACAACCACCCCAGCGGTGTCGCCGAGCCCAGCGCAGCCGACAGGGCCATCACGAAGGAGCTCCGGGACGCCCTCCATCTCGTCGGGGTCCGCATTCTAGATCACCTGGTGATCAGCGCAGGCGAGTGCGTGAGCATGGCAAGCCGGGGCCTCATGTGAGGCCTTAGGGCTTTCATCGAGATCTGGTCCGCCAGGTCTCGATGACCTATACGATGACGACCATGGCCGACAGCAATGAAATCGAAGCTCAAGCAAGGGATCGCATTTGGTTGTGCGGTGACGTCCATGGCAATCTCACCGCCCTCCAGCGTGCGCTTCAGTGGGAACCCAGCCCGCCCGAAGCGATCCTTTTCCTGGGCGATATGGATCCGCCCGAACCTATCGGTCCATGGCTACGCCAAACAGTGGGCGAATTCATTCCGTTCCGGTGGATCCATGGCAATCATGAAGTGGACACCGAGCAGCGATCGCGCGACACGTTCGATGCGCTAGGTATCGAACTGAACATCGACGGGAAGGTGGTCGAGATCCAGGGTCTACGCATCGCTGGCTTGGGTGGCATTTTTCGCAAGGAAATATGGATGCCACCCGCGCTTCCGCTGTTTCAGCGTATCGAAGATTACGAAGCCCACCTACGCGGACTTGGCTCCAAAGAACCGTTTGTCGATGCGAAACTCCGCACCCACCGGTCGTCGATTTTCCCCAACGCCTACGACGCTCTGGCCGAGCAATCGGCCGATGTCCTGCTCATCCACGATGCGCCGTCGTGTCATCCCCACGGCAACGCCGCCTATGACGACCTGGCACAAGTGCTCGGGGTGAAGTGGGTCGCGCATGGGCATCACCATGATGCGCGCGACTACAGCGCCGACACGTCACGGTTCGGCTTCCAGACGATCGGGGTAGGCAAGCGCGGCATCACCACGCTGGCTGGGCGATGCGTGGTCGCTGGTGAGAGCGACGCCCGACGATCAGGGCGCAGCTAGCCATCGCAGGCCCACGGGCTTGCCAGATCGCTTTCTTCAGAGACTCTGAAGAGACCATCTTTCTTACTGGCTCTCTCATGACCACGCCAACCACCCCGCCGCAAGCGTTCCCAACCACCCGCTCCGGGAGCTTGCCGCCCCGGCGCCAGGCTGGCTTGAGACTGATGACGCGGTTGCTTGTGTTTTTCACACTCACGTTAGCCGCCGTCGTCCAAGCGCAGGCGCCGGCGCCGGGCGCGCAGACCCTCGGGCCGCAATGGCTCGGCCAACACGTCGACGTCCGCGGGGTCGTCATCGCTTGGGATCGCAACTGCCGACAGATCGAGGTGACGCGTAACGGCTTCGTCGGCGTCGGCGGCCGGGTGTGGGCGTGCTACGCGAACGGGCATAGGGCACCGGCCCTGGGTGAGCAGGTTCGGGTGCGCGGTGTGGTGAGCGACACACGCATGACCCGGATGGGGTCGCGCTGGCGAGTGGTGCCCTTGGTCCGGATCCCGACGAAGCGGTGAGCGCGTTCCGGGTGGTTAAAGGTCAAGAGCAAGAATGCCTTCGGTGAAAGGTGGAATAGCCCTGACGGGCGAAAGGGTCAGGGACGGGCGGACTTAACAGGCAAGTGTCGAAGGTGCATATCACACTCGAAAACGGCCACCCGAAACGGTCTGAAAAGCGCCACAACGAGTTTGCACGGTTGAATTAGGACGACGCTAAGGGCGGCAAGGAGTTGATTTATGTGGAATGGAGGTGCAGCATCAGGTATGGATGCAGGGATTAGATAGGCGTATTAGACTGCATTTTAGAATCTACTTCGCGTTATGTGTTCAGGATCTTAAGGAGTCGCAATGAAAATTAAAGAGCTTATAAAGAAACTCCAAGAGTTTGATCCAGATCAATCCATCGCGTGCTATTCAGAAGATGAGGGACTTAGGTCTGATGAAGGTCCTATTCAGATATTAGAGGTTCAGAATGTCTTCGAAGCCGAAGCGCAATCCAGTAGGCTCGATGCTGGTAGAGGAAAGCCTTGGTTGAAGTTCGGAAAATCTGATAATTCATCAAAATATGTTCTTATCGAAATCACATCAGATGTCTGAATTTCCCGAAGCAACAGATGACAAGCGGATTAATTGGCGTATGTCGGCGACGGACGCTCGGTTCGCTTGCGGCATTGTGCGCGGCGTTATGTTTCGCTATGACACGTAGGCATCGTCTCCGCCGGGTAGGAATTCTGTGCTGTCACTTTCTTAGAAATATGGCTTTCTACAAGGCTGGCTGGCACAAAGGCGAATTGATATTCAAAGAACAGTTCTGGGTGAATGCCAACGGCAACTTTATTGACATCTGCATCCTTGAATGGTGCAAGCTCTTCGGTGACAAACTGGGTAAACACTATTGGCGAATGGTAATAACAGATCAAACGGCATTCTTCACATGCCTATTGCAGGTAGTCGGCCAAACGGAAGAGGAGTTCGACTCATACGTGGAGGTAATGAAAACGTATCGAGACAAATTTGTTGCGCACCTTGACTCCGATAAAGTAATGAACATTCCAAAACTCAGAGTAGCGAGGAAGAGCATTTCATTTCTCTACGGCTACTTGCTTGCCTACGAAGAAGAAGACAACTGCTTCCACGATGCGCCGCCGAAGGCATCACGCTTTTACAAGCAGTTCTATTCGCAAGGTCGAAGGGTCTATTCCAATTGACCGCGAGGCATAACGTTGCGTTCGAGGCGACCTGCGCGAAAAGCCGAGCAGGCCGCCTCAACTCCACGTTGAACGTCCGGTCCTCGCCGTGGGCTGCCCTTGCGGGTCCGATGACGATTGAGCAAGCTGCGAGGGGTAGAGGACGACCCATAGCTGCTGGTGGCGTCTAAACCCGGCCGTCTGCGAGACTGGCCGTTGCCTAGCGCGGTGTTGTCAAACATCGACACAAGGTGTAGACAGATAAGGATTGACCAGCGCTAACGGGAATACAAATGGTAAACAAACCGAGAGTTCCGTCCCCCGCCAATCTTTCGCGTGCCGGCAAAGGCATGCATTCTAAAAATAAAGAAGAGCGCAAGGAATCTGCCGAAGTGTTGGCAGTGGCTCCGCGAAAGCCAAAAAAAAGTCCTAAGAAATGACGATGAGATGTAGTTAGCTGCTGATGTTCCTCACGACGCCCGAACTGATTCAGCCAGGGATATTGTTGTGGCGCTAGCCGCCATCATTACGGCCACAGTAACCTGCAAAGGTCTGAACTCCTGGAGCCGACAACGTCGTGGCACCGCAGACTTTGATGTTGGCAGAGGACTTGCCAAGGCTACCTACAAGGTGTGCGAGAAACTTCAGTCATGCCGTTCTCCACTTTTCTCGGCCCAAGAGTTTCCTCCCGAGTATCACGACGCGGAGAGTAAGCGGTCGTCAGCTATGCTGGTGGATTTTTACAAGCGCCTGTCCGTCAAGCAACAAAGTTCAGTAAGGTCAATCTTCCTTGCGATATGAGGAGCGATTCTCTCAACTAATTGCTTCGCCCATTTAGGGCGCTATAGAGTGGTCACAAAATGGGCTCGTTTCTTGAAATGCTGTTAGGGGAAGCCATATGGGCGCTGCTGATATGGGCGTTAATCTTGAAGGTGCGCTCTCGCAGGAAGGCAAAAGATTCCGGCCCCACGACAGACTCTCTACCGCCAGGAATGACCTCGTCGCCTCGCGGCTCCATGTGGACGAAGCTCACAGAAGGGGAGCTCGGTTTGTTCCTGGCCATATGGGCAGTGCTAGTGGCGATGCACATCTTTATCTTTCCGTCTGCCAACGACCGTGAACGCGCCGCTCCGGAAGCCGTCTTAACAAATGTGAAAGCAACCGATCATAAGAACAGCGAGACGTTGTTCGCGAAAAACGCGGAAGTGCTATCGATCGTGCGTCAAGTAATTCTTGGCGGTGTTGTGGATAAACAGACCCATGATCGCTTTTGGAGCGCGGTGCCGGAGTCCCTAAAATCAACGTCTGCAGGTCGCCAGGCTGTCCGCGCCGTGGGTGTGAAGGACATGCAGTATCAAATGGACTTTTGGAAGAGTGTCCTTTTGTCGGCGCAAGCGCATGAAGTAGTAAAAACGCAGGCATTTGAAGACGAATCAAGTGAAATTGATCCGGTCTATGTGGCCCGTAGTGAGGCAATGCTAAAAGCGGCGGCATCCGGGACCCCACTTACTTTGCCGAACGGTCAAGGAACTCAAGTCCTCAGTAAGACATATGCAAAAAAAATGGTCGCAGTCTTGGCCGCAGGATACCGCAAGCTGAATACCCTGTTTGATCCCGTATGGCACCAATGAGCGGAGTCTCGTTTCAGTCATATAGACAGATATCCAACCTCGGGTCGTTCGCCCAGGTCATCGGTTCCCATGTGCAGAGTGGACTTGAAGCCTAACCGTTGAGCGGCCGAGTTGGAGTGGGTAGCCTCACCTCGCTTGAATCTGACTCCACGGCACACGAGTTGACCAGACGACTGCATCGGGACCCCGCGCGCCCCGACGCAGCAGGCGTTAGTGAAAGACTTGACTGCTCCGGTCTCGTGGACACCAGCCTCTGCTGCAGCCGCTGAGTCGTCAGTCGAATCCACCTCGCCGCGAACGGCTGAAATTGGCCGAATACCGCCGCTATGCAGCGTGACCGTTTCTCGTGGGCACACGAGGTGCGGCTAGGGTAAGGTCTTCCTACTTATTGCGTGGAGGGGACAATGATGCGGAAGCAAGCAGTGCTAGTGGTGATCCTTGCTCTCGGTGGATGTAGCCATCAGGTAGACCCCTCGCAGCAGGAACAAGCAAAAAAGGACGTGCCGGTTGTCGAGCACTACTACTCCTCCCACACCATCGGCGGAAGGTGGCTGGTCACGGATCTCAAAGCGAAAGAGGGTATCGTTGTTGGTGAGCTGTTGATGCTCGGTTCGCCCTCTCAGGCGTGTGCCTTCAAAGCTGATTCGAGCGCGAGCCGGGAAAACGCCATCTCCAACGCGTGTCCTCGGGAAGGCGACCCCGTATGGTCAGCGATTGGCTCTGAGACCGACATTGAGCTGGAGGTCCATTGCCAGGGCAAGGTCTTCTACACCCACTCCTGCCGTGAAGCGCATCGCATTGCAGAGCCCGGCTCAGGTAGCGTGGCAGAGGTTGACTCCATCGAAACCCGAGCCAAGCATGGAGACCCGCTCGCGCTGAGTAGCCTCGGTGTGATGTATGCCAATGGGGACGATGGCAAGCCTCACGACCCCGTCAAAGCGGTGGAACTCTACAAGCAGGCGGCCACACAAGGGTTTGCAGCTGCGCAGCTCAACCTGGCGATGATGTATGAGACGGGTGACGGCACGGCAAAGAACCTGATGCTCGCCTATGGCTACTATACGCTCGCACATGAGTATGCCGATGCCAACAATCTCGCGTCAAAGATGCGGACGAAGGACGTGAGGAAAGCTCAGGCCATGGTCTCCAATTGGAAGCAGGGGGCATTGCTCCAAGAACAGTTGCCACCGCAAGCTAGAAAGCACTAGGGGCCTGAGGGTTCTACCCTCCTAGCGTGCATTCTGCCAAGAAGACCTGGGATCGAATCTAGCTTGCTTCGAACGGCTTTTCCTGGCCGATGCTTGCCCTTGCGTCCACGACGACGGCCGCGCAAGCTGTGAAGGGGCTAGGTCGACCCAAAGCGGTCTCTCGAAAATGCACTCGGACCCGGGTTTCCAAGAGCGAAGACAGCGATGGTAGCCCAACGAAGGGGACGGATGATGAAATGGGAAAAGATCGAAGACTTGGTGCTGATTGCCGCCATGCTCGTTCTAGGTTGGCAAGCGCTGGGTTTAGTGATCCGGGCGATCCTAGGGCACTGGTTCCGCACGAACGAAGACTTCTGCACCAACGTCTGGTTACTGCTGCCTTTTCTCGCTTTCCGTCTAAAAAAGGTCTCCTGGCGGGAGAAACTTCAACTCACCGCCGTCAAAATGCAGATCGTGCGCAATGCCCTGCTGGTGGTATCTGCCACAATCTCTGTCGGCTTCTTCTTCCAGCCAGATACCGCACATTCCGCCAACTGGCTCGAGTCCTTTGAGCGCTGGGGTTTGAATTGGATTTATATGGCGTCCTGGTTCTTCGTGCCTTGGCTCACGTGGCTCGGGGCTAACCAAGCGCTTATCCAAGCTAGGACCGAAGAAGCTGAACGTCATGTCCTGGATGGGCCTGAGTAGACCCACAACAACCATGGCGATGGAGTAGAACCCCATCAGGTCAATCGGATGGTGGCTGCTATTCTCGATGAACGACCGTTCTTGGCCGGTGTCTGCCCGTCGCGCCGGCCTATCGCCAGAATTGCGCCGATCCAAAGGCGTCGACGGGGCACAGGATTGATGAGCCCAGGGTGGCGGATTCGAGAGCGCACCAGCTGACCGGTTCGAGCGCATTCCCGGTGGCCGGTTTGAGAGTGGAATCGGGGGCGCCTTCATCGGATTACGAGGGAGGGAAAGAACAGAGCACCATCGGTGACGCCCCGTCATGTGCTGACGGCCGGAAGCATGGTCCAAGGCTTGCGATTCCAGACCCAAGCCGGCCCCACAAAAGGCCAGGATGCCGCGCGAGCGGCAAGCTCCGCCAACGGTTCGAAGCAGGGCGATCCCAACCAAGGCAAAACCGCGCGCAGAAACCCGGAGCCCGAGCCATCGGGACCGCCAAGGGCACCCCGAAAGCGTCATTCGTGAAGCGCACCGAGAGTCGGTGTAGAGCCGCGTGGGGAACGCTGGATGCGGTGGCGAGGCAAGCGCTGGCGGGCAAACGGTGCGAGCTGATCAAGCACTCCGAATGGGCCACGGTTACGAAATGCGAGCGACGGTAGCGTGCCGCGTCCCGCGCAACCCACGGGGGGTGCTTAACGTTGTTTCGCCCTTCACTCATCACTGTCGTTCTTCCCTACGGTGCTGCAGGCCTTTTCCGGCACGCGGTCCTTGGCTCGCGCAACCGCGCTAACCCAATCGGAGAAACACCATGAGCAAGAACACCAACACCAAGCCCGCCGCCCCGAAAGCTGCCGACCGCATGGACGGCTATACCGTCCGCGAATACACCGACAAGGCGACCGGTGAAATGAAGCACGAATGGCTGAAGATCGGTGTGGCCTTCCCGAATAACGACGGCAAGGGCTACCGGGTGGTCTTGAGCGCGCTGCCCCTGGATGGCGTGATCGTCCTGCGGATCAACGAACCCAAAGCGGCCGAGTAAGCGCCGCCGCGACAAGCGAGCCGGCTCCCTGGTGGGGCCGGCTTCGGTGTGGGGGAGGGAAGCGCGGGTGGAGCAACAGCAAGAGCGTCTCGGTGAAGAGTAGTTAAGCGCTGGCGGGCAAGACGATGAGGCATGAATTCGCCACCCGCCGTTTCGCCGTTCCGCTCTTCCTGCCCTTATCCATGATTCGCTCTGCCCCACGACATTGAAGCCGTCATAACCAGCGACACGAACGCTTCAAGACACTAGCTAAGCAGAAAGGGCCCCCGAGGGATCGGGGGCCCTCCGCCGTTTCGGCGTTTGAAATTGAAGTGAAGCCACGGGCGCAAATCAAGTTCACGAGCTGCCCTACGGTCGACTTCACCGGTCAAGGGCCGTTCGGGGCCCGTGTCGTCGCCTGCGGCTCCAGCCCGCGCCAGCCCCTCTCTGCTCACTCCGTTCGCCTTCCTTGACCGCGTCTCCCTGCGGGCGGTTTGGCTGCCATGGACAGCGAAAGGGACCGCTGCCCACCTGCAGTGGACCACGACCCAGAGAGGAACCAAGCCATGAACGTCATCGCGATGAGCCAGCCCACCCAAGCCGAAGAATCCATTTATCACCTGCGCCGGCTACTGCCCAAGGGTCAGGTCGTCTGCACCGTCCTGCGGTCCGTCTCCCGCTCGGGCTTGCGTCGCGAACTCGGCGTGATCGTTTGGGACACCAAGCGGAACTGCCCGCTGCATCTGAATTGGCACGTGTCGCGAGCGCTGGGTCTGCGGTGCGGCAAGAACGGGGGCGTTGTGGTTGACGGCTGCGGCATGGATATGGGTTTTGAGCTGGTTGATCGGCTGGCCCGTGTGCTGCACGGCGACGATCGGTCACTGATCCACGTTTGGCTTTGAGGGGGAATTGACCATGAGCATCTATCACTGGCTGATTACTCACGACCACATCGACGGGGGCGCAAGCAAAGGCGTCCAGGGTCCCCGGGGCTCGACCGCGACCGCGGAAGAAATCACGGCAACAGGGCTGGTCTTTCGTCTTCATGACGACGACGGCGAGCTTTATTACGAAGGCTTCTATGTCGGGCCGGATGACGGAAGCCTGTTTTCACCGCTGGACGACTTCGGCATGCCGAACGCCGGCTGCACAACCATCCAATACAAGAACGCGCTCGGCGCATGGGAGACCATCTGATGAATACCTCAACCCCGAACCTCTTCAGCGACGCTGACGTGATCAGCCGCTACACCCGCGCCGATGCGATCGCTGATGGCGTGCTGGTCGAAACGCCGGAGCAGATCCGACAGGAGGCCGGGTGGAAGATCCAGGTCGCACTCACGATTGCGGCTTGGGTCGATTGCGTGGCCTGGACGAGCGAGGACACGAAGCGCAAGCGGACGCCGCAGGACGTCGAAGGCCGTTTGTGGGATGTGCTCTACATGGGCATGCGTGCCGCTCGCGCTCACATCGCCCGGTGCCAAGCAAACCCGGAACTGGATCCGGGGCAGTGCGTCATGCAGGTCTATCGGGTGCCCAAGGACGGGCGGGGCTGCATGCCGCGGCTCACCCAACTGAAGATCCACATCGGACCGGGAGACGATGGCGCACCCGTGGCCACCATCATGATGATGAGGGAGGACTGATCATGCCGCACGATTTCGAGGGCCCGGCGGGCGACACCGCAAACGGGCCCACGACCACCCCGAGGCGGGAAGCGGCGGTGCGACATGTCGCCCGCTTCCACTTTCATCTAACCGACCTGGTGACCCGCCACCGGGACGCGCTCGATTTTCATTCGCTCCCGGTCTGGGCCATCGACGCCGCGCTCCGCTGCGCTTACGACGAAGGGGTGGCCGCTGGCGTGGATCGCGAACGCTCCGCGCGATCAACACCCGCGAACGCGTCCCAGGAGCCACCAGGGACGCTCTAACCGCCGTGGATGGTTTCACCCTGGCGGTTCCACCCCCGTCACCCGGGCACGCGCTCCGCGCACCCGGGTTGGCCCATCAAACCTTCAGCGTGTCGCCGGCCCGCACCGTTCGGACGACGAGCCCCTTGTTCCACGCTTCCGAGTGGCGTTTCCACTTTCCAGGGATCGCGAACCGCCGGCGGACGAGGTCGCCCACGTTCGGCGAGGTGAATGTCCAATTCGCCAGCGCCGGGTTTTCCGGTGGAGTGGCATCGGGGAACGCCGGGGATAAATCGAGTCGACGCACCAACGCGTTGCGCTCGATCAAGGCCCAGATGGCGAGGACGGCCTGGCGGGGCAGGTGGAAGGACATGATCACTGGCGCGTGCTGATTGGGTCGGCCACGGCGACGCTTGCCGGGGGTGTCGCCAAGATCGTGCGTTGCACCGCCACCCGTGTTCACGACCTGGCCTCCCATTTGCCGAAGCATCCAATAGATTTCCTCGGGGACGGTTTGGTTGTCTCGCCAACCGATGAAGGCGCCCCCGGTGGTGATGGATGCATAGCACTTGAAGCGCGCATGCGACCACCGATCATCCAGCATGCGTTCAACCTTGAGCTTGGTTTTCGTCACGGTCGGATCGCGGGCCAAGTGATTCCAACTTTCGCGCCCACGCTTCGCGCGGATCGCGGTGATCGCCTTCTTGTCGACGGCTTTGCCCCACATGATCCAGTCCCTTGAGGACTTCGAGGCGTTACAGGAAAAGCAACACAACACGACGGCATCGTGATGATCAGGGCCACCGCCAGAGAGTGGCACGACATGATCCACCGACGCTTGCTTGACCCGTGACGCACCTTCTGCCACGTCTTCAGTCACCAGGTCACCACAATAGACGCACCGGTTTTCGTAACGACGCATAGCTACCTTCAACCACCAACGGGGTGCGCAGGGAGAACTGTTGGGCAAACCCTTGAGGGCCTTCGTGAATGCAGCGAGGGCCAGGGGAAGCACGGGGATACGTGACGGGGAAAGTGGGGCCGCGGGTGACAACGCACCGGGGCATCCTCGCGCGTATTCAATTCGCAAACGTAATTCATCTTTGACCGCTTCCAGTTCATCGGGTGAGAAATCGGTGGGCATGTTCGTGTCTCAATGAGCGAACGGTTCGCCCTTTCAAACACGTTAGGGAAAACTCAAGCAACCGCAAGGTGAGCGCGAGCGATGGAAAGATAGGGAGGCTTTAGCGACAGAGACCGCGAGCGATGGCGTGGATGTCCCGTGAGCATGGAGTGTGGCTCTCGTGACCCCTGGAGGCCTTGAAAGTTTGACCCCTGACGCTCGCAACCCGTGGGCCTGGAGCGCGATCCCTGGGTTGCCTTGCGCATATCGAAACCCCCGTTGCCTGGCTGGCTGTGCAGTCTTGCGATGGATTTCGATTTGTATACACCTAACGCACCAAGGTGTTGTAGCCCACAAGGCCGCCTGCGGCGCCTCTAGCCCTTGGTGGGCTTGCGTTTCGGTGTATAGCGCACGTGTAAATCAGATTAATCGCGAATGCGCCCCGAAGCGCAACTGCCATGCGGGTTGCATCCTGTAAATTATTTTCAGGTTTGCATCTTGTGATCGCATGATTTTCTGGGAAGGTGTTGGCATGACTTCTCAAATCAACATCCGCATCGACGATCAACTCGCCCGCGCTCTCCAGCGCCGCGTGAAGCGCGAACAGGGTCAGACCGTTTCCGCCATCATGCGCGCCGCGCTGTCCTCGTATTTACAGCACGACACACTGGCCGAGCAATCCGCTGGTGAAATCCGCGCCGCAGTCGAGACGATGGTCGAGAGCAACGGCCAGGCCGTGATGATGCTGCGCGAAGACATTGCTCCCCTGGTCGCTCTCATGCGCGAACTCCTGGTGCGCTTCGAAGCCGACGCACCCGTTTCTCCCAGAAGCCAGCTACCCACCGATCGCGCCACTCGTCTTCTCACCAACCTACAGCCGCGCACCAGCGGTGGCACGTCCACACCTTGAAGATCACGGCCGAAGCTGCGATCCATTCCACGGCTGCAGCACCCGTGGCTACCCCACCAGCGCTGACTTCGGCCCCCGCGGTTATGCGCACCGTGCGCCTGACGAAGTCGCCGTGCGGCAGTGGGGCCGTGGTGGTTCTACAACCTGTTGCCGTCGTTGCGCCGGCACCGGTGGCACCCCCACAAATGCGGGCGGCTCCACACAAGGCCAGCGCGCCATCACGGGTAAAGGCTCCGGCGCCCGCGTGGCAGGCGAAGGCAAACAGCGATCTTGACGCATTCTTCAAAACGAGGCAAAACCATTAGAACGAACTGCTCTGACGTGACAATATCGCACCTTGTTCTTCAAAGGTGCTCGGTGAAGTGGCCATCAAGACACAAGGAACAGTTGACCAACCCTATTCGAGGCTAGGGAAATTCGACTTCGGGTTCGATGCACCCGTTTTCGGTGAGCTCACGGTCGCCGAGGAGGATTCGCAGCTCAGTCTTCAGGATGAGCTGTGTCAGATTGAAGGTCCATCGAAGAGTCATGTGACCGGGGTTTTACATGACGGAACGAAGGTCACACTCATCCGACTGGTGTCTAACGAGCAATCGACACGGATGACTGAGGGTGGGTTGCGTCATCGGTTTGTCAGGATGTTTCCGCATTTCATTCTCGAAGGGTTGGTTCACCTTGATCCTCTGGAAGAGAACATCCATCAGATCAGCTTTGGCCTAGAGCATGGCTCGGCACTCTTCTATGATATCGATGCGTTCGGAAGCGTCGATGACGGAAAGCCGATCATGGACCTGATCGCCTCAACGCATAAATCAACTCGCAAGATTGAAATCGGAGAGTATCCGTCGGTTGTTTACTTCAACGGAAAGGTCAAGATACTCGAAACAGACACGGCCCTTGGACGTATGTCGGTTGGGCACAATCCGTCATGGAGTGTGGGTGGCCCTGAAGGCATCAGTATCAAGGATTTCATCACCGTCCGCTTAGACTTTACCGCACCCATCAAGTTTGATGAAGCAATCAATCGGCTTGTGCGGCTTCTCCGGTTCCTGGAACTGGTCATTGGTCGCCCCCAGGGGCTTCTGCGTCTCACCCTCAAACTTCACCACCCGACAGATGATGTGCGTCTCAACATCCACTGGTGCCATGGTCCAGGGCGAAGTTCTTATAAACATGTAGATAGTCAAGGACCTCAGCCAGGCGATATTTTGCTGGACGCGATTCGTAGGCCGGAGGAATTTGTTGAGGTTGCCCGCAACTGGCTAGAAAGCGATTTCGAGAGACGAGATGCTCGCCAACGGTTTGACGCTGTTTTTGCCGAGCAACGAACATTCGATGAAGACAGAATCATTAGTGCGGCAAACATGTTTGACCTGCTCCCTGCGTCCGCAGTGCCGAGCTCCGTTCCACTCACGGATGACATAGCGCAAGCGAAGAGGATCGCAAAGAAAGCATTTCGAAACCTGCCCCTGAGTATCGAGCGCGACAGCATGTTGAGTGCGCTTGGTAGACTGGGCGACGCGACGCTCAAACATAAAGTGAAGCACCGCGCTGAGCTCATCTTGTCCAAGGTTCCCCCAACACGTTTCCCCAAGTTGACCACGGTTCTTGAAGCGGCGGTTGACTGCAGAAATCACTACGTTCATGGATCCAGATCGGTCATCAACTACCGCTTAAATTTCGATCTTGTCGTTTTTCTCACCAGCACCTTGGAATTTGTGTTTGGGGCCGCAGAGCTCATCGAAGCAGGCTGGGATATCAACGCGTTCATTGCGAAAGGATCCAGCATGACCCATCCGTATGGGTCCTATCTGGTGAGCTACAAACGGGGGCTGGCCTTTTTTGAGCTGATCATTCCGCCAAGGCTTTAGCCTTGATGTAGCTGCGTTCCTTTCTACTCGCTGATGCTCCGCTTGAGCTTGAGCTTGCGCTTGAGGGCGTGGCGTTGCGAGCGTCCCTTGATGCCCGCGTGGATCCGCTCCACCTGCGCTTCATGCTCGGCGGGATCCAGGGTCGGCGCGATGGTCACCACGGTTTCCTTGCGACCCTCTTCCAGCGCGTTCATCTTCAACCGCTCCATGCCGAAACGCTCCGCCATACCGTCCAAGTCGTTTTCCGTGGCCCACATCTGGAATCGATCCCTCGCACGGGTGGCCCCCACAAGCGACAAGTGACTGTCGGTGGTGCCGATATTTCCCAGTAGGAAGGCCGAGGTCACGGTGGCGCCTTGAGCCTTATGAACCGTTCGGGCCAGAGCGTAATCGAGGTGGTCATACATGGCGGTGTCGAGCTTCACCAAGCGTCCGTCATCGCTCTTGATGTCGCTTTCGATACGAACCGAAAGCACAAGCGATCCCTTGGCCGTCGTCTTCACCGCTTCCACGGTGCCGACACTACCGCTGTCCACGCCCAGATCTTTTTCACGCTTGCCGAACCGCAGGCGATCACCCAGGGCCACCTTGAAATCCTCTTGCTTGCGTCCGTTCTTCGTCGTCGGCATCGC
>Ga0307375_10002216_pt1 | contig 20166 bp, 11 predicted proteins | sample TR1MG_FD_202531 | JGI IMG/M metagenome (GOLD analysis project Ga0307375, IMG submission 202531) | Soil microbial communities from Risofladan, Vaasa, Finland - TR-1 | ecosystem: Environmental > Terrestrial > Soil > Coastal area > Acid sulfate soil | place: Finland: Risofladan, Vaasa | collected...
CTGCGGGAGTTGCCGCGCATGTCGCAAGAAGCTACACCGACGAGAAGGCCGAAAAACAAAGCCAAAGACCCAGGAGCGGCTCTTGACATTCCGCAGCCTTTCATGAATAGGGCGGGTTCAACCCGCCATCTTGTGTCCGCATGGGTGCGGGTGCCCCATCTCGCGGGTGCCCCGGCCCGTTTTCGGCCTGGGGGACAGATCGGGCTCCAAGGCGCCTGGGTGTCCCAGCCCGTTCCCGGACTGGGGGACAGAATGGGCGGCAAGCCGACGCCCGGGCATCCCGTTTCCAGGCCAGGACACTCGCCTTGCGTCAGAACCCCGACGCCGACCGCGAGACGCGTTTCCGATCGTGCAGGGGAGACTAAGTCGTGAAGGGCAATCTCCCAACATTAGTACTATGCAAAAGTGCTGGATGAGCAGATAATAGCTGTCGGACACGTTCCGCACGCAGTGCGGAGACACTTGCGGAGGCGGAGACCAGTGGCGCTGAAGCTCGAACCCTTTTGCTTTGCAGTTTACGACGCAAACCTCCGCAGGCACACCGTGGACTCCACCGGGCTACACCTGGACCAGGGGGCGCATCCGTGGTGGAGTGTGATGTGGATATACTGCGACCACGAGGTGCCCAACCTTCGCACGGAGAAAACGCTTGTCAGCTATCCGCACTTACCGGCACACGTTGCGTTGGATTTCACCCACCCGGAAGATCTACCCCATCAGATAGGGGCAATTTTCTGCGCTTTCGTGCAGGGGGTGGTACTCGGATGGAACACGGTGAAGCACGACCTTAACGTTCGCGGTGAGGTCCGCGATGACATCAACATCGCCGACTACATACCAGAGCCCGAGCGGCCCAATCTCGGCGACAAACTTGGCGTAGGCATTCGGCAATGGCGTGCGCTATGTCGCACAGACGTGATCGCCTTCGCCGTCAAAGAGTATGAGGAAAAAGGTGCCAGCCACCTGTGGTCGATCGACGACTTCCAGAAAAGCGGCTTCGCTCGTCTTCCATATCCCCTTACCACGATAAGAGGTGTGGTGGGTGACCTTTCCCAGGAAGGCGTGCTTGGTGGAACCTTCGGACCTATGTGCGTACTGGACGCGCAAGAATACAGAATGGGAGCCCCTGGCACAGTCGAGGAGTTCGCGAAACGGTGGGTGGAACATGTACGATCCGTCGGAGAAAAGGAGGGATGGCTAGTGCAGACGGACGAACCATCCAATCAAGATAGACCCGACCAAACAGTCGGCGCCGTTCCCAAGATATTCATTATCCACGGTCACGACAAGGCTAGTCGTATGGAATTGGTCAGCCTGCTAGAAAGCGAACTCCAGGTTCGAACAGTCGTTATGAAGGAGCGAGCAGGAATGAGTCGTACCTTCATCGAGAAGTTCGAGCAAGAAGCCAAGCCCTGCGATGCGGCAATCGCCATCCTGACCCCCGACGACTTGGTCCGAGTCGAATCAGAGGAATACCAGCAAGCACGCCCCAACGTGCTCTACGAGTTGGGGTGGTTCTCCGGTAAACTGGGGCGACACCGTACTCTCATGCTCGTAAAGGAAGGGACTTCCATCCCGTCCGATCTTTACGGTATCCAACAAGTCCGATTTCGCGAAGAACTCTCAGAGAAGTACCTGGAACTCAAGCGCGAGATCGAGGCATGGAAGCATCCGCAAGGGTGACACCAGGAACCCGCCCTACCCCCCCTACCCGTCCGGCAACGGCCCATCCATCAGCGTCAACGGCGTCCCCAATCCCTTCCGCTTCGCGCGGGCGAGCACCTCGCACGCCATCGCCACGTCGTGGATGCCCATGCCGTAGTTGAAGTTGATGATCCGCTCCGAATCCCTTTGTCGGCCGGGCTTGCCGCCGACGACGATCTGACCCAGCTCGGCATACGGCTCGGGCAGCGGCCAGTAGTAGCCGCCCACGCCGCCGGCGGCCGTTTCAGTCCAGGCTCACGCCGCGCTGCTGGAGCCAGTCCTTCAGGTCGCCAAGCTCGGTGTCGAACACTTCGTTGTCGTAGTCGCTCTCGAGCTTCTGGATGAGCTCGGCCAGCTCGTCCTTCTCTTTCACGACTTCGCTGAGCCTGCGTTCGAACACGTCGCTGACGTTCCGCAGCTCGTCGAGCGTGACGTGCAGGCCGAGGATGCCGGCGAGTTTGCGGGCGAGGGCCTCGATGCACCGCGGATTGCGGCCCTGCACGTAGGCGGGAATCTCGGCGACCAGCGTGGCCATCGGCAGGTCGCGCTCGGCAGCCAGCTTCAACAGGAGGGTCACGAAGCTGGCCGGACCTTCGTAATTCGAGAAGCGGATACCGTATTGCTCCAACTCGTCCTTCAGCCGCGTGTCGGAGATCGAGCTGAACAGTCGCGGGTCGCGCGTGTGCGGCACGGTGCCGGCGACACTGCCGATGAAGTAGACCATCTTCACATCGAACATTGAGGCCACGGCGAGGATGCACTCGGCATAGGCGTCCCAGCCGAAGTTGGGCTCCTTGCCCTCGAAAAGGATCAGATTGTTGGCGTCGCTGCAATAGAACGTGTTGCGCGGGGGCACGTAGGCGGTGATCAGGCCGCCCTCGATCTTGGTGTGCGGTCGGAACAGGGCCGAGATTTCCATCGAGCCGGGAAAGTTGTAGATGTAGAACGGCTCGGGGTCGATGTCGGCCAGCGCCTTGGCGCCGAACTCGCGGACCAGCCATTCGATCGTGCCGGTCGAGACGTCGCCGCCGTCCATCCAGCCCGACAGGCCCATCAGCAGGCGCGTGTCGGTGAGTTTCGGCTGCGTGAATACGCGAAGGGCGTCGAGTTCCATCATTGCATCATCCTACATGGCCGGTCGGCCTATCGGAATCAAGTAAAACACATTCTGATCGCTCGGCAAGTGTAAAACCTCGCGCACGCGCTGGTCCTCGAACGCGCCGACGGGCACCGCCCCCAGCCCCAGTGCCACGGCTTGAAGCAGCACGTTCTGGGCGGCGTGGCCGGCCTCGAGCAGGCAGTAGCGCGGTGCGCGATCACCGTACTTGGCGGCTGTGCGCTGAACGACGGCGGTGATGACCATGGTGGCCGGCGCGCCGGCTATCCAGGCCTGCTCCAGCGCCGCGCGGTACAGGGGTGTGCGCAGGTCCTTGGTGTCGAGCCGTTCGAGCTTGTGGCCGGCGGGCTTGTAGCGAAACAGTCCGTCGGGCGTGACCAGGTAGATCTCCAGCGGATAGAGCGCGCCGGCTGAGGGTGCGGCGCGAAAGCCCTGCCGCGCGTCGGTGATGCCCTGGGCGGCCCAGCACAATTGGCTCAGTTGCTCGTGTGTGAGCGGACCCTGGGCGAACTCACGGACCGACCTGCGCTGGCTGATGGCCTGTTCGAGCGACATCTCGCCGGTGAGTTTTGGCTTGGGCAGGTTGATCGTGGTGGGCTTGTCGGCCCCCGAACCGGCCAGCGAGCCGGCCATCGCCCCGGCTGCGATCCATCGCACGAGTCTTGCCAGTTCGAGCATCGCGGGCACCTCCCGGAAGGTCGAAGTGTTTGCTTTTGGTCCGTGACCAACCTATGCGTTCGGGCGGCGTTTTTCCAGCGGGGATTGTCAGAAGGCGGCGGTGTCGGCGAAGCAACCGGGCGTTTGGGAGCGGAGCTTCGAACACGCAGCAATCCAGCCGTGATGCACTGGGCTTGTGATGGGATGGCCGAGCGACTTGCCCCGTTTTTCATCCCTGCCCATGGACGTTCTCATTGCTGGGCTGGCGAAATTCCGGCCAATAACGGGCGCATAGGCGACGATGAACTTCAGAAATACTCCAGGGCTGTATCGCATCCGAGGTCGTTCGTTTGCCTCCACAGCGCGTTGTCACATTCATGCTGCCGACGTGAAAGGAGTCGTTGACGAAGACAAGTGGGGGCAGCCGACTGGCCATTCGTTCTGCATCATTGTCTTCTTGGTGCTTCGTCGTCCACGCAAAATGCGCGGCCACCTTGTCTCTGAAGCTCACTACTTCGGGGATGACCGATCGGGCGTATTCCGTAGGTTTAGGCCGAGAGTTGTCGTTCAGATACGCGATTGCCCCGATCGTGCGAACGTACTGGCACGCTGATACAGCGTACCAATGGAAGGCACAAGTTATAAGCCCTTGAGGAATACCTCTTAGCGCCGGGAAGTTCCCTGCGACCGTACAACTCGATTTGCCAACTGCATTGAGCCGCCGTTGGCCCTCCGCATCGCATTGTGCGACTTGGTTGTAAAGAAAGCGGAGACCGTCTCGGAGACAAAGTAGCGCCCAGTATTCGTTGGCTGCCTTGGCAAACACGTCGCCCGGAACGATGATACTGTCTATGTAGTCGAGTGTAGTAGTTGTGACGTCCGGTTGCTCGGACACGGCTGCGACTCTCCAGATACGCTTGCGTTTGGGATTATGGCGACATACGGATTGTTGCTCTCACAGTTGCCCCCACACTGACGCGCCAGCGGACGAACAGATCGCCTCAAGAACGTGGGCGTATGATACCCGCGGATGTCAGCAACGGCAAGATTGGCAAAGTGACCAACCATGGGGTCGCAGACATGCCCGCGCCGCAAAGCGGGCTTGGGCATGCCACCCAAGAGGGCGGGTGGTCTTCGACAAGCCTTCGTCCCGATCTCAGGTCGAGGGGCTCAGATCAAGAGAACCCGCCGTACGTTTCCATATCCAGCGTGCCACTCTCATGCCCACGCAGACAACTCAGATCCGCAGGTTACCGCCTGTGTGGATGTTGTGTCCGAAACAAGAGCACCCGTACCCAAACAGGAGGCGTGGGCATGCCACCCAAGAACCCGTCCCCCACTCCGGTACGGGGCGCGGCACCCGCTATCGCGTGCCGCCTGGATCTGTTCATTGAAGATTCTGTCTTCTGCCGGCCAGCCACCCGTCGACTCCCTGAGTCTTGATAGCCTTGATGTTTCTTGCCTGTTCACTGTCCTTGGCGAACTGTCGAAGGTACACGTCGCAGGGAAAGTCTTGGCACTCTGCACACGTGCCGAACCCGCTTGAACTGACACACTGCCTTATCCTGCACGCCAGCGATGCAGACCAGGCGTGATGGCTTGTCCCCCAACAGCCCTCGCAGCCGACCTGATCGAGAGGGACATCCTTGTTCATTTCCTTCTTGATGGTCGCGGCAACCTTGCTGCGAAGGGCGTCGTCATCGCGCGCAAGGGCCAGGTAGTCCGGGCAGCCTGCGCAGTAGTTGCCGCACGGCGCGACGTCAGTTCTTCGGTCTGCCATGGAATTCCGCCTCTCTGTCCGTTCGATTGAGCGACACGTGCCCGTGCACCCCACTGTCGGCAATCAGCCCCGCTTCGCCCGGCGCCAATACACCACAAAGAACACACACCCAACGAGCAAAACAGCAACGGCAATAACGTCGTATCCTGCGGGCGAGAACCAGGACTTATCAGGTGCTCAACTGCCGGCAATGCCGACACGCCCGCTGGCGGACGAACAGACCGCCCCATGAACGATGAAATATGCTACCCGATCATGTCCGCAAAGGCAAGAGGCTACCCAAGAAGACGGGGAGAACGTGCGTCAGGGCTCCCCGTTGGGTCGCGGCTAAACGACTACACGTCGAGCACGCGTATCCGAACGCCTTCGGTGCCTCGTGTTCTGGCGGCGTGGGGGATAGATGACGGCGAGCACGTCCGCTTCCGGTGCGTTCGATCCTGGCGCGCCAGGACGTGCCCTACGCGTTTGGCTGTGGGCGGTGTTGGGCGAGGGTGTGCTCGAGCAGGGCGCGGCACTGCTTGAGGCCGTCGACGATGTCGAGATCGAACGGGCAGCGCTGCTCGCACTCGCGGCACTCGGTGCAGTTGGCGGTGTGGCGAACCATCTCGATCCGCTGCTCGGTCAAAACGCGATCGGGCCCCATCTGGGCGAGGTACACCGGCAGCCACAGCGTCTGGAAGATCTTGATGTCCTCCGGGCATGGCTGACAGTAGTTGCACGCCCGGCAGAACCGGGTGCCCAGATCGTCTTTGATCTGGCGCATCCGGCGTTGGTCCTGTTCGTCGAGCGTGGGCGGGTTCTCGGCCAGCGCAACCAACTCGCGCACGTGCTCGACACAGTCGACGCCGACGGCCGCGGCGACATTGGGCAGGGCGAGCACATAGCCCATGCACAATCGGGCATCGCCCAGGCGCCCGCCGCCGAAGGGCTTCATGGCGATCAGGCCTGCGTTGTGTTGTGCGGCCAGGTCGAACAGGCCCTTCTCGTGGTTCTCCACGTTCATGAAGCTGATGGGCAGTTGGGCCGAGGCGAAGGTGTCGTCGCGAATGATGTCGAGCGACAGGTCGAGGTGATGCGAACTGAAGCCGATGGTTCGTATCTTGCCCGCGTCCTTTGCGCGAGCCAGCCCCTCCATCGCGCCGCCTGAGGCTAGGATCTTATCGTAGGCCTCGCGCGTGTCGCAGCCGTGGTACTGGTAGAGATCGATACAGTCGACACCGAGCGCCTTGAGTGACTGATCGATCTTTTCGGTTATCTCGTCGGCGGTGGCGCCGCCGGCCTTGCTGGCGAGGACGATCTGATCGCGCCGACCTTTGATGGCCCGGCCCATCTTCTCCTCGCTATCCCAGTAGCCGCGAGCGGTCTCCAGGAAAGTGACGCCCAGGTCGAGCCCGGTGCGAACGACGCGTTCGGCCTGCTCGGTCGACATCCTGGCAAGCTGCACGCCGCCAAGGCCCAGGCGGGTGACCTCAAGAGCGGTCTGTCCGAGTGTGATGGTCTGCATGGCAACTCCACCAGTGTACCGGAGTTGCCCGCGTAGCCGAAGTCCTCACGTCAGGCCGGGGCTGGAGGCAACGATTGGCGAATTCGCTCGACGGCCTCGCGGAAAATGCCCGCCCGCTGCGGATCGGCGAACACCTCGGCGCCGCCGAAGAGCTGCACGCCCCAACTCGGTCGGGGGCACGAAGCTGCGGCACGCAGGCTATCGGGGAAGTCCAGCACGTCAAGGATAAGCTGCACCTTGCGGTCGGCGGGGACGAACTTCGGGGCGGCCTGCAGGAACTCGCAGCCCCAGTCGCCTGATCGACCGCTCTTCTTGGCGTAGATCAGTGGGGTAAACACGTCGATCGAGGGCGCAAGCATCGAATAGTCCTGGGCGAAGATGCGCGTCAGGGCGCCGTCGAACTCGTCGGGCGTCCAAGGACACATGTACGCGCCAATCACACAGCCCGGCAGATGCGAGCGAATGATCTCGGCGTATCGCGCGCCCAAGGCAGCGATGCGTCGGCACTTGTATTGCGTCCATCGGTCCTGGTGGCGGCTGAGAATCTCTGCAGGAGCGGTGGCGTCGACGTTGGCGTGCCGGCAGAAATCCGCGATGCAATCGGGGCAGAAGCAGCTTTGCTGGAGGTCGGGCTCGGCCAATTCGAACCAGCCGGGGTAGGTGAGGTAGTCGAGCCAGATGCCGACGGGGCGAAATTTGCGCACGCCGGCCAACAGGTCCTGTTCGATCTCGCCGAGAAACTGCCCTTTAGACAGGCACACGCCCTGCACGAGCCGACCGAAGCGAATCGACTTGCCTTCGATGCCGATGGGGATCAACTCCGGGCGTTTTTTGAAGTCGGCGCGGAACGTTTTGAACTCGACGCAAGCAGCCAGGCTGTGCTTCTGGCAGATTTCGAATGCGTCGGTGTTGAAGCCGTGAAACCACACCGCGTTGGCGCCGCAATCAATGAGCTGCGCTGCGTACTTGAGGGCTCCGCTGCCGTACGGTCCGAGCAAAGGTTGGGCGTTCATGGTGTCGCCTTTCGCTTTCGCTTTCGCTTCGTCTGTCGATTGCGTCGTGGCGGCGCCGGCGAGGGCCCGCCCCAGCACGATCGATGCTATCGTGCCGGCAATTCCGGTCCGTAGCAACTGCCGGCGCGTGAGGCCGCGGGGCAGCGGCTGCCATCCGTCGGTCGTCGAGCTGTTTGAACTACCGTCGAGCATGCATCCAAGCCGCACGAACGTCGCGTCTAGGCCACGGCCTGGCCGATCCGCTGTACCGTCTGGCGGACGGCATCGGCGTCGGCGTGACGCGCGGGACACGCGCCGCGGCAGACCGTGCAGCCCGCGCAGGCAGCGGCGATCCGCCCGCTGTCGACGCCCAGATCGGCAAACTCATCGGCCGCGAACTCGCGCCAGCCAGGACGATCGGGATACGAAGCGATCCGCATCACATCGCTCACCGGCACGCCGGCCGGACAGGAATTGGCGCATCGACCGCACATCAGGCACGCGCCGGCGCAGGCCGCCGCCAGCGCTTCCTGCGCAGGGGTCATGGTCAGAGTTGAGAGATCGACCTGCTCGAGCGTCTCAAGCTGGGCGAAGTTGGTGAAGCTGGTCAGAGCCGTGTCGGCGACCCTGGCGGTGACGGGCCCGGCGGCGCCGGCATTGGTGTCCAGCGGGCCACCGGCGGAGGGCACGCTGCCCAAGACGCAGAACAACGAAGTCCGACTCGTCTTCGATTCGCCGATCACGCTGCCGGCTACCGGCCTTCGGCGTCTCGCCGTTCTCGTTCGATGTGTGCACGCTGGCCGCGGACTGCGGCAACAGCGGACGTATGACAACCGCTGGCTATAGCGGCGTGAAGGCGGCTCGGGGCGAGCGAGGGGATATCCGTGAGGACCTCAACGGCAGTGACCGGGTGACGAGCGCCGACTACAGCGCGGTGAAGGAACACCTGGGCAACCGGACGCCTGCCAAGCCCTGATATACGTGCCAACGTGCCGCGTGCGGCGCGGTTGCAGCTCGACAACCTGTGGACAAAGAACATCGGCCCGCCGGACCTGTGGATGGTTCGACGGGCCGATGTCAGATACGCAAAGAGGCAACGCGCAAGCTGCGGCTACTGAACGCGGATGAACATGTGGTCGACGTAGACCGTGTCGCGCTGGCGGAAGCCGGGCGTGCGGTCCGTGTCCATCACGCGGATGTAGACCGTGCCGGTCAGCGACGACGGCAGCTCGTAGGTCAGGTACGTGTCGTCGTCGACGGTGCTGGTGATACTCACCATGTTCGTGTAGTCGCTGTCGTTGGTGGAGTAGGCGAAGGCGAAATCGTCACCCTCACCGGCTACGTCGGTCTTGTAGCCCTGGACGTAGAAGGTCAGGCTCGATCCGCCGGCACCCACGTCGATGGTCCATTTGTGCTCGAGGAGGCTGAGACGCTCCTCCTTTGCACCACCGGTCTGAGTCTCCGTAATCGACTCATAGACGTCGTCGGCGTCCTGCGTGTCCAGGTAGGTGCCCACAACCGAACCGGTGACCGGAATGTCGGCGTTGGCGACATAGTCGTCGCCGCCCTGACCCTCTTCATTAACCGTAATGGTGCAGGTGTCGCTGCCGGTCAGCGCCCCGTCGTAGGCCTCGAGCTTGAGCACATATACGCCGTAGGTGCTGAAGGTCGCGGTGGTCTCGACCGCGTTGGGATCGCCGAACGTGACGTCGCCGGGTCCACTGTCCTTGCTCCAGGTCGTGGTCAGGTAGCCGGGAGGATCGGGCATTCCGTCGTCGAACACGTCGCCGCTTAGATAGACGGTGTCGGTCGGCAGAGTGATCTGCTGGTCGATACCGGCGTCGGCGAACGGCGTCTGGTTGACCGGCCCGCTGCCGCCGGCGGATGACTCAAACGCGCCCAGGTCCAACACGCCCACGTCGGACCGCGCGGTGATGGGTAGATCGGTCGTCGGCTCGTACAGCGGTGTGCCGTCGGCAAGCTGGTGGCTTTCGTCCAGATAGGTAGGTGTGTCCAGCCCGCGATCGATACACACCGAAGAAGCCGTCAGGTGGAAGTCGTGATTGTCGAAATCCACGAATCCCGGATCGAGCCAGACGACGTTGTCGGTCAGCCCTGCCGGCAGCGCCTCGTATTCGGGCATGCTGCGCTTGAAGTAGTTGTTGCTGCCGCTGATCGTGCCCGTGCCGCTGTGGTCGAAGACGTTGTCGCTCGGGCCGAAAAAGACGTTGTTGTAGAGCACGAGATCGGTTGCCGCGGCGGCTTCGCTTTGGATATAGGGATCACCCGGCTGAGCGCTGATGACGACGTTACCGATGAGGGTCAACGTCCCGTAGGCCAGGCCCCCGTCGCTGACGTTGAGGATTCGCCGCTGCCCCCCCGGATCGGTTCGCTTAATGAACACGTTGCCCAGCCAGACGGTGTTATTGATATTGTTGGAGGCCACCTCGGTCGAGTACTGGGCGTCATTTTCGACCCAGTTGTACTCGAAAATCAGGTTGTCGCAGCGGCTCTTGAAGTTCTGCCCGGAGTCACTGCTGTGGATGTGGCAGCCGCGGACGATCAGTTGCTGTGAACTGACGTACAGGTTGTGCGTATAGCCCATCATCTTGGGCTCGATCGCCCCGTTGTAGGCTACGATGCAGTCCTCGATCAGGATATCCTCGGAGTCGGTGGTGGAGAAGAAGCCGTTGTCGCAGTGATGAGCATAGATGTTGCGGTGGGTGATCCTGTCGCCGTGGATGTAGGCGCCCCCGGCATTGGCGGAATTCTTGGGACCGCGACACTCGTAGTACTCGAGGTTCTCGACCACCCAGTCGTGCGAGTCGTCCCAGAAGAAGAAGACGCCGCGATTGAGCGACACGCCCGCTGCGGTCGTGATCACCGGCCGATTGCCCTGCCCGTCGAGCACGCCTCGAATGGTGATCGGGTCCGCCAGCGTGCCGGAGTTGTGGATGTCCAGCCGGTCGTCAGTGCAATAGTACGTGCCCGGCTGCACCAGGATCACGTCGCCCGGCTGGGCCACATTCTGGATGGCGTTCCTAAGCTCGGCGTAATCCGTCACGACGATGTCGGCTGCCCACGCCGGCAGGGCGGTGCCGAACACGGCGCTGGCCGCCAAGACGAGGACGACCCATCTACAGTTTGCTGCAGTCATACACGATCCTCCCTTCGGTTGGGCGAGTCGGCCCCGATCCCGCCCCGGTTGAGATGTTGCCCGCGCAAAGGGCGCGAGCCAAAGACATGTCACACGTCCCGCTGACGTGCTAACTACGCAACGCTATTGTCCGCTGCGGGTAGTCTTGCCAACTTCAAGTCCGCGTCGTTCCAACTGCCGGGAAATCAGGCAAAGCCTCCCGCGGCATCGTCCGGTCATTCGCGCGCCTTTTCAGCGTGAGCCCTCAACGGCTCGGACCAGACGGAACATCACGTGGCGTTGGCGCTACCACATCGGACACAGGAGTTTATCAACGCCGATTCGGCCAGACTCGGGCAAGTATCATATTGGTAGGGCGGACCATCCGCAAGACTCCTGGTCTGCATTCTTAGCGCCCGTTCGTCTCGGACGAGGGCTGACCCACGTGCCGGGCCAGCTGGCTGGTTTCACACATCGGATGGGGCCACGTCGAGCGGATTGTCTTGGCCGAGCGCCGCGGCTACCTTGGGTGGGCGACTGGAGTGGGCCGGCCGGATTCATGATTGTGTTGCAGGCAGAGCCTGCTGCTTGGGAGATGTTGCCGTGAAGTCAGAGGAGTGGAAGCTGCCGCGTCGGGCGCTGGGCAGCACGGGGTTGGACGTATCTGTGCTTGGCCTGGGCGGGTTTCATCAGGTCGAGGTAACCCAGGATGTGGTCGATGCAGTGACCGACCGCTACCTCACCGCAGGCGGCAACTACGTGGAGACGGCCAGCAGTTACGGTCGGGGCGCGTCAGAGGTGAAAATCGGTCAGGCGTTGGCGGGGCGGCGCGACCAAGTAATCCTGACCTCGAAGACGCCCGCCAAAACGGCGGAACAGGCCCGCCGCGATCTGGCCGGCTCATTGGAGCGACTGCGGACCGATCGGCTTGACCTGCTGCTGTTTCACGGCGTGAGCGACGTCGAGACGCTGGACGCCCTGACCGCTGCCGGAGGGGCGGTGGAAGCCTTCGTGCAGGCGCGCGAACAGGGCGTGATTCGGCACATCGGTATCTCGACGCACTGGCCGATGGTCCTGATCGAAGCGATGCGCCGCCTGCCGCTCGACGTGGTTATGGTGTGGGTCAGCTATCTGGCGAGGTGCAATTATCCCGAGATCGAACGGGAGGCTATCCCGGCCGCACGGGAGCGCGGGCTCGGGGTGATTTGCATGAAGCCACTGGGCGACGGATATCTGCACTGCTCGGTCGATGAGGCGATCACGTATGCCCTCAGTCGCGACGTCGACGTGCTGGCTTGCGGATTCAACAGTGTCGAAATGCTCGAACGGGATTTGACCGCGGTTCGAGGTTATCAATCGCCGGACGAGAAACGGATAGAGCAAATCCTGGCCAAGGCGCCCGAGTTGGGTGATTACATATGCCGGCAGTGCGGGCGCTGCGAGACCTGCCCGGCGGGGGTGGACGTCCCGCAGGTGTTCGAGTTGGAGGGCAAGTTCGACCAGCAGATGGCCGACGGGCGTCCTCACGACGCGGCGGACTACGCGCTGCGCGAGCGACTCAAGCATTGGTTCGGGAATCAGGGGCGGGCGCGCGAAGCCTATGCGGACCTGCCGGTCCGGGCCGACGCCTGTCTGGCGGCCGGGCATCGGCACGGGTGTCCATATGGCATCGACGTGGCCCGCAAGCTGCGGCTGGCCCACGCCAAGCTGATCGGGGGGCACCTCGTTTAGGCGGATGCGACCCCCGCACCGCGGTCCGGTTCGCCCTGGCGGCGGGGCATGCGGGATTGCCGTAGCCGAAGGCGCTTTGGTAATGTGCTAATTGTGGGAGGCGGCTTTAGCAGGCTGGCCGACCTGCTCTGATGGGGCGTTGGCATTCCGCTGATGACGGTAGGTGGCTGTCTTGGTCCCGCTCTTGCCGGCTTGTAGCCGATGACACGTCATCGTTTGCCTGGCACCACGACGCCTGCCGGATTCGCGTGGGCGTCAGCCTTGCTGCAAAGCATTCTAAGAGGCCCGATTGGCTGGCTACAAGATCAAGCGGCGGCACCACGAACGCGGCGGCGCGGCGACTGCAACCGGCGACCGCCTCATCGCTCGCAACCCTTTGCCAACTGCGTTGTTGCGATCACCGTACGCTCGGCGTATTGGCCGGCTGGTTCTTGCTATGTTGATGTGTTGACCTCTGGGCGATGAGAAAAAGTAACCAAGCTCTCCTTTTTTTCCTTGACATCAACAGAGACACATTTTAATGGGGGGAGTTACCGAGCCGTCTTCGGCGGTAGGTGGGGAATCGGGCAAAGGCACGGTCTGTGCTGTGAGCCTGCCGCTTTTGCGAGCATCGGTAGTGCGAACCTTCGATAGGTGGTAGGCAGTTCTCAGGAGGTTTGGCTCAGGTACGCAATAGCAGGCACGCTCGTGCGGTGGCGCAGGATGGTACGAGCCCGGTCGCCGATTGGACGGCTTGCCACAAGCCGTCGCGGTGTTTTCGTTCTCCCGAACCAGGCGGCTAGGGCGCAGAAGTCACTTCGCTGTCAACTCTGAACGAGCAAGCACTGGATTGCAGAAGCATCTGACATGTGCGTCGAGCCTGGGCTGATTGCGCAAACGCCGGGGCCTCAGGGCGTTTGCGATAGTGGTTTGCAGTACAACAAGTTCCGGCACCGGCGGGTGCGGCGAGTAGAATGTTTCAGCTGCCTCGGCCGGAGTCGCCGTTAAAGCTGTAAAAAAAGGGGCTACGAGTCGCTCGAAGGCGTATGCGCTGCGCCCGTGCAGTGGCATGGGCGTTGCTGGTGCGGTGTCGAGCACTTGTGGGTTGCGCCGATTTCGTGTCGGTGCGGCGGTGGAGCGAGTGAGATTGCCATGTCTTTAGGCTTTCCGAAACCGCGGGAACCTGGATGTCGCCAGGCATTTCGCGGCCGATCGGTGGACGTTCATGCGAAAGGGACGGCTGTCATGTTGAAGCGATTGAGCTGTGTCGGGTTGGTCGTCGGATTTGTACTTATCACGTCGGGTTACGGGGATGTCGTCGCTTTGAAGCGCGACTCGGGCCTGGACACCAGCGGTCCCATCGATGCGCGCTTCCTCAGCGCCACCGTTGAGCAGGTAACGGTGGGCGACTCCGGCATATACGGTGCCGGCAACTCCCGCTGGTACAACGGCGGAATCACCGCGGTCGTTGGGAACTCGGATGTACTGGTCAAGTTCGACTTGACCACTGTGTCCCAACTGATCGGCGGCGACATTAACCTGGCGGAGTTGCGCATCTATCATACCTCCGGCAACACCTGGGGCAGCGGCCTTTACAGGATTACCACCCACGACTGGATCGAGGGCACGGTGGACTACAACTATCCAGGCGCTGCCGGGGGCGTGAGTTTTGCCCATCCCATCGGTTACAACACCGGCCCCGAGCAGGACGCCAGTGGTGGTACCACACCGCCGCTGCAGACCTGGGGTGTCGGTTCGGACAGTTTCTTTGCCGCCCTGGGCGACTGCGACATGATTTGCGGCGTTAAGTCCACCGTAGGCGGGGCCGGCTATACCGTCTGGGACGTGACGGACATCGTGCAGTCGTGGGTTGACGGGGCTAACAACTACGGCCTGTACCTCGACAACTCGAACTACGGGATTAACCTGTCCGAGGCCGGGTCAATGCAGAATCCGGTGCTGTTCATCGACTACATCCCGGCCGCTCCTCCGACGGACATCACCGACCTGGCTACCGGCACGGTGGACTGGTTCATGGTCGAGCTGACCTGGACGGCCCCCAGCGACCAGGGCGGTCCGGGCGGCGGGGCCTATGAATACGATATCCGCTACTCCACCTCACCCATCGATGCAGGCAATTGGGATTCGGCCACGCAGTGCACCGGCGAGCCCACCCCGGCAGCCCCGGATACGACCGAGAGCTACGATGTGACGGGCCTTAACCCCAATACGCAATACTACTTTGCCATCAAGTCCGGCGACGACGGCGGGTTGTGGAGCAACCTGTCAAACGTGCCCAGCACCACCACCTCGGCGACCGACGCCGTGGCGCCCGACGCGGTATCCGACCTGGCGACCAGCGTGGTCATGGCCAACCGGGTCACGCTGTCGTGGACCGCCAGCGGCGACGACGGGGCGACGGGCACGGCCAGCGTCTACGACGTGCGATACTCCACGTCACCGATCGACGCGGGCAATTTCGGCAGCGCCACCCAGTGCACGGGCGAGCCGACTCCGCAGGCGGCGGGCAATAGCGAAAGCTTCATCGTGACCGGTCTGAACCCGCAGACCCAGTACTGGTTTGCCCTCAAGGTGGGCGACGAGGTGCCCAACTGGTCGGGGATTTCCAACGTTCCTAACGCTACCACCCCCGTACAAGATACGACCCCGCCGGACGCCGTTACCGACCTGGCGGTGGCGCCGCATATCCATATGGTTACGTTGAGCTGGACCGCCCCGGATGATACCGGCTCCGGTGTGGCTAGCTATGATATTCGTTACTCGACCTCGCCCATCGATGCGGGCAACTGGGGCGGCGCCACGCAATGCACCGGCGAGCCGTCACCTGCCGCTCCCAGCACGCCCGAGCAATTCATTGTATTGAACCTGGCTTCCGACACCACGTATTATTTCGCCATCAAGTCGACCGACCTGGCCGAGCCGCCGAACGTCTCGGCCCTGTCCAACGTGGCCAGCGGCATGACCTTGGCCGAGGTACAGCCCGTCTCGGTCATCAACCCCTGGATTGTCAGCGACCGTGTGGCCGACTGCCGCACGATCACGACCATCGCCAATACCTTTGTCAATTCCTATCAGCCGGACGGTGTGACGGCCCCGTTGGACGACGAAGATAAAGCCATCAACTGTTACAATAACTACAAGCGCCGTACGTATCACTGGGCGTACCAGCCGCCGGATATGTGGGACACGGTCAATGTGATAAACAACTTCGGCTGGGTGCTGTGCGGTCGACACGCTTCGCATAACTGCACGATCTTGAGTAATGTCCCGGGCATGGGGCACCGCCAGATCGGTCTGCCCGGTCACTGGATCTACGAGGCCTACTACGACGGGGCGTGGCATGCGTTCTGCACGATGACCACGATGTACACCTACAACCGCGCCGTCCCACCGGCGATCACGAGTTGTGCTGAATATGACGCCGACGAAACGCTCATGCTCAATGCGGTGGCCGAGGGCCGAGCCTGTCCGGGCTTCCTGCTGTGCGGCGACACGCCCGAGTGGTACGCCGACGCCATGCACAGTTGGTCGGACAGCGGCTCGGGCGTTTCCCCCACCGACCACTCGATGGACGTCACCATCCCTGTCGGCCAGTCCGTCGATCGTACCTGGGAGGCGTGGCAAGGCCAGACCTTCGATGCCGGCGGCGACGCCCACTATCACCATGAAGCCCAGCACGACTGGAAGGACTACATCAACTACCCGTACTGGGAGCCTTACGGTGCGGTCATCTCATACATTGAACCCACCAAGACCACTTATCGTCGCTGGGCCAACGGCACGGTGGTGTTGCAGCCGGACTTCCGCAGTCCGGCCTATCAGGCCTGCCTGGAGAGCAGCACCAATATCCGAACCTATAACGACGACGGGCAGAGCCCGGACCTGCACCTGGCAGCCACCGGTGCGGCCGAGGTCATCTTCAAGATCGACACGCCGTTCATGGTCACCGGCGGAACGATCAGCGGAACCTTCTATCGCAACGACGCCGGCGACGCCAACCGGATCTACATCGCCACCGACGGGGTCAACTACACTCAAGTGTGGACCAACCCCACTCTTGGCACAACGGCGCTGACCGACTTGAGTCTGGACAATTATCTCTGGGGTGGCATGGCAGCCGCGTCCATTCCGGTCCCGTTCGGCGTGTGCTATATCAAGGTCGAGCTGGATGCCGACGGGTCGATCACCGACGCCGGTGTTAGCGACCTGGAGATGAACGTTATCTTCGAGCACAACAAGGGCGCCATGGCCTATCTGGACAAGGGGACGAACAACATCACCGTCACCTTCGACAATCCACTGGATCTGGACGGCAGCGGCGCCTCCTTCAAGGTGGTCTACAGTTGGAAGGAGTATGACGGGGCCGACTGGACGATCGACAAGAGCCAGACCCAGTACATCACCACCAGCCCGACCAACTTCAGCATCACCACCGGCGGCAGCAAGGTCCCGCGTACCGAATCGATCAAGCTGGAGCTTACCACTCCGCCTTTGCCGGACGGCACGCCGCCGGGAGCGATTAGCGATCTGGACGCGCTGAATCCGGACGCCACAACCATAGATCTGACGTTCACGGCCCCTGGCGACGACGGCTTTACCGGCCGGGCCACGTGGTACGACGCTCGGTACAACAGCGTTCCGATCACCGAGGGCAACTGGGATAGCTGCACCGAGGTGGTGGGCGAGCCCGCCCCGCAGACGGCCGGCAACACCGAGTACTTTACAGTAACCGGCCTGAGTCCCTCGACCACCTACTACTTCGCCATCAAGACCTATGACGAAGGCAATCAGGGCTCGGATCTGTCGAACGTGGACAGTGAGACCACCCAGCCGCCGGACGTGACGGCCCCGGCCGCCATCAGCAATCTGGCCGCCGCCACCGGCACGCAGGCCGGCACGGTGGACCTGACCTGGACGGCGCCGGGTGACGACGGGATGACGGGCACGGCCCAAAGCTACGACATCCGTTACTCGACCTCGTCGATCGACGAGGGCAACTGGGCCAGTGCGACGGAAGTGACCGGCGAGCCGGCGCCGCAGGCGGGCGGGTCGGCCGAGTCGTTCACCGTGACCGGCCTGACCATCGGCCAGACGTATTACGTCGCTATCAAGACCTCCGACGAGGTGCCCAACGAGTCGGGCCTGTCCAACGTGCCTTCCGCTACCGCCCAACTCGGCGAAATGACGCTGCAGGGTGGCGGGGTCACCGATAACTACATGTCAGCGTACAATCCGGACATCAACTACGGCAGTTTCGAGCGGATGATAGTTACCGGATACGAAGATCAGGGGCCCACCAACCGCCAGCGTGGCCTGGTTCGCTTCGATCTATCGAGCGTCCCGACGGGAACGCCTATCACCGTGGCGATGCTCTACCTGTACAGCTACGAACCGCTTCAAACGAACGGCAGTGCGGGCTACTACGGTGCTTACCGCCTGACCACCAACTGGAGCGCGACGTCCAGCACCTGGAACAGCCCGTGGAGCACGGCCGGCGGCGACTTTGAGGCCACCGCGGACGCGACGGCACCGAAGCAGAGCGTTGCGAATGTGTGGTACGCGTTTAACGTGACCAGCCGCGTGCAGGCGTGGATCAACAATGGCGGAACCGACAACTACGGCTGGCTCATCAAGTGTACCGACGAGATGCTGCACAACCAGGACTACTTCTACCAGACCGATACGTCCAACGCCTCGTACCGTCCGAAGCTGTTCATCACCGATTTGGCGCCCGATACGATCGCGCCCGCGGCGATTACCGACTTGGCAGCCGCCACCGGCTCGCAGTCGGCTTCGGTCGATCTGACCTGGACGGCGCCGGGCGACGACGGAACGAGCGGCACGGCCACCAGCTACGACGTGCGCTACTCGACGGCGACTATTACCGAAGGCAACTGGGACAGCGCCACGCCCGTTTCGGGCGCGCCCGCACCCCAGTCGGCCGGCTCGCCCGAGTCGTTTACGGCGACGAACCTGCCGACGGGCCAGACGCTCTACTTTGCCATCAAGACATCCGACGAGATGCTCAACGAGTCGGATCTGTCGAACGTGGCGTCGGCCGATTCGGTGCTGGGTGTGGTGACTCTGCAGAACGGCCTGGCTGGCTACTCCGGTACCGAAGACACCTACCTTTCGGCCGGCGGCCCGGACAGCGCCTACGGCGACGGCTACGACCGGATGACCGTTACCGGATATGCCGACCTCGGGCCTGAGAACGTCAATCGTGGCCTGGTCAAGTTCGATCTGACCGGCATCCCGGCCGGCACGGTAATCACCAGCGCCAAGCTGTGGCTGTATAGCTACGACGATGCACAAGCTATGGGCAGCACGGGCTTCTACGGCGCCTACCGCCTGACCACCAACTGGGTCGAAAATAGCGCCACATGGAACAGTTCCGACACCGGCGTGCCATGGACCACAGCCGGTGGCGACTTCGAGGCCACTCCGGACGGCACGGTTGCCAAGCAAACGGGCGGACTCATCTGGTACACAATTGACGTGACCACCCGGGTGCAGGACTGGATCGACAACCCGGCCAACAATCTGGGCTGGATCATCAAGTGCACCGATGAGGACCTGCACAACCAGGACCGCTTCTACCAGTCCGAGGGCCTTAACGCCGGCAACCGGCCGAAGCTGATCGTGCAGGATGTGGGCCAGTACATCGTCTCGACCTCGGTTAATCCCACCTGCACCGGCGAGGTCACCGGCGGCGGTGACTACGGCACCGGCGAGACCTGCTACGTGACGGCCGTTCCCTACGAGCACAGCACCTTCGTGGACTGGACCGGCGGGCCCATCGACGGCTCGACGAACCCCAACGAGTCCTTCACGGTAACCGAAGACGTCTCGATCACGGCCAACTTCCAGATGGATGCCGGGTACATCAGCGTGTGTGACTACGCGACGCTGAAGCAGGCCGTCACCACCGACGCCCAGCCGGGCGACGTGATTCTGGTTCAGCCGGGCGTCTATCAGATGAATGAGGATCGCCTGAGCGTCTATAACGCCGGCCTGCCGGGCAATCCGATCACCATCCGCGGCGTCATGAACGGCAGCCAGCGGCCGATCCTCGAGCCGGTACCTGGCCAGGAGGTCAACCGCGGGTTCTTCCACTTCTGGGATACCGATCAGTATTGGGTAATCGAGAATCTGGAGTTCCGCAACCTGCGAGGATTCGACGTTCTGTACTCGACGAACGCGGCGGCTTGCTACGTCACCGGCGACGACATCACCATCCGCAACTGCTACTTCCACGACAACGACCAGGGGCTAAGTGGGGCCACCGGTTCGGACAACGTGCTGGTCGAGAACTGTGAGTTCTACAACAACGGTTCGGACCTGAACCTGGGCTACACGCACGGCCTCTACATGATGAACGACGACCTGACCGTCCGTGGCTGTTACTTCCACGACGGCTACGGCGGCATGCTGTTCAAGGTCCGCTGCCTGCACCACGTACTGGAGTACAACTGGCTCGAGACGGACGGCAGCGAGGCGTTCGTGGCCGCGGCTTCCTCCAGCAACGCCAACAACGGCTTGTGG
>Ga0307375_10002218_pt1 | contig 20159 bp, 15 predicted proteins | sample TR1MG_FD_202531 | JGI IMG/M metagenome (GOLD analysis project Ga0307375, IMG submission 202531) | Soil microbial communities from Risofladan, Vaasa, Finland - TR-1 | ecosystem: Environmental > Terrestrial > Soil > Coastal area > Acid sulfate soil | place: Finland: Risofladan, Vaasa | collected...
GAGGGGGAAATACACTGCAAAACGGCGACGGAAATTTTGCGCGTGGAATGATGGGGTTGCGGGCGAGTGAGGGCGCGGAGGGATTGACAGGAGCGCAAGGGAACCAGAGAAGCAGGAACCAAAGAACAATCGAGAACGGATGGTGCTTTCCCTTCCGCCATGCGAGAGTCTACTGAATTGGGGCCATCGGACGGGCGCGCGATGCTTCTATCCCTTTGCCCTGATTTGTCGGGTCCATGCACCTGTGCAGAGTTGAAGTGCTCTCCCTGAGATTGAAATCCAGAGAGAGTGTTGCTTGCAATTTGACTCGGTTCCCGTTGAGCAAGCCCGAACCTTCCGGAGGCAAAACGCGCTCCGGAAATGGAGGAGAGATGACCACATTTTCTATCTTCCCAAAGTTTCTGAAGACAGTCAGGAACCTCGCACTGGTCACATTTCTGATGCCATTTGCATCCCTATTGGCTGCCCAGACGACCGACTCTCCCGAAATCAACGAACTCCTGAAACAGATAAAAACCCATGCTGCGTTGGCAGATCGCGATGGAGAAAAGCTTCTGTCGTATACGAACTCCAAGATACCCTGGCAGGCCCACGCCAGCCGCCTGACCCAGATCAAGGTGCACGCAAATAATTTGATCGAAGACTTCAATCAGATGAGCGCATTGCGCGACCAGGGGTCTGAGTGGCAGCAGGATGTCATCGATCAGATCGGTCCGCGCCTGCAGACAATGTCGAGTCATCTTTCGGCGACAATCGAGCACCTGAATGGAAACCAGAACAGGCTCGCGCTTCCGGAATACCGCGACTATGTCCGAACCAACAGCGAGTTTCTCCACAACACGTACCGGATGATTTCAGATTACCTGGACTACGGAGAAGCGAAGTCCAAGGCGGATATGCTTGAGAAGAGGCTGGCACTTACGCAACCTGAAACATCTGGCGCGTAGTTCCAACGAGCCGCTGTTTGAATTCACGCTACAGAATGGAAGGAACCTGTCGAGCAGATTGCTTGGCAGGTTCCTTCTTCTGGGTTTGGCGCCTGAGGGCGGGGTCGCGAAGCGGGTCGCCGAACCGCCGAGATCCAACGGTACAGGCACAGAGGTCACGGGGTTACCGTGACGATGATCCTCTTGTAGCGCGACAAGGGCGGAGTGCCTTTGTCGGTGACCCTGAGGATGATGTGGATGGTTTCCGGCTTGTCGACTTTCGGAGCGGCCAGGTAAATGCCCGGCATATCTGCCGCACCCATATCGAGGAGTCCTCTATAGGTCCCGGCCTCAGGATATTGGAACCAGTAGTAGGTCACACTGTCGCCATCGGGATCGGTTGCATGCGCGCTGAGACCGAAGGGCTTTCCGGATTGCACGGTGATGGCGGAGGGCTGATCCAGGACGATGGCGGGGGGATGGTTGGCTTCCTTATAGGACTTTGTCGCCCAGTCCATGCGCGCGGCGAAATCGTTCTGGAAGTCGTCCCTCCAGCGCCAGAGGGTGACTTTGGGCCCCTTGAAGGACTTGTCGCCAGGTTGAATCGCCCGGCCGTAGTCCGGATGCACCGGGGGTGTGTAAGTGTCCTCTGCGTTGGTCCAGATGGGACGGGTTTCCTGCGGGATGGGAACGCCACTGATGAAGGTCTTCGGGTCAGTGACGGGGACTTCCGGCTGATAGAGTTCGTAGCGACCGCCCCAGCTGCCCCAATTGGGATGTTCCATATTATTCAGGCCGTTCGGAATTAGTCCGAGCCAGGAAGGAGTATCGCCTTCCATGCCGTAGGCGACGTCGGGATATGCCGCTCCGAGAGCGCCGTGACCCTGCTGAATATTCTTCGCAAGCCATTTGTTGCTGATGGTCGTGTTGTCGATGCCGGGGATGGAGATATTGATTCCTTGCCAGGTGGCGGCGCCGTAATCGCCGCCGGGCGTGACGATGTAAGAGAGCCTGGGGAAGTTTTTGCGAATCCAGGGACCGCTGTCGTCCTGGTCGGAGATGGTGTAGACCCTCAATTTGGCGACCAGACGATCCAGTTCCGCGGGCGTCTTGGTGGCGCGAAGCTTATAGAGCGCCTGGGCGAGCGTATTGGGGCCGCCCCAGACCGCGATCCAGAGTGGGCGATCGTCTTTCTTTTCGAGGGTCTGAATGATCCAGTCGGACCCTTCTGAATCCTTGCCCGGGCCGACTCCTTTCATTCCATAGGCAGGCAGGCCGTGCTTGACGAGTGCCTGAAGATTCTCGGCAGAAGGATAGTTAGGGTCGTTCTTCACCAGATTGCCGTGTGCCTGAGCGTAGGCGCGGATGACCTGTCGAATCAGTTCCGGTTCTGGACTTGGGCGCCAGAGGGACGTTGTTGCGATGAGTCCCTGGATGTCAATGACATCGGAATACAGAAGCAGGCGGACCATGCTTTCCGTGTCGTCGGCTTCGGCACCGATGTCTGTGAGGACGATGAGGCGCTGCGGATGCACGGTGGGAACAGGGCGCGGATGGTTGGGTTGCGCATGGACACAGGGCGCGAACCAGAAGAAGAGAAGCATAGTGGAGAGCGCACGTGAAATCAGCGGCCTTCCGTTGCGGCGGTGATACTCGAGTGAAATTGGACTCACATGCGCCTCGCGAAAACAACGAATGCTGAGGATACTCTACGGCACTGGCAAAGGCTGTGGCTGAGGCTCGAGTTTCCGGGAATCGCAGACATTTTCACGTTGAGCGCGTTATCGCCAAGTTGCTCAACGGCTCACCGGAAGTTACGAAGAAACGAAGCGAGTCCTTCGCTGCGCTTGTTTCCGTCTACTTTTTTGCGGACTGCTGTAGTAGCTGGAGGAGGTCGTTCTTCCAGACGGCGGCGTGGGTGTGCGTTCCGTGGCCAAAGGTCTGCATGGAGGCTGGAACAAGGATGAAACGGGCGCGCGGCATCCGCGTGACCAGCTTCTGCGCGAGGTCCAGCTCGGGCGGGTTGATGAAGTCGTCGGCGGAGTTGATCCAGAGGACGTGCGCGGTGATCGTGGCGAGCTTCGGCTCCGGGTTGTAATCGCGCGAGGCGTTGAAGTAGTAGATGAAGTCGTCGGCGTCGGTGTGGGCGACGATGGAGTTGACGACGCGGTTGACGTAGTCCTCGGCCAGCGGGCGCGTGGGAAAGTCCTGTTGCATGTGCTGCGGCGCGGAGCCGGCAAGGATGAGGAAGTCCGCGGCGCCGCGGAGGCCTTCGATGGGCTCGTGCGTGTAGTTGCCGTTTTGCCATGCGGGATCGTCGCGGATGGACTGGATTGCCATGTAGCGCCACATGCGGTTGCGGCCGGCGATGGAGATGGGCAGGCAGGCGAAAGGCGCGAGCGCATCAGAGAACTTCGGGTAAGTTTCGCCCCAGACGAAGGACTGCATGCAGCCCATGGAGGTGCCGAGGATGAGGCGGAGATGATCGACGTGCAGGCCGTCGAGAAGCATCTGATGCTGCGAGCGGACCATGTCGTCGTAAGTGTAGTGCGGGAACTTCATGCGGAGTCCGTCGGAGGGCTTGCTGGACTCGCCGTGGCCAATGTCGTCGGGGAGGATGACGAAGTAGCGGTGGATGTCGAGCGGCTGGCCGGGTCCAAAGAGGACGTCAGAGAAGACGGGGTTGAGCAGGGAGTGGGCGTCGCCGCCGGTGCCGTGGAGCAGCAGGACGGCATTGTCGGCGTGGCCCTGGGCGTCGCGGTGCAGGGTGCCGAGGGTCAGGTAGTGGAGATGCAGAACCGGGAGCGTTTCGCCGGTGCCGAAGCGGAACTGGTGGAGGTCGAAGCTTCCGTTGCGGATGGGCCAGTGGGTGGGCGCGTAGTGCGGCCTGGGGGCCTGGGCGGCAGCGGTGAGGGCGAAGGCAAGGGCGGAAAGAAGAGAGCAGGCACGGCGCAGCACGAGGTCCTCCTGAGCGTTTGGACCATATTACAGGCGAGAAATGGGCAAGCCGGAAATGGGCAAGTGGCGCGTGGGCAGGCGCTAAGCCGGGGTGCGCATGGAGTCGAGTGCGGCGGAGAGGTCTGTGGCGAGGGTTTGCTGCATTTCCGGGGTGAGCTTGGCACCCTGGTAGGTGAGGTAGAAGACGTCGATGGCAGTTTCGCCTTCGGTGTCGATGAGGGCGATGGCGACGTTGCAGTTGTGCTGGTGGAGAGTGAGTGCGATCTGGCGGAGGAGGCCGGGGACGTCCTGGGCGACGACCTGCAGCAGGGTGGAGTGGGTGGAGGATTCGGAGTCAAAGTTGATGCGGGTGGTGACTTCGACCTTGGAGTTGGCCGCGGAGTTGAGGTGACGCCGGCCGCCCAACAGCTGATCGACGGAGACCTTCTGCGCGACGACGTCGTGGAGGTTGGCGAGGAAGCGTTCCTTCTCGGTGGGGTTGAGCTCGATGGTGCGGAAGACGTCAGAGAACTGGAAGCTGTCGACGACGACGCCGGCATCGTTGGAGAACGCGCCGGCCTTGACGATGTTCATGCCCCAGGCGGCGAGGGCGCCGGCCACGTCCGCAAAGAGGCGGGTGCGGTCGCGGACGATGACGGTGAGGTCAAAGAGCTGGCGGATGGGGCGCAGGTCCAGCTGTACGGGGTTTTTGCCGAGGCTGGAGGCGAGCAGGAAGTGGTTGCGGATTTGCTCGGGCAGGCGGGTTTGCAGGTAGCGCTGTGGGAGCCCTTCAAGGAACTGCTTGAGCGCGTCGTACTGCGTGGGCGGCACCATGGAGCGGATGCGGTTGAGCAGTGTGGGGTCAATGGCGGAGTGGTAGCGGACCTCGTCGACGGAGCGGTCCATGAAGTTGGCGGTGGCCATGTAGAACTGCCAGAGATTCTCGGCCTTCCAGGGGGTGAGCGCCTCAGGATTGACGGCCTTGATGTCGGCGTAGGTCATCAGCGTGAGCATCTTCAGGAGCATGGGGCTGCCGATTTTGTCAGAGAAGCTGCGCACGTTCTCGTGGTCAAAGATGTCGCGGCGCATGGCGTTGGACATTTCCAGATGCAGGCGGATGAGCTTGAGGACGGACTCGCGCTCTTCGGCGTCAAAGTCCAGGCGGGCCATGAAGCTGTCTGCCAGCTCCACGCTCTGGACGGTGTGCTCTCCGGTGCGGCGGCCCTTGCCGGTGTCATGCAGCAGAAGGGAGAGCAGGAAGAGGTCGAGGCGGTCGATCTCCGGGAGCAGCTGCGCGAGGCGGTGCTCGTAGTCGTGGGTGGGCTGGCGCAGGCCGTGGACGTTGTCGATGGTGAGGAAGGTGTGCTCGTCGACGGTGTAGCGGTGGTAGCTGTCGCGGATGACCAGCGCGTCAATGCCGTGGAACTCGGGGATGAGCATCTCCAGCACGCCGAGGGCATGCATGGTGCGGAGGGCATGGGCGGCGTGGGGCCCGAGGAGGATTTCGCGCAGGGCGTTCCAGAGGTAAGGCCCCTCGGGGATGTGAATAGCGAGCGCGGGCAGGGCGTCTGTGATGCGGTCTTCGGCGGCCTGGGAGAGCGTGTAGCCGTGGGTGGCCATGAGGGAGAAGATGCGGAGGATGGCCGCAGTGTCATTGAATTGCGCGCCGGGCAGGATGTCGATGCGTCCCTGGTCGAGGAGGAAGTCGGTTCCGGCGATGGGGGTGCGGCGGCGGCGGAACTGGCGGTAAAAGCTGACGGGCGCGGGCAGGTGCTCCATGAGCAGTGCGGCGCGGCGGTAGATGACGCGGGCGTGGCGATAGTAGGTGCGCATCCAGTAGGCCGGGTCGGCGGTGCCGCGGGTTTCCAGGCCGATGGAGTTGGCGGCCGCCTCGTCCTGGGACTGCCAGTCGAGGGTGTTGTCGTCGCGGCCGTGGCGGAAGTGGAGAAAGCAGCGGGCGGCTGCGAGGAAGTCGAAGGCGGCCTCGGCGTCTCCGCGGGCGCTCTGGAAGACGCTGCCGCGCTGGCGGGGCCACTCCTTGGTTTCCTTCAGGTGGAAGAGCAGGGCGAACCAGACGGCGAGGTGGTAGTCGCGCAGGCCGCCGGGACACTCCTTCAGGTTGGGCTCCAGGTGGAAGATGGTGTTGCCGAAGCGGGCGTGGCGGGCGCGGGCCAGTTCGCCCACCTTTTGGGTGATGGCGTTCCACTCGCTGAGGACGAGGCCGGGCAGGATGGTCTGGTGGAGCTGCTGGTAGAGGGGGAATTGTCCGGCGAGGAAGCGGCGGTCGAGGGTGGCGAGGGTGAATTCGAGATTGTCGGGGTCAAAGCGGCCGGCTTCTTTGAGGATTCGCGAGGCGGGGCTGGCGCGGAGCCCGACGTCCCACATGGCCTGAATGATGGTGCGGACGATCTCCTTGTGCTGTTCTTCGGTTTTTTCGTCGGCAAAGGCGAACAGGACATCGATGTCGGAGTAGGGGAAGAGATCCTTGCGTCCGTATCCGCCGAGGGCCAGCAATGCGATGTTGGGCGCGGGCTGGCCGGCGTAGGCTCGACGCCACATTTCAATGAGGATACGGTCGACGACGGCGGAGCGGCGGCGGATGGCGGCGGTGCCGTCGCCGGTGCGCTCACACGTCTGGCGGACGAGCGCCATCTCGCGCAGATACTGGTCCCGAAGATCGTCAACCGCCAAAGCGACTGGATTCATGAGAGTAGATGTTGCGAGGTCCGCCGAAGCGACAAGATGTTTCAACAGGATACTAAAGAATCGACGCGGAAAACGAGAGAGGGGCGGCGGAAAGGCGCGAAAAAGGAGTTGCGCGGGGTTGGGAATGCACAGAAAGCAGGACCGGAAAGCGATGCCGCCGGGGGCGATTGCGCGGGTTTGGGCGCAATCGACGGGCCGGCGGCCGGGAGGAAGGCGGTTGTTTAGAGGGCGGCTTCGCCGCGCTCGTCGTTGCGGATGCGGATGGCTTCGTCAATGTGGCTGACGAAGATTTTGCCGTCACCGATGCGGCCGGTGCGGGCCGCGCCCATGATAGCCTGAATGGCGTTTTCCTTCAGGTCGTCGGTGATGACGAGTTCAATTTTGACCTTGGGCAGGAGGTCGACCGTGTATTCGCGACCGCGGTAGAACTCGGTGTGGCCCTTTTGGCGGCCGTGGCCGCGTGCCTCAAGGATTGTCATGCCCTCAATGCCTGCCTCGAGCAGAGCGTCCTTGACGGCGTCCAGTTTGGAAGGCTGCAGAACTGCCTCAATCTTGACCATAAGCGTTTGCCTCGCATGAAAGCGTAACAGGCCGGGCGGTTCAGCGGACCAACCCGGCATGAACTATTGTGGTTCCCCGCCAGGAAACTAGGAAATCAGATCGTAGCCTTCCTCGCCGTGCTGCGAGAGGTCAAGTCCGGCGGCCTCCTGCTCCGGCGAGACGCGCAGGCCGATGACCTTGTCGACGACGAAGAGCAGTACCAGCGTTCCAACGATGGAGATGCCCCAGGCAACGCCGGCGCCTGCGAGCTGGTTGAGGACCTGGTGCCAGTGCCCGTCGATGGCACCGGTGGGCACGCCCTTGCCGAAGATGGGGTTGATGGCCTCGGTGGCCAGCAGGCCGGTGAGAATGGCGCCGAGGGTGCCGCCGGCGCCGTGTATGCCGAAGGCGTCGAGCGAGTCGTCATAGCCGAACCAAGCCTTGACCTTGAAGACCATGAAGGAGCAGAAGCCGCCGGCCAGCAAGCCGATGAGCAGCGCCGGGAAGGGCTGGACGAAGCCGGAGGCGGGGGTGATGGCGACCAGTCCGGCGACGGCTCCGGAGATGGCGCCGAGGGCGGTGGGTCTGCCTTCGTCGATCCACTCGACGAGGGTCCAGCCGATGGCGGCGGCCGCGGCGGCAAAGTGGGTGTTGATGAAGGCGCTGGTGGCCAGCGGGCCGGCGTTGAGGGCGCTGCCGGCGTTGAAGCCGAACCAGCCCACCCACAGCATGCAGGCGCCGATGAAGCTGAGCACCAGCGAGTGGGGCTGCATGGGAGAGTGCGGATAGCCTATGCGCTTGCCCAGGTAAATGGCGGAGACCAGGGCCGAGACGCCGGAGGTAATGTGGACGACGGTGCCGCCGGCGAAGTCGAGCGAAGGGATGTGCCCGCCGGAGGCGTTGAGCAGGCCGCCGACGCCCCAGACCATGTGGGCCATGGGGCTATAGACCAGCAGCGACCAGAGAGAGAGGAAGACGGCCATGGCACTGAACTTCATGCGCTCAGCAAATGCGCCTGTGATGAGCGCCGGGGTGATGATGGCGAACATGAGCTGGTAGACCATGAAGGTCTGCTCGGGAATGGTGGGAGCGTAATCGGGGTTGGGCGCAAGGCCCACGCCGCGCAGGAAGACGTTCTGAAAGCCGCCGATGAAGGCGTTGCCGTGGCTGAAGGCGAGCGAGTATCCGGCGATGGCCCAGACGACGGTGATCAGTCCCATCATGGCGAAGCTCTGCATCATGACGCTGAGGATGTTCTTGCGGCGGACCAGACCGCCGTAAAACAGCGCGAGTCCGGGTCCGGTCATCAGCAGGACAAGGGCCGCGGAGACCAGCATCCAGGCGTTGTCAGCGTGCATTTGAGCCTCCTGCACGGCCTGCTGCAGGGCGGCGACCTGGGCCTGAGTGGCCGGGGCCGAGGCGGGCGACTGGGCAAGAGCCAGCGCCGGAGAAAGGAGAACCACGGACAGGGTTCCCAGCTTGGTCCAACTGCTTTGCATTTTGATTCCGCTCCGAAAGGGTGACGCCTGCGGGCCGGAGCCCGGGCCTGGAACCGGATTCCTGTTATGGAACCGGAGTTGAGGCCATTTCCTTGCGCGTTTCGGCTCCCGCAGCCGCGGAAGGCCAGGATGCAGGCGGGTCTTGGCCGTTCGGCCGGGACCGCCATTCCGGAAATGGACGTGATATGCAGCGTCGCGTGACAGGGTGAACCCAAAAGGATAACCCATGCGGGAGAAAAGCGATGCGGCGAATTTTTGGGGAAAGTGCCGGGGATGGCCGCAGCCGTCGCAGCTTGGGACGGGGTATGATGGAAGATATGGAGCCCACACTGGAGCGCGATCGCTACCTATTTGGAGCACTGGAGAGCAGCGCGAAGAATCGCGCCAAGGTGCAGGAAGTGAACTACGGCTTTGAGCAGCCGGAGGGTGTCTTTCTCACCTCGTTGGATTTTGCCGTGAACTGGGTGCGCAAAAGCTCGGTGTGGCCGGTGACGTTTGGGCTGGCCTGCTGCGCCATTGAGATGATGTCGATGGGTGCCTCGCGGTTTGATATTGCGCGCTTCGGGGCAGAGGTTTTCCGGCCGTCGCCGCGGCAGTCGGATCTGATGGTGGTTGCCGGGCGAGTTTCGCAGAAAATGGCGCCGGTGGTGCGGCGGCTCTATGACCAGATGCCGGAGCCGAAGTGGGTCATCTCCATGGGTGCCTGCGCCACGTCCGGTGGGGTGTTTAACAACTACGCCATCGTGCAGGGGGTTAACCAGGTGATTCCCGTGGACGTGTATGTCCCCGGATGTCCGCCACGCCCCGAGCAACTAATTTACGCGATCACGCTTCTACAGGAGAAGATTCTGCGCGAGCAGGGCAGCCTGAGGAAGACGCTTAACCTTGGATAGGCTGAGGGGATAGGCAGAGGATCGAGTAAGTGGAGACCACTGGGTTTAGTTACCAAAGGTGATACTTCCGTAACATCCTTGGGGTGTTAACTCAGGCGGGGAATGCAGTCAACTCATTGAAAAATTGTAAGGGAACGCCCTCGTCATTATGCTACGTTTAGGAAAGGCCTACTGCGCCCTTTCGTAATGTAGGGTGACGCTCCAGGGTAGTTTTTCCATGAGAAGGTGGGACGCCAGAATCATGCGCCTATCTCAGTTGGACGAGTTTTTATTGCGGAGGATACAAATGTACTCGCAAACTTTTAAGACTTTGTGCCGGATTCTTGCGGTGGCATGTGTGGTGTGCGTGCCAAGCGCAATGTATGCCCAGGATTCGGCGAAGGCGGCCAAGAAAGCCCCCGCGACAGATTCACCTTCGCGCTGGGACATCTTTCTGGGCTACAGCTATCTCGCCCCGAAGGACACGGTTCAGACCCTCAATCCGGACGGCACGACGGTTGGCTACTCTTACCAGAGCGTCGACTGGGGCGGGATCCTGAGCGTAGCTCGCTACTTTAACAATTACGTGGGCGTGGAAGCCGTGGGCGATGTGCACACGGAATCACAGGATCCTGGCCCGAGTAACTCGAAGTTCAACTCGAATGATGACTTGAGCGGTGGCTCCCTGGGTTTGATTTTCCGCTATCCGACCTCGGATATCACCCCGTTTGTGCATGCCCTGATCGGCGGCGAGCGGGTGGGCGGACCGCACTTCCAGCCTGACAAGTGGGGCATGGCCCTGACGGCGGGCGGCGGCGTGGACTACCAGACGCCGTGGTTCAACCGGCATCTTTCCATCCGCGTATTCCAGGCCGACTACCAGTACATGCACGTGAACTTTGGTCCTGGCGTGTATGGCGGACGCGCGAACATCAATGCGACGCGCCTGAGCACCGGCATTGTGTACCACATCGGCAGCATCGCGCCTCCTCCGTCGGTGACCCTGGCCTGCTCGGCGAACCCGGAGTCGGTGTACCCGGGTGAGCCTGTTACGGTGACGGCGACCCCCGGCATGTTGGATCCGAAGCTGCACGCGATGTACACGTTTAGCGGCGACGGCGTGACCGGTAATGGCACGACAGCGACCGTGAACACGGCGGATCTGGCTCCCGGAACCTATACCGTCAAGTGCGGAGTGAAGGAAGGCAAACCTGGCAAGGAAGGCCTGAAGCCCTGGCAATTTGCGGAGAGTTCCGCTACCTATACCGTGAAGGCGTTTGAACCGCCGACGGTGAGCTGCTCGGCCGACCCCAGCACCATTAAGCCGGGTGAGACCAGCACGATTTCCGCGTCGGGCGTAAGCCCGCAGAACCGCCCGCTGACGTACAGCTACTCGGCGGCTTCGGGGACCATCAACGGCACGGGCAACTCGGCCACCTTCTCGTCGACTGGCGCGCCGACCGGGCCTGTGGACGTGACCTGCAAGGTTTCCGACGACAAGGGCCAGACGGCATCGGCCGACGCGACGGTGACCATTGAAGCGCCGCCTCCGCCGCCGGAGCCATCGCCGGAGCAGGTTCGCCTTGAGCATCGTCTTGCGCTGCACAGCGTGTTCTTCCCGACCGCTCGGCCCAGCAAGGCGCGTCCCGAGGGTGGTCTGCTTGAAAGCCAGCAGACGACTCTTAGCACACTTGCGACAGACTTCAAGAGCTATGTCGCGATCAAGCCGGATGCTCACCTCATTTTGACAGGTCACGCGGATCCGCGCGGGTCGGTCGAATTCAACCAGGCACTCTCTGAGCGGCGCGTAAACCGCGTCAAACAGTACCTTGTGGAGCAGGGAATTCCTGAAAGCAGCATTGAGACGCGTGCCGTGGGTGAAGATCAGCAGCTGACGACCGAGCAGGTAAAGTCTCTGGTGACGGAGAATACGGAGCTTAGCGAATCGGCGCGGCAGCGGATTCTGCATAACTTGCGGGTCATTGTGCTGGCGCAAAACCGGCGGGTAGACATTACGCTGAGCACAACAGGACAGCAATCGATCCAGCTCTACCCCTTTAATGCAGAGGATGCCGCAACGCTTCTGAGTAAGCAGGCTCCGGTTCGCAAAGGGAAGGCCGGTGCGGCGAGGCGGCACAGGAAGCGCTAGACGTACGGCGGGACCAAGGTTGCTCTAGGGTCCCATCTGAACACACATGAGAAGGGGGTGTAGCTGCCCCCTTCCAAGATCGTAAATTTTCAATTTGTTCAAGTTGATTGCCAAGGAGAAGGCGAAATGCAGTCATGGAATTTGAAATCCCTCAGTGTGGTTCTGGCTTCTGCGAGTCTTGCGTTGCTGCCAATGGGATGCAAGAAGCAGCCGCCCATCACGCTCGCGTGTAACGCAGCACCGCCGACGGTCTATCCTGGTGAATCGGTCACGGTAAACGGGACAGCCGGTTCGGTGAGCACCAAGAAGCACAACAGCGTCCTCTACAGCTGGTCTGGAGATGGTGTGACGGGAAGCGAAAGCACCGCTACCGTGAACACTTCTTCGCTCGCGCCCGGCAGCTACACGGTGAAGGGCGAAGTGAAGGAAGGCAAGAAGGGCAAGGAAGGCCTGAAGCCCGGCCAGACCGCCGACTGCTCTGCCAGCTATACCGTGAAGCAGTTTGAGCCCCCGACGGTGAGCTGCTCGGCCAACCCGAGCACCATCAAGCCGGGCGATCCCTGCACCATCACGGCGACTGGCGTGAGCCCGCAGAACCGTCCGCTGACATACAGCTACTCGGCGGCTGCGGGCACGATCAGCGGAACGGGCGACACGGCAACCTTCTCATCGACGGGCGCCCCGACCGGGCCTGTTGAGGTGACCTGCAAGGTGACCGACGACAAGGGCCAGACGGCCTCGGCCGACACGAGCGTGACCATCGAGGCTCCGCCGCCTCCGCCGACGCCGCACGCTGAAGCGCTCTGCTCACTTTCGTTTGATATGGACAAGCGGCGGCCAACCCGCGTGAACAACGAAGGCAAGGCCTGCCTGGACGAAGTGGCGCTGGACCTGCAGAAGCAGTCTGACTCCAAGATCGTGATTGTGGGCAGCTCGGACGCGAAGGAAAAGGCAATGATGGCGCGCCAAGAAAAGAGGGCGATGCGTCACCACCGCACAAAGGTGGAGGACGACGCCGCGCAGCGCGCCGTGAACGCCAAGGCCTATCTGGTTGACGAGAAGGGCATCGATCCTTCGCGCATCAGCGTGGCCACCAGCTCAGAGGACGGACAGACGGCGGCGAACTACCTTGTGCCCGCCGGCGCCGACTTCTCGAGTGACGTAAAGGGCACCACGCCGGTGGATGAGTCGACGGTGAAGCCGCAGTCTCGCAAGGCGCTGCCGATGCGCCACCACCACGCCGCTAAGTCCATGTAAACCGGCTGGGCCGCCCGCACCCCGAGAGGGGAAACGGGCGGCCTTGCCAATTGAACCCTTCGCAAGGCCCGCCGGGCGCTGCGGAGGAAAAGTGAAGAAGGAAACAGGATTCGCCGTGATTTCTTTGAGAGGTTGACCGGGTTTCCGGTCAGCCTCTTCCATTTGGGGCTACTCTGAAGGCAGCCCTTTTCTTTCTGGAGCAACATTTTTGATGCGTCGTTTACGCAACCGCCCTGGTTCTTCCCCTTTTCTTCTCGGGTTGTTTCTTCTTTTGACCCTCGTGCTTTTATTTGCCAGCGCTTCGGCGCAGGCCCAAGCTCGTTCCACGGAGCCGTGGGCCGCAGTGGGCCCGGACGGCGGCGATGCCCGTGCGTTTGCTGCGGTGCCGGGACATCCGGAACACCTGTACCTGGGCACGACGGACAGCTGGATTTACGAGTCGAACAACGGGGGCGCGACCTGGCACCGTCTGTCGAAACTGGACGGCTCGGATGACCTGGTGGTGGACCACATCCTGGTGGACCCGGCCAATGCCGCGGTGGTGTACGCGGCGGCGTGGATGCCGGACCGGCCAGGCGGCGGGCTGTGGGTGAGCCACGACGGAGGCCGCAACTGGACCGAGAGTGCAGGGCTGCGCGGGCAGTCCATCCGGGCGTTTGCGATGGCGGAATCGAATCCTTCCATGCTATTTGCCGGTACGCTGGCGGGCGTTTTCCGCAGCGCGGACGCCGGCGCGACGTGGACGCAGATTAGCCCGCCGGGCAGCCGCGAGATTCACGAAATTGAGTCGCTGGCGGTGGATCCGGTGAACCCGGAGATTGTGTACGCGGGCACCTGGCACTTGCCGTGGAAGACCAGCGACGGCGGCCGCACGTGGCACAACATCAAGCGCGGCATCATTGACGACTCGGATGTGTTTTCCATTCTGCTGGACCCGGAGCGGCCGCGGACGGTCTACGCCAGCGCGTGCAGCGGAATCTACAAGAGCCTGAACGGCGGCGAGCTGTTCCGCAAAATTCAGGGGATTCCTTCCACGGCGCGGCGCACGCGGGTGCTGCGGCAGGATCCGCGCAATCACGAAGTGGTGTACGCGGGCACCACAGAGGGCTTGTATAAGACGGAGAACGGCGGACGCACCTTCCGGCGCATGACCGGGCCGAACGTGATTGTGAACGACGTGCACGTGGACCCGGCGAACCCGGAGCGTGTGCTGCTGGCAACCGACCGCGGCGGCGTGCTGGCCAGCGACAACGGCGGCACCAGCTTTGCTGCGTCCAACGCGGGCATCTCGCAGCGCAAAGTGGAGGCGTTGCTGGTGGACCGCACGGATCCGGTGCGGATTTTTGCTGGAGTGGTGAATGACAAGGCGTATGGCGGCGTGTTTGTGTCGGACGACGGCGGGGCGCGGTGGAGGCAGATGGCCAAGGGCCTGGGCGGGCGCGACGTGTTTGCGCTGGCGCAGTCGCCGGAGGGCACAGTGCTGGCCGGCACGGGCAGCGGCGTGTTCGCGTGGGATGCGGCGGCGGGCGAATGGCAAGAGCGCGACACGATTGCCAACACGCTGGTGAAGACGGCCACCGAGAGGGTGCGCGGCGAGCGCGTAAACGTGGAGCGGCAGGTGAAGGAAAAGCTGCGGCAGATGGATGGGCGCGTGCTTGCCATGAATCTTTCCGGCGACGCGTGGCTGGTGTCCACCGCGGGGGGTATTTATACCAGCCGCGACAAGGGCGCCACGTGGCAGGGCGGGCCGGTGATGGGCGTGGCCGGATACCTGAGCGTGACAGTGGAGGGCAAGAAGATGGCGGCGGCGCGGCCGAACGGCGTGGTGCTGTCGCAGGACGGCGGGCAGACGTGGTGGCCGATGGGCATTCCCACGGTGCTCACGCGTATCCACCGCATTGCCTTTTCTCCGGATGGAACGCTGTGGCTGGGCGCGCGGGAGGGTGTTTATTTTACCCGCGACAAGGGCAAGACGTGGATGTGGGTGCACCGGCTGCCCCTGGCCAACGTGGATGACCTCTACTACGACGCGCAGATGAAAAAGGTGCTGGTCACCTCGCGGCAGAGCGATTTTGTGTTTGCCATTGACCCCGGCACGCTGGCCTGGAAGTGGTGGCAGACGGGCTACCGGCTTTCCGCGGTGCGCTCGGCGGGTGGGCGGGTGCTGGCCGCGTCGCTCTATGACGGAGTGCTGGTGGAACCGCACCCGGTCGAAGCCGAAGTGGGACAAAGATGAATCGAGGAGCGGGTTTCCGGTATCATTCCAGTATGCAGGCTGATGCCACGGAGACCCCTACGCCAAACGGCTTCCGCACCTACGATGCGCGGCTGGAGCCCATCGCCGCCAAGGTGTTTGCCCACGAGCGGCTCGACTATCAGGATGGGCTTGCGCTCTACGGCTCGCCGGACGTGCTGGCGGTAGGCTGGCTGGCGAACTCCGTGCGCGAGCGGCTGCACGGTGACGTGACCTACTTCAACGTGAATCGCCACATCAACCCGACCAACGTGTGTGTGGCGGCTTGCAAGCTGTGCGCCTTTGGCCGCAAGAAGGGCGACCCGGCGGGCTACACCATGGCTCTGGAAGAGGCGTGGGAGACGGCGGCCTCGGGGTACTCGGAGGCTGTGACTGAGTTTCACATTGTTGGCGGGCTGCATCCGGACCTTCCGCTCGAATATTTTCTGGACCTGGTGCGGGGGCTGAAGCAGCGCTTCCCCAAGGTGCACATCAAGGCCTTCACCATGGTGGAAGTGGCCTTTCTGGCGCGGCGCGCGAAGCTGACAATTGAACAGACGCTGCTGAAGCTGCGCGATGCCGGAGTGGATTCGATGCCCGGCGGAGGCGCGGAGATTTTTGCCTCGCGCGTGCGGTCCATCATCTGCGACCACAAGATTGACGGTAACGAGTGGCTGGAGACGGCACGGCTGGCGCACAAGCTGGGCTTCAAGTCGAACGCGACCATGCTCTACGGCCACATTGAGAACGACGAAGACCGCGTGGACCACCTGCTGAAGCTGCGCGCAGTGCAGGACGAGACGGGCGGATTTCAGACGTTTATTCCGCTGGCGTTTCACCCGGAAAACACGCCGCTGGACCACCTGCCGGTGACCACTGGGCTCACCGATATTCGGCAGATTGCCGTGAGCCGGCTGTTGCTGGACAACTTTCCGCACATCAAGGCGTACTGGCAGATGATGACGCCGAAGATTGCGCAGATTGCGCTGCGCTTTGGCGCAGACGACTTGGACGGCACGGTGATCGAAGAGAAGATTTACCACGACGCCGGGGCCACGACGCCGCAGGGCATGACGCGCAAGGAGCTGTGCCGCCTGATTACCGAGGCCGGGCGCGTTCCGGTGGAGCGCGACACGCTGTACCACGCGGTGACGCGGACCGAGGACAGCTTTACGGTGGCGGTGTAGAAAGCGGAGACTCGAAGCTGCAATGCGGGACGAAGACTACATCGCAAGGCACTCCCTCAAAGACAAGTTGGCATTCCTGGGCATGGCCCTGGCATCCGGCCTGCTGATGGTCCTTTTTCTGACGCAGTCCGGGAGCCTGTTCGTGGCGTGCCTACTGGGCGGAATCGGCCTGTTCTCGGCGGTCTGGGGGTATACCTTCTTCGTTGCCAGCGTGCGTTTTTCGAGCGAGGTGATTCAGGTGAAGGTGCCTCCGTTTGTCGATTACTCGAAGCCGTACGCAGACATCAAGACACTGAAAACGCAGCGAGGAAATCTGAAGGTTGGATTCGCGGGCGGCAAGTCGCTGAGTTTGCCGGCAGGTTTGGGAGACGCGAAAAAGATTGCGTCCATTCTTGAGAGCAAGACCGATGTGATTCCCCAAGATTCGCGCTGGGGCAGGTAGAGATTAGAATTCCGCCTCTTACTGCCGCACCACCTCGCCGTTTTTCATCACAAACTGGACGTGCTCGACGACGCTGATGTTTTGCAGCGGATTGCCGGGCACGGCGATGATGTCGGCATAGTAGCCGGGCTTGAGCAGGCCGATCTGGCCCTGCCAGCGCAGCAGCTTTGCGCCGTTGATCATGTCGGCCTGCAGCACGGCCAGGGGCTTCATGCCGTATTGGACCATGAGCGTGAGCTCGCGTGCCTGCGTGCCGTGGGGAAAGGGGCCCACGTCGGATCCGACGGCGAAGGAGATGCCGGCGGCAATCTGCTTTTTGAATTCGGCAATCTTGTAGCTGAGCATGGCGGCCTCGCCCGCGGCCTGGTCCTGCGTGCCCTGATGCGTGGCGAAGTAGTCGAAGATGGTGAAGGTGGGGACAGCGAAGATGCCCTTCTGCTTCATCAGGCGCATGGTTTCGGGGCTTAGCTGCGTGCCGTGGTCAATGCTGGCCACGCCGGCTTCTGCGGCGTAGAGCGTGCCGGGCTCGCCCATGGCGTGCACGCCAATGTTGGTGCCGAACCGTTTGGCCTCCTGCACGGCGGCGGCAAGTTGCGCCTCAGTGTACTGGTAGGGCGTGTGCAGCACGCCGTCGATCATCTGGTCGGGGCCGGTCTCGTAAATTTTGAAGAAGTCGGCGCCTTCCTTGTACTGCTCGCGCATGACTTCAATGAGTTGCTCAGCGTCGTTGGCGCGGTCGGCGTTGGAGAGCACGTGCTGCGCGGGGTTGAATTTGTTGGCGTCCTCGTGGCCGCCCAGAATGTCGATTGCGTTGGCGCAGACGCGCATGCGCGGGCCGGGAATCATGCCTTGATCGATGGCGTTGCGGAGTGCGGTGCTGGCCGAGCCTGCGCCCTCGGTGCCCATGTCGCGCTCGGCGGTGAAGCCGGCCATCAGGTCCGCCTTGGCAGCCTGCTCGGCGAGAATGATGCGCCAGGGCACGGACTCCTCGACGGTCTGCAGGTCTTCCGCACCGGGATGCAGGAAGAGATGGACGTGCGCGTCAATCATGCCGGGGAGCAGCGTGGTGTCGCCGAGGTCGATGACGCGCGCGCCCGCGGGATGCGGGACGGAAGTGCCGACGGCGCGGATGCGATTGGCTTCGACGAGGACTTCGCCGGGCTGGAGCAGGACGCCGGTGTCCACCTGGAGCAGGCGCGCGGCGTGCAGGACAATTGCCTGTGGCGGGGGCTGCGGGGCGGGCTGCTGCGCGGCGGCGGTGACGGCGGCGAAAGCGCAAAGCGCAATGCAGGAAGAGAATTTCAACTGGGCACGCATGTCCTCGACTATGCCGCATATGAGTGCGGTTGTCGAGAGTTGCGTGCGCGCGGGGCTTGGCAATGTGGATGGTAGAATCGCCGCGAATGCAAGGGAAGCGCGCGAGGCGAGATGCGGATGGCAACGATGAGCAGGGGCGAAGAGGCGCGGCGGACGATTTTGGGGCTGGATGCCGGCGGCACCAAGACGGCGTGCGTGGAAGGCACGGTGGAGGGCGGGATTCTGCAGCGCGTGGAGCTGCCGACGCGCGCGACGGAGCCGTTTGCGGAGACGTTTCCGCGCATTGTGGAGGCGCTGCGTGGCGTGAAGGCTCAGGCCGAAGGCACGGGGCGAAGCGTTGCCGCGCTGAGCGTTTCCATTGGCGGGCCTCTGCGGATTGACGAGGGGTTTTTGCTGAATCCGCCGCACCTGCCGGGCTGGCACAACGTGGCGCTGAAGGCTGCGCTCGAAGCCGCGCTTCCGGGCCTGCCGGTATGCGTGGAGCATGACGGCAATGCAGGCGCGCTAGCGGAGTTTTACTTTGGCGTGGGCAAGGGGCGCGCGGATTTGCGCCACCTGATTTTTCTCACCTTCGGCACAGGTGTGGGCGCGGGGCTGATTGTGAACGGGCAGATTCTGCGCGGGGCCACGGACACAGCGGGCGAGATTGGGCACTGGCGGCTGGCCGAGGACGGGCCGCCGGGTTTTGGTAAACACGGCTCGTGGGAGTCGTTTGCCAGCGGACAGGGATTGGTGGAGCTGGCGGCGGAGATGTTTCCGGCGCGATGGAGCCGCGAGACGGAGATTCGCGCGGTGGTGGAGGCGATGCTGGCCGACGATGCGGAGGCGCTGCAGGTGGCAGCGGCGGCAGGCAAGTGGATGGGCCGGGGGATGGCGCTGTTGATCGATGCGTTGAATCCGCAGGTGATGGTGCTGGGATCTCTGGCGGTGGCGCTGGGCGAGCGGGTGCTGGGGCCGGCTCGGCAGGTGATTGCCGAGGAGTCGCTGCCACAGGCCGCGGCCGCGTGCCAGATTCTGCCTTGCGCGCTGGGGACGAGCATTGGCGACGTGGCGGCACTGATGGCGGCATTGACGGACCCTGCGGTGAGGCGGCTGCTGGAGGCGCGTGGCTGAGGTGCGATCCAAACAAAACGGTGGGATGCGAGTCCAAACAACGGGCGCTTACTGATTGCATACGTCCCGGTCAGGAAGTTGGAAAGAGGCCGCTGCGCGCGTGCTACCATCTCGGCGAGGTTAGGAGAGTTGTCATGACGGGATATCAGGCCGCATACGACCAGGCCAAGCGGGAACGGGCGGAGATTCGGGGCACCATTGAGCATCTGCTGGCGCGGAGCGAGATGCTGGGCAAGGTGCTCGATTGCCTGGCGCCGCTGGTACCCCAGCAGGTGCCAGCCGGCGCAGATTTCAATTTTGCCGAGGGCCCCGAGAGGCAGGAAGACTTTCCGCAGGTATCGGCCTGAGCGGAGGTTCCGCCGCCGGACTTAGTACGCGGCGATTCCCGTAATATGCTGGCCGAGGATGAGCGCGTGGATGTCGTGCGTGCCCTCATAAGTTTTCACAGATTCCAGATTCATCATGTGGCGCATGATGGGGTAGTCCTCGGTGATGCCGTTGGCGCCCAGAATGTCGCGCGCCATGCGCGCACATTCCAGAGCCATCCACACGTTGTTGCGCTTGGCCAGGGAGATGTGCTGGTGGCCGACGGTGCCGGCATCCTTGAGCCGCCCGACGTGGAGCGAGAGCAGCTGTGCCTTTGAAATTTCCGAGATCATCCACACCAGTTTTTCCTGGATGAGCTGATGGCCGGCGATGGGCATCCCGTGGAATTGTTTGCGCGTCTGCGCGTATTGCAGCGCGGTGGAGTAGCAGTCCATGGCCGCGCCGATGGCGCCCCAGCTGATGCCGTAGCGGGCCTGGTTGAGGCACATGAGCGGACTCTTGAGGCCGCCGGTTCCGGGCAGCAGATTGGCCAGGGGTACGCGCACGTCCTGCAGGGAAAGGCCGCTGGTGACCGAAGCGCGCAGACTCCACTTGCCGTGGACCTCGTCGGCGCGGAAGCCGGGACGGTCGGTTTCGACCAGGAAGCCGCGCACG
>Ga0307375_10002220_pt1 | contig 20151 bp, 12 predicted proteins | sample TR1MG_FD_202531 | JGI IMG/M metagenome (GOLD analysis project Ga0307375, IMG submission 202531) | Soil microbial communities from Risofladan, Vaasa, Finland - TR-1 | ecosystem: Environmental > Terrestrial > Soil > Coastal area > Acid sulfate soil | place: Finland: Risofladan, Vaasa | collected...
AAAGTGTTCCGCAGCAACATCCAGCATCGCAACAGTCGCATCAATAGGCGTCCGGACCAACATCTTCATGGGAGCCTCGCCTCTCTTTGTCGACGGTTGATTGGGCAGTGCGCGCCACACGACCGTTGCTCGTTGCCACCACTTGAGAATCTGGTCATAGTCATGCGTTTCGTTGATCGCCCACATGATGTGCGTCAGGGCAAGGGGAGAGGGTATGTGTCCAGGTACCTGCGACAACTCGTCCGCCATCTGCAACACGGCTGGCGCGTTATTCGATACCATCAGGAATTCCAACGCATTCAACTCATATTGGGACGTTTTGGGGTCGATCTGAGGAGGATTCTCAATTTGAAGCTGATGCAAGGTGGCCATTGCGGCCTTCGTTTCGCCCAACGATAGAAGCACAGAAGCCAACGGAATCATGCGCCTCCTCGGGAATGCATTAGGCATCGTAACCATACTCGCAAAGAGATCAATGGTAGCGCGTTTGAGAGCTAAATGTCCACTCACATGGGACAGAATCGCGAGCATTGCGGATACGGCCTGCGGACCTCTCAACAGCGGTGATTCCTCTTGCTTCAGCGAAACTGCAGTCAATTCCAAGTCAATAATAGAATGTGCGTCGGGGGGAGAGGAGGAGCCAGCATCAGACGACAGAAGGCCACCGTGAGAGACGTAAACCGGTCCAGCCTGTGGTGTCGGTCCACTTCGCCTGTGATGACCTGTAAACGCGAACTGATTCAAATAGATGTGATTCCAAAACGCGACAGAGATTTGGCAGAGACGACTGTAACGTAGGTTCTCAAATCCGACCTGAGTGACGAGGAACGCCGTGTTCGTCCAGATTCGCCTCCATGTGCTAGGCAGGAGCGGTGGATCAAATTCACCTCCGACATCGATGAATTCCACCATCTTCTCCAATAGAGGCTGCGCAGTAGCGAAGAGGTGAGTGTTGAGCAGCGAGAAAGTCAGATCGAACTTCTCTCCAGTGTAGCTCGCGTCCTTCGCGGAATCCTGAACATATTGCTTAGCGCGAATAAGTTGCGTCATATCCTCAGTGAGAAGCTTCAACACATGACCAATGAAGGGCGTCTGTTCGTGAATCGGCGACTTGTTCTTCTCCAGGTACGTCAAACGACTGAATTCCAGAGTATAGGCATCAAAACTAGGCAAACTGCGATACTCTTCGCACTCGATTTCGAATTGGGAGGGCGTGGGGGCTTGAACGATGCTCTGACGAAGATAGATCGATTTATCGGTCAAGTGCGAGGTGTGGGGCTTCGTTGGGGTCATTTCGAACCTTTCAGACGCCATGTCATGATCCTTAGAGAATCTACGAGGGGGATTGGAGGGTGCAGAGCCCTTGTGAAGGTGAAGACGTTGCCAGGTACTTCTTTCGTCGTTTTTTCGAGCTGACGTGGGGTAGGGAACGGTTTCTAACTGATGTTGGCGCATTTGGTGATACTTGGAAGCGGAATCGTGATGCTTGTTGTGATCAGAGGGAGCTGAAGGGGAAGAATGGGAATTTGAGCTGTGAAGCTTGCGATGGTCCTCTCTTGGGTGTTCTTGATAGGGGGAAGGTGGTACTTGGGATTCTGATGTAACCGTGTTGTTGGGTGTGGTGGAAGCGTGTTTAGCAGCATCTTTATGGCCTTTGGATCCCTTGGAAGGCCAATAGACATCGGAGATGTCGGAATCGAGTTGTGTGACGATGTTTGCGATGAAATCTCCTCTTGTATCATGTATACCAGGATTTGCTGTGACGAGAGCCGAGTAATGGAAGGTTTGCGATTGAAGGGGAAGAATAGCACCTCTACGAATCCACAGACGGTTCCGGGCCACCGCCTGACCAGATAAGGGTCTTCGCATCCAAGCAGATGCACCAACGCATTTGACAGATGCAATGCTACTCAACATGATGGAGAGCGAATGGGAGGAAGACTGGGGAGGCTCAGAAGAAGCCCGGGATTGCGTGGAAGGAGCGGCAGAGCGCACACAGAATTCGTGAGAATTCCTTCGGTCGAATCGCAGCTCGATCGAATGGCTCGATGCTCTGACCCAGGAATGGGACTGAATTCTCCCTGACTGAATCAATCCTCACTCATGCGTATGATCCTCTGCAGTGCAGGGATGTATTAGAAGCAGTAGACGGCACTGGATCGACGAACTGGACGGGCTTGGGAACTGAGAAGTGACTCGGACTTCACTAAAATGGGGGGTGTGGCTTCTATATTTGATAGTGGAACACGTGATCGATCGCATGCGAAGAGAGGGAGAGGACGCGGAGAGACAGAGTGAGAGAGTGAGAGAGTGTGGTGATCAGACCTCTCTCCCCGTACTCCCGAGTCCGGGGCTTGTGATGATGATGCGCTCAGACGGACATGCAGAGCTTGTACATGTATCTGAGAATGTCAGTGATGGAGATGGCAGCGATGGGCTTGTAGTCGTGTTCGTTGTCGACGAGGAAGACGCGGTGAACGTGCGTGGCTGCGAGAATGGCGATGGCGCGTCCGAGAGAGTCGTGAGGGAAGACGGCGATGGTTGGCACGCGAATGTCAATCATTTGATCTCTTACTTCCGCCAGGAATTGGAACACGGGTGAGGAGAGTGTGGCGAGGGAGGGGTTCTTGATGAAGAGGCCCAAGTCCTTGCCGGTGGTGATTCCAACCAAACGTCCGTGATTTCCCGTGATGGCTACGCCCGAGAGTCCCTTACTATCCATCAGGCGCAAGGTATCGATGACAGTAGCAGTTTGCGCCACAGATTGAACGGGATGAGTACCAATGTGGAGAGATTCGATCGTCTCCTTCACGATCGGTTCGAACTCCTTCATGTGGTTATCCAGGAAGTTGATGATCGACGATTGAGAGATGATGTTCACCAACTTTCCCTCTTCTGACAAAATCGGGACTCTATGAAGACCTCGAGACAAGAGCTCGACCGCAGAGAGCAAGCTGGCAGCGGGCTTCAGAGGGGAGAATCTGTTTCGTCTCGCCAAGTACGACACGGTCACACCATCCGTCGTGGGGGCTTTGAACATGTGCACACCATGCAATACAATATCCTTCAGCGTGTTGTTGTCCACCACCTTCTGCTCATCATACACAAACCTCACGAAGGACACAAGATCACGAACATCCAAGAAGCCAATGTATGTGTGGGTCGAAGCGTCATAGACAGGGGCTGACTGAATCTTGTTGGAAATGAGAGCCTGGAATTGGAGACACGCACGGTCATTCACAAACATAGGAGGTCAGTGGCAGGCATGGGTAGCGGAGGAGAGAACGTCAAGCGCCATGCGGGTATGTAGTGCTCGCTACAGCTCAAAAGCGCCAACCTTCCTCCATTCGAGATCACAAACACGGAAATGCGCAGGCAGAGATTCAGAAAAGCAGCCGAGAGCGAGAAACTCGTACCTCGAAACCATCGATGAGTTGGGACTTGCTGTCGATCTCAATGAGAGTCTTGGGGACCGGCATGTCCGCCACGGTGTGCTTTTCAAGCAAGGATTTCAGATGTTGTGTCGCCATGGGGGTCACGTCGGAAATGACCCTCAGGGAGGGGGACGGAAAGGAGTGACGGTGTGTCTGTGTGTGTGTGGGAGCCCGAACAACGCCTGGCGCGCGGGCGCACACAACAACGCCTGGCGCGCGTCCTGCGATCTCTCTCTGCTCTCAGTTTCTCTCAGTTCTTCTAGCTCCTGCCAGTCGTCCCGTACTGTCTTCCTTGACCTCGCTATGGGCTACAAGTGATATGGGGGTATATGGGGGTATCTGTAGTAGATAATCTCTAATCTGTAGGAGTCTCTCCAGGAAATGCAGACTCATCTACAGACAGAGACCTGACCATAGCAAGGAGACTAACGAGACCCTGCTGTTCAGCCCTGGTGATCCAAGCGGAAGGAACGCGCCACTACCTTCTGTACTGTGATTCCCTCGCCATGCCCAACATCTTGATCACCGGAACTCCTGGAACTGGAAAAACCACCTTGGCAAGCGCGATTGCCGCTGCTCATCCTCAGATGAGGCACGTCGAGCTGTCCAAACTGATCGCCGAGCAAGAGCTTCACGATGGGCGTGACGAGCACTTCGATACTCTCATTTTCGATGACGATAAGGTAGTAGACTATCTAGAGGATGTAATGGATATCCATACGCATCGCAACACGATCATTGACTTCCACACGAGCGACTTCTTCCCTGAGCGTTGGTTCGACCTCGTTATTGTCCTTCGTACTTCCGCTGCTCCCCACTATGATCGCCTTGCCTCCAAGTACGTGTACAACTGTCTAGATACTATCCTATTTCGACCATTTCGTCCCTTGAATTACACAAGGAATTGTGAAACTGACCTAGAATTCGGGTGGTGTTTCGGTTCATTTCTCAGGGGCTACTCTGAGCACAAAATCACCGAAAACGTCGATGCCGAGATTCTTCAAGTGTGTTTGGACGAGGCTACTGAGTCCTATCATGCCGACATTGTGAAGGAGTTGCAGAGCGACACCGTTGATGAGATGGAGGAGAACGTGGAGTGGGTGACTAAATGGATCGCTTCTTGGACCCCTGACATGACTCCTGCGCCCTCATGGCATCTCAAGCAAGAGTATGATGATCCTGACATGTGATGTCGGCCATGTAGGAGTCTCAGATGTGTTTCTCTACTTGTCTCGCGTAAGTCGTGTTGCTTGAACACTCTCGTCCAGTCTGTACATATACCCCCACCTTGTGGAGCCATATGTGGCCGAAAGGTGCAATTTGAGATTCCCTATTTACGTGATACACCGTCCGAAGCGGAACAAGGAGGAGGGTTTCTAAAAGGAGAAGTGTCGTGGATTCATTCAGCTTCGTTTCCTCAGCATGGCGACAATGGATAGGGTGGCAAGTGCTCCTGCAACGAAGCCGCCGAGTGCGTATATGGTGGCGGTGACTGTGGAAGGGGTAGTAGCAGTGGTAGGAGCGGGGGCCTCGTCGACGAAGCGCTGGAAGTCGCTGTTCTGATTCGTGATGGCGGGTACGGCTTCCGGTCGGAGGTTGATCCAATCTTGAGGGTGCAAGTAGAAGGTGTGAGTGATGTATTCGTCGGTGCCAGCGCTGGGGAAGAAGTCGTAGTACCATTTGGCTACGGTGGGAAGGGACATGAGGATGGATTCCGTGCGGCCTTCGCTCTCGATGCCGAACTTGGTGCCCCTGTCGAAGAGCAGATTGAACTCCACGTATCGCGAACGCCTCCATACTTGATACTCGCGTTGTGCAGGAGTGTAAGGTCGGGATAGATTGCCAATCAGGAAGGGTTCGTAGAGAGAGGTGAATGCCTTTCCGAGCGCGGCCACGAAACGCAAGAGAGACGCCTTGGTGACCTTGCCATCCGCTGTTCCAGTGAGATGATCAAAGAAGATACCTCCAATGCCGCGCATCTCTTTGCGATGCTTGAGAGTGAAGTAGGAATCGCACTGAGTCTTGTAATCGTCGTAAGGCTGCTGATGCTCCTCGCACAGCTCCTTCAACGCACGATGGAATCCCTGCACTTGACTGAACACCGGATAGTACGGCGTCACGTCAATGCCTCCTCCAAACCACCACTTTTCTCCACTCTCGAAATAACGGACATTCATGTGTATCGTGGGCACATTGGGGTTGCGCGGATGAATCACCAAAGAAACTCCCGTTGCCTTGAATCCACCATCAGACGAGGCATCTGGCAATGGACCTCCAGTAGAAGACCTTCACACAAACGACAACAGACAGTCAGAATCATGCAGAGGGACATGTCAGTCGCAATCGGGGCGAAAGTAGAATGGTATCGTTCGCCTCCACTCCTCTCAACACGTACATCGGCAATTGCGTTCCTTCAATCATAGAGAAGTTCACACCAGCCTTTTCCAGCACATCTTCTGGTCCACCTTCCCACAAACGAGAGCGACCGCCTCCAGTGCCCTTCGAGTACTGCCAAACATCCTCACGGTACTTCTTGCCTCCAATGGCATCCACCAACCAGTTTGCGATGTGATCTTGCACCTCTCTCATGGTGAGTTGAATATCTTGGACAGAAACTGCGTCCATGATGAGAGATAGTCCAGAACGAGTCCTGCAAAAGTTGAGAAAGGGTTAGAAGACAATCCTGAGCGCTTTCCCAGCCACAATGGACGCTGTTCTGAGTAGTCCAGGGAAGAACAGTCACATGCACAACATTTCGAACGATATTGACGTACGAGAAGGGAAGTTATCAGCAACAAAGTGCAGAACAGACTGCTTCCGAGGGCGGGGCCGGATCGACGAAATACATCAAGCATTTCTAGCCAATCGCAAGTCTTCTGGCAGATCATGCAGCGCTCCGGCATGATAGTATACGCGCGGAGACCATTTCACCCACCTTATCGGAGAACCAAGCACGAAGCTCTCGACAATGGCCCCTTGAACGATAGGTCCATCTAGGAAGACACAAAGGCGTCGCGGAAATCGTCATCAGCCAGCCCGAGTGTCACATTATGTACCGTTTCCTTGCCAAATCAGTGTACTCATTAGTAACGAGAGGAAGCACGAGAAATTTGAGGTCCAGAAGCTCATCAACCACCTGGAAAAGGGTGTGAACTTTCCGATGGGGTTGCCCTTGCGCTTCAGGCGGAAGTGATGCTCGTGCTAATGGCAGTATGTACATAGAAATACTAGAAACAGGTGTTGGCTAAATGCTCTCACAGAAAGCAGCGACTATCTGAGCGGAAGGGAAGCAGTCAGGCTTCCAGGCGCGCTTCCAAGCAGTGGAATATGCGCGGGTGGCGCCGACTGTCATCCACCATGCAATGAGATGACCATGTATACTGTGGAACCATCTCCAATGTTGTACTCTGATAGAAGCTTGTAATCAGCGAGCGATATGCCACCAAATAACAAGCGTTGTTCTGATACCGGGACACCAAGAGCCTCCTCGATCTTCTGTTTGAGTTGCAGCACTATTGAGTTGTAATCGCACCTAAGGAGCAATAAGGAACATGTCAGGCATCGCAATAAGAGTGGGGATCAGAATCAACGTGAGCGAGGTGGGAGACAAAGGAAAGGAGCGTACTCGAATTGGGTGGTGCGTCCGGTGAGCGTCTTGATACGAACGGAACGCGTCTCTGGTGTAGGGAGGCATACTTTCTTCAGACTTGTAGAGACATCCTCGTATTCTGCCTCATAGCGGTGTTGAGGGTCCAGTGAATCGCGATGTTGACGAGAACGCTTGGCCTCTTTGGCACGCGGCCAGACTTCGGTACCATTGAATTGTGTTGGCATGGGAGAGGTTGGCGTTGGCGAAATACCCATCATAGAAGAGTCATTTGAACGTTGCCGAGCGAAGCACGGGTGTTTTATGTCTGTGGAGGTCACATCCGGCGCAACAGGAAGTGGGTCGAATTGCATCATCTCTGACGGCATCGGTGAAGGCGAAAAGGTCGCGTGCTCCTTCATTTCCGACCTATAATATGAGCCATCGGGGAAACGCCCATCAGAAGCCCATGAACGAGGCTTGTGAGGCGAGCCAGACGGATTGCCAATCGTGCAAGTCGGTCGTTGTCCGTCCATGCTCTTGTACTAGAGCCTACTGCAACACGCCAGCAAACGCATACAAGTCAATCCAACAGTCTTTCGTAATGGCGACAGAACGGGTGAGAAGGAGGACGAACCCCAATTCAATGCTCTCATTGTCCCGCCTCTTACATTTTCCGAATCTCTCTGTGGCAAGGTCCTTCAGAGAGAATTGGGTGTTCCTTTCAGTCTCTGGTTGACATACTGTTGGATGTGTTGGATTAGATCGTATGTTTTAAGGAGTACCTAGTCGTGCCAGAGTGATATGGACCAAATTGGAACCAAAACAGGGCTCCCCAATAGCAAGAGGAGGGGGCGGAATGCTGGCAGGGAAACGAAGAGGTGGACCCTTTCTGTAGTACATTGGACATAGCTTGGAATAGCGAATGAGAAGGCATGTACTTCGACCCAAAGCCGGAAACGGGAGACGCTGCCAAGCCAGGGAGGGTCGCGGGTTTCATTCCTCTGCGTCTTCTTCCACTATCGTGCTTCGGTCACCTCGTGCGACAGATTCTTGGAACCATTTTCTCCCTCTCTTGGAATTGGGAGTCTCGTCGTCATCATCTGCTTCCTCTAACGCCAACAACACATCCAGCAACCGTTCGTCCAATTGGACTCGAGTTTCTCCGTTGTCTGAGTGCCCATGCTCGTGAGATGCTGTATCATGGCCGTGAGTATCGATGCTGTTATCATCCCACAAAAGAGAACCGATTTGGCTGCTGTCGTCGGGATTGAGAACAGGGTCGGCGCTTGCAGCGTTGGGAACCACGAGTACGGTATCGATCAGTCTGTTGATGATGTGTTGAAATGTAAGAGCCCTAGAATAACGGTTTCAAGGAGAAGTTAGGTCCATGATGTCTCAATGAATGGAGATATGTGAAGGATGACGATTGCAATAGAATCGAGCTGGTTCTGCCTGCAGAGACCATGATTCATCCGAGAAGTGCTGGGAGTCGATGAACAAGGAGGGTTTGAAGGTGAAATGACGTACGATTCAGCTGAAAACTGCAGCTTTGGAGGTCTGTCAGCTGAATGTTGGCTTGCTGCTGCATTGCTCTGTTCTAACGTCCGCAAGTACCTCTTCGTCCTTGTCAAAGTTGCCATCAATCACATGAAGCACCAGTAATTCGCATTTGTTACCCGTCAATCCTCCACACAGACTGAAAAAGTGAACAGAGACATGGCGGCCAAGATATCCCATTTCAATCTGGTTGTGCCTTCTTTCTTCTATGTTTGACGGCAGTTACATAGTGAATTGTCATCGGACAGCATCTCATTCCCTTCCCGACCTATGTTGAGTGCGCTTCTGCTCATAACCTCGTGCTGCGCTTAGATAGAGTGCACCCAGCATGCCGCAGCTCCTGTACATACCAATAGATCCGACAGAGAGCTTCGATTTGGTGAAAGCTCATCCTTTAGGCGTGCAACTTCATAGAGTTGGTATGTGACTGTTACTCGGCCCTCTTTCGATTGTATTGTGTGATTGTGATGGTTTTCTGAGTTTGTTCCAAGTTTCTGAGGTGAGAAGAGCTAATAGAGCGTGATCGTTGTGTTTGTATAGGATCTGACTTTAGAGTGGTATTCAATGGTATTTGCTTTGTGAGAGATGCACAACAGAGCGAAGCAGATCTGGTCTTCTCCTTGCTGCTACGTCAGATGAGGGCGCCGCGTGCGAAGACGAGTATGCTGGGAACTTCGCCTGACTTTTCTAATTTGGACGCCAACTCTATTCTTCCGGTCCCTCTCAGTAAGGATGCCCTCGTGGATAAGCTCAAGAGCTTCGTTTCGATCTACAACCTGACTTTGGTTCATCGACTCGTACATGATGGCAAGCTAGAGGAAGTGAAAAAGTTGCTGGACAAGAACCCCTCCCTCTTTCGTCTGGCTGATGCTGATGGCGACACCATCCTCCACATCGCTTGTAGAGAGGATCGCCTAGAGTTTGTGCGATACCTCATGATGTGCGCTTCAAAGAAGGGCGGCTTTTGGAGTGACGAAGGCCTGGAACCTCTTTTCGACCCCAACGCTCGTAATCTGGCTCACTGGACCCCGCTTCACTGCGCTTCATTTGGATTTCACTTCAAGATATGCGATTTGCTACTTAAGGAGGCACCTATCGCCGTCAACTGCATCACAGAGCAAAACCAATCTTCTCCACTCCATTTCCTCGCTCGTTACCAAGATACCGCCGATCTACTCGCCGTGGGAGCTATTACTGACTCGTCTTCAACGTCTTCCGGCAACATTTCAACGTCTTACCTCGGTACTTCGCAAAAATCGGGTATGTCAGGTTCCTCAGCAAGAGACTCGACTTCCTCTGCCACTTCAGTCGCTGGTATGGTTTCGAACAACCCAATCTTCAAAGACATGATGGAGGTGTTAGCTGGACTCCTGGAATCTGGTGCCGACCTCTCTGCAAGGGATGCAAAGGGCGAAACTCCTCTTCACATCGCCGCCAACATCGGTAGTGCTGTCGTTGCCGAATGGCTCGTATTGAATCGCGCAGACGTCAACTGTGTATCGTATCAGAATCAAGAAACCCCACTGCATGTTGCCATCAGAGGGAAGAACCCTGTCATCGTCGAACTTTTGCTCGGCGCCAATGCCGATGTCACTGCTCCCTCCAAGTATGGTACCCCTCTTGAACTATCGCAACAGTTCTCATCTCCCGATATTACGAAGCTATTGAAAGATCACATGCGTTCTCTACCACCAAATCCCGATCTGTTGACCTCCCCAGAGCCCATCTCCGAACCCTCTCCTGCCATCTTCATACCCAACTCCTCCTCCCGGCCACTCAAAGATTCCACTTCTTCCGTCGACTACTCACCGAAGTCAGAGCACGACACCGGTGCCCCCATCGCGACCTCCACAACTTCCATTCAAGTACAGGAACACCAACTTCTCGGTCCTGTCTCTCCTCCTTCGTCGGCCCCTGTACCTATGGGTGGATCCACTATTTCTGGAACTCCTGCAACTTCTTCACCGGATGGAGCGAGCCTTGCTGGCGACAACACGATGAACACATTCCAAGCTATAGCCGCCACATTCCCTGCGATTGCCGCGCTTCCACTCGTGCCCTTCAAGCAATTACGAAAGTTTGTCGATGCTGTATTGTTCTCTCCGGGGCGCACACCCCTACATGAAGCAGTCATTATGAACAACGAGAAGGTAGTCGCCGAGATCCTTCGCCTTCGTCCTGCTCTCATTAACACTCGAGACCAACAAAAGTGGACCCCTATGCTCTACGCTGCTGCGTATGGACATTTACGACTGATGACACGCCTGGCTCGTTGTGGCGCCGACCTCTCATGCACAGATTCCGACGAGTCTGGGATCCTCCACTTTCTGGCCCGCAATCGCATCATCTCTCAGCATCCTCTCGACTTTGCCGATCTCCTTGATCTGCTGTTACTTCAAGGAATCAATTTGGATATGGGGAACATGTTTGGAGCGACTGCACTCCACGATGCTGCAGCACGAAACAACCTCATCTTCGTACACGCCATCTGTCAGCGAGGCGCCAAGCTCGATGCCGTGACCAAGATCGGAGAGACCCCGTTGATATACGCTGCGCGCGAGAATTGCGTGGATGCAGTCAACTTCCTACTGCATCGCGGCGCGAACATGGATCAAGCCGGCAAGTTCGGTACCGCCGTCGAAATCGCTCGCAACTACTGCAATGTCAGCGTCCTGAAAGTATTCCTCTTCTACAAGAACAACGCTGCGCATATCGTTCCATTGGAATCAAGTCTGGCAAAGGTGGAGCAGGAGCAGCAACAGCAACAACAGCAGCAGATGCAAACCTCGTCATCTTCCTCATCAATAGCAGGCAATATTGGAGCAGCAACCACACCAAGAAGAGGCAGCATCTCTGGGATACAGCTGAGTACGAACAGCAGCACTTCGTCCCCAAACGCCGCCGCTGGAGGGCCTCGATCTTTCAAGCTTCGCTCCCTCTCCCAGATCGAGCCCTTTGTCTCCGCTCCCGAACCCGGTGCCTCGACCGTGGCTCCAACAACTTCGTCTTCATCTGCCACAGCCGTCATATCATTCCAAGGCATATCCCCTGCTGCAAGTCCAAGCATGATGAGATCGACCGTCCAAGGAACGAGCCCCCCGTCTTCGAGCAATCTTCGTTCCCGTTTCAAGTCTGAAGCCCCAAACGCCTCCTCAGGCACCGTGTCTTCGCCCCTTACCCCCGTCGCCAACAAGCAGAAGTCGGCTTCGCCGCCCAGCACCCTCGGAAGCGATCCTGAAACGACAGAAGAAGCAGACCTCTCCGACAAACCGCTCGAATCCCCGAGCTTCTCCTCCTTCCTTTCCCCTCGCCGCCACTTGACAGTCACCGTAGATGGAGCAGTGATTGACTACAATAAGGTTTACAATGTGCAAGAGCCTCTCCTGGCCGCCTTCCCCTGCTGCTGTGCCATCACCTCCCCATTGGCCCTCTTCAAGGAGATTGAAGGTTTCATCATCATTTGGCAACACTGTATTGCCTTTGGCCACATTACAACCACATCCACGGGCGCGTTGGTAGCCGATACTTCGTTCAACTGGAAGGTGTCCTTCAATCAGATGGTTTCGATTGCGCAGGTGAAGTCCATGTTCAGCTCGGCAAAGATCAACATTTTGGCACGTACTCAGAGTAGCAGCACATCAGGACCAACATCTTCATCTTCATCTTCATCTTCATCATCATCCTCCTCCTCCTCTTCTTCATCATCATCATCAACATCAGATGCCGCTCCTAACATCAACATTAGCTTATCTCGGTGCGAGAGATTGGATGCCATGGAGAAGCTCCTTCAACACCTTCTGGCCAACAAGAGCGTTCAAGATCGATTGGAAGTTGATGGGTTTCCCATTACCGATATGGTTGGTTCGATCATGTACCCGAAGGAGAATGCCGAGTTCCATCGCAACTTCTCGAACGTTCCGCTCTCTGAAACGGTGTTGGACTACTTCTCGTGTTACTACAAGGAGGAAGGTGCATTCGCCTCGAAGACTGTTTACGTGAGTCAACATCGCATATGTTTTGGAAGGAAGAACTTTGTGCAAGTGGCGTTTGAGGACGTGAAGACGTTGAAGAAGGCAGATACGAAAACTATCATCTTCGAGACTCCAACGCAGAAGTATACCTTCACGAGTATTGCCAATCGAGACGCTGTGTTCTCTTTAGTGGAATCCTTATGGAATGCGCAGCAGAGTGACAACCGATTGGTGCTGTTTGGAGCTCTGGGAAGGAGGACGATGCAGTTGAGCGAACTCTTCATCGAGAAGTATGTGAAGGCGGCGAATGGAGGACCCGATTTCTATGTGCGTTGGATTCTGATTCAAGGATATCACGTTTTGGACAAGAGGCAGCAAGAGATGTTGAGAGACATTGGTGTGGAGGTGATTTGGCTCTCATCAAAGTCGGGCTTCCTCGCCATCCCTGAGATCCTGCAGTACATGCGCAAGGTGACCTTGTTATACCTCGACTTCGACCCCAAGTTTCTGGAAGTATCGGAGATGATTCTGCGCCACTGTCACCCCAATCAACTGAAACAGATCATGCTCGTCTCGCTCTCTCTTGGCGATCAACACTCCTACATGAGCGAGTCTATTGCTCTGTTGCAGGACCGCGTACGGGAGACTGAGGTCGGATTTGTACTCCTGCAATGTCATCCTGCATTCATGCAGATGTTGGAAGACGAATTCATCGACATCAAGCGAGACTGGAGATTCAGACTTCCTTGGCCTGGAACGAACCCAAAACTTGCGTGGCTGGACATGAGAGATGTCGTGGACGTATCAGTGGAGATTGCATCTTCAAGAGATGTGGAAGCATACAAGGACAAGATCTACTACATCGCCGGACCCGAGTCACTTTCGTGCGACGATATCGCGACCGCCATCACACAACTCACTGAGCAAGAGGTGCGATTCATCGGTGTATCCATGGAAGAGGTGAAGGCGATTCTTCTTCAATCACTCACAGAGGCGACGACACTTGGTCCAAGGACGACAGAGTCATCTCAACAGAGTCTCTCTAGAACTCTCTCAATGGAGCAGTACCTACCCGCCATCGTCACTCACGATATGAGCGAAGTGGTATCGTTTGCAAGCAATTCAAATTCGTCCATCATCATGGCTCTGAGAACAAGTATAAGGAAGCAGCTCGGCGACATGTCCAACAACAATAACGGCGGAGGTGGCTCTTCGATTGGTCCAAGTGGCAGTATTGGAGGTGGGTCAAGTGGTTTTGGTAGTGTTGGTAATATTGGTAGTGGTATTGGTGGCAACAGTTCCGGAAATTTCAACGTTGGAGGCGGTGTCACAACTTCGCCTGGTCTTGACTTTGACACGCAACAGTATCTGACCATCTTCAACGATTTGGCATCTCACAATCTGCACAACATACCCTCGATGCTCACGGTGGATTTGACTGGTCATCGTCCTCGCACCATCCACAACTTTGTGATCGATCACCTCGACTCCTTCCGCTCCAAAGGCTCCTACAACTTCACTTTGCTGCAAAAGGATACGGCTACGCGGCACTTCACTGAGCTGTCCGTCTCTTTGGCGCAACCGACGGTGAGCAAGATCGACGTGGCTCTCTTCGGCAGATTGCTCTCTCCCGTGTTTGCATCGATCTCTCCGAGCTTCGCAAGTCGCGTAGTGTCCATCTTCAATCCTAACAATCGTCCTTCGTTCAACGTGGCGGACTATGTGAAGGTGTGCGGCATACTGGTGAATGGCGAACCAATGGATCAGCTGTCTCTCGCTTGTTCCATCTTCGATGCCGATCACGATAACGTCCTTTCATCGCAGGATATTGCCGATGTGGCTGCCGAAGTCACTTCCATCTTGCAAACCGTTGGCATCGTCTACAACACTTACTCCATCCGCAACATCCTCTCGGCCAACGGCCTCACGTCTTATCCCAGAGAAGCCCCGCTCCCCAAGCCAAACTACTCTGGCTCTGGCGTCTCTCTTGCCTCCATCGATCGGCCACTTAAAGCTCAATTGACGCCATCAGAGTTCACCCACGTCCTCAAGATGAATCGCACCGCCCTCTCCTCTCTCGGTTGTCTCCAAACGCAAACTCCTAAAAACGATCGCAGTGCACTTAAAACGAAGCGAAGCGGCATCTACGTCTGTCCTGGAAACCCGCTTTGGGAAACAACGCTTCGTCTTTCAATTGGCATCTCCCACACGCTTCAAGCTCAGATGACCACTGGCACGTCCCAATCTATGGAACCTTCGGAATCAGACTGCGCCGCAGAGGTGGAGTATCGAGTATCTGGACCTGCTGAGAGTGATTCCTGGCTGTTCCACGAGTTTGGCGGTTCCATCTTCCGTCGCATTCGCGAGGCCTGTGGCATCTCCGCCCCTGACTATTTGGGCTCTCTTGGCATTGAAATCACGCTTGGTAACATGTTGCTGGGTAAGTTGGCGAATTTCGAGGAGATATCGAGCACCGGTCGTTCCGGCAGTTTCTTCCTGCGCACTCACAATAGCAAGTTCCTCGTCAAGTCTCTCCCCCTGGATGAACACGCCTTCTTGCGCAAGAACCTGTGGAAGTACTATAGGCACATAGTCGACTACCCGAACGCACTGTTAGCGCGGTTCTTTGGACTGTATCGAGTTCGCAACACGAGCGGCAAGCAAGACGTCTGTTTTGTCATCATGGCCAATCTCTTCGACACGCCCCTCGAGATTCATGAACAGTACGATCTCAAGGGCTCCACGGTCAACCGATACGTGGGCGACAAGATGCAGTTCTGGTCTCCGAACATTGCGATGAAGGATCTGGACTTCCACCGCATTCTGCACATTGGTCCCGAACGCAAGGCTGCCTTCCTCCAACAGGCTGAAATCGATGCCATCTTCATGGAATCCTTCAACATTTGCGACTACTCACTGCTCGTCGGATTCCACTACTCGGAAGCCTCAACACCGGATCCTGCGCTCACCGCCTCCACTCCTCTCGGCTCTCTCTCCTTCATGGCCAGCACCACCTCGCCTGACGAGTTCGTAACCTACTATATGTGCAACCTCATCGACATTCTCACTCAATACAACTTCAAAAAGAGAGGAGAGAGCGCCATCAAGTCCATCGTCCATCGCAAGTCCCAGATCTCCGCAATCTCCCCTCCACCCTACAGAAAGCGATTCATACGATTCCTAATATCCATTGTGCAGTGAGAAACTGAGAAAGAGAAGTGCCGTACACACAAGACACGCCGACTCTCCATCTCTCGCCCTCTCGTTCTCCTCCAAGTTTTGGGCCACCAAAGACGATGTCGAGCACCTCTTTCCGGATGCTCGTGTATCCTAATGTAATATACTATAAGCTGTACGATCTGACACGAACTTGGAGGCACAATGATGGCTGGATTTCGCCATCACTCCCCGTTTCGGAATGCTGCGCACTTGGAGCTCTCAGGAGGGGCTAGCTCGACTGCGGCTCTCATCTTGGATGCCGTGTTTCGTTTTTTGCCCGTCATCTATCAGCCTCCCATGAGGAAAGATCAGGTGCACCCAGCAGTTGAATGCAGACTTGAAGTTTGAACCGGAGAGGGGCCTCGTAATGGAAGCAGATCCTAGAATTCGCTCAGTATAATGCTTTTAACAATTCGGAATATCGCGGAATGGCTATGCGACATTGCATCGCGAATGAAGGAAGAGCTGGATGAGCTTCACAAAGGAGACGAGCCCAACGTGCTTCCGGCCGTTTGCTCGTTTGCAAAACGCAGTCGCTTCTGGATCCCCGTCCGCTGCACATCCTTCTTCTTCCTCTCGTCTTGTGCCAATCGTCGGTGTTCATGCAGAGCGTATCGAAATTGTAGTGTCCAGCTCTCATGACGAGCGTACATCACGAGGCAACGCTGGCCCAGTTGCCCATGGATTCGTTTTCGTCCTCTCGCTCCCCTGATATGCCGCATTCAGTCATTATGGACATCAAGCAAGAAGGAGGACAACTGAAAAAAGAGGAATTCATCTTTGGCCCATTGCTAGGCAAAGTACGTGGTTCACAACAGCTGCATCTCTACCTCGCGAAGTGGCCGTTCCGAACGGCTCCATTTCTCGCCACGCGTTCGCGCTTGTACTGACCTTTCCTTGTTCCTAGGGCGCATATTCTACTTGCCACGAACTTAAACAAGCCTCTACTGGCAATATCTACGCTTGCAAGATCTGCCCACGCTCGAAATTGACGACCGATTCATCTCGTCATCGTGTACGTTTGAAGTGTCTGTTGGACCATATGGAGACGCCGGCTTCGTCTTCTGTTCCTGTCTCCGTGTGATGCTCTACCCCCTTTCTCCGGTTTTCAACCGTTTGATCTTGTCTTGCCCCTTTCGTAGTTCCTTGCCATGTGCTGCTGTTCAGCCCCTAGATTTATGGTTGTCTAACCTCCTTTGTGCTTGCAGTTGTTGACGGAAATCAGTATACATCGTTCGGTGGTCCACAAGCACGTAGTTCGTTTCCATGCGATTGGTTGCGATGACAAGAACTACTACCTCTTGATGGAGAAGTGCAATGATCGGAGTTTGCGACAGGTGATGAAAGCGCGTTGTATTGTATCTGAGGATGAGGTTCGATACTGGATTAGTCAGCTTTTGGATGGTTTGCAATTCCTGCACTCTAATGAGATCTGTCATCGCGATTTGAAGTTGGACAACATCTTTTTGCATGATCGTCAGGTGAAACTTGGCGATTTTGGCTTTAGCGTGCGTTTGTTGGGTGGTGCAAAGACGAAGACGTTTTGCGGTACTCCGAACTATATTGCGCCTGAGGTGGTGGCTAGGACGGATTACAGTTACCCCGTAGATGTGTGGGCTGTTGGAGTGTTGATTTACACGATGGTGTATGGCACACCACCGTTTGAAACGGCGTCCGCGACGACTACCTATCAGAAGATCACGAGCAATGACTATGCCTTTCCTGCGATCGACAATTCATCAGAAGAAGTGAAGGATGTGATTCGACAATGTTTGCAACATAGAGCCGAGGATAGACCATCGTGCGCGCAACTGTTGACGCACCCCTTCTTCACATCCTCTCCCATCCCCTCGTCGCTCCCCATCTCTGCTCTTGGCAACTATTCGGCTACCAACACAGCTATCGTTAAAAAGCGCTCACGTCATGGAGAAACGGGACAAGTGGATGCACTGGGAACGATGCCAATGGTGAAGCGATTCGCCGCCCTTGGAGAGAACAAGGAGAACGCTGGCAATGCTGCTGGCACTCCTCGACGACAACAACAACAGCAGCAGAGTGCGCAGTCAATTCAGCATCAAACGAATGGCACGCCATCCAATGGAAACTCTCGCCAGACTCAATTCATTGTCTCCATTGAAGACACTGCCACAACCGCGAATACCAATGCCACTATTACTACCACTACTACTGCCACTACTGTCGCAAATGGCAACGCAAATCAGCTTCAACCTCAAGGATTGCACGCCCCGACCTCCGGAAATGGAAGGGGCTCGTCCGTCACTCCAGCCGCGACTGCTGATGTGATCACATCCCATCACCGTCATCATCATCATCATCAGAGGCATGCTGTCACTGTGATGGCGACTCCTAAGACGGCTTCTTCTTCTCGAACTTCGACCAAGACATCCTCCGCCGCTCCCGCTTCCTCTCCTGCTGCTGTGGTTCCCATCAACGCCGTCCCACCGAAGTTCACCGCCATTCCCTGGAAGCAATCGTTCCACGAGAAGACGTTGGCGCGCATCGTGTCGCGTTTGAAGGAGATTGCTTCGGTGGCGCCCATTCAAGCCCCGCCCAAGGTGCCCCCGCCGTGCATTACGCCGCACGACGCGCATCGCCTCGGGCACCATTGGATTGTCAAGTGGTTGGACTACTCTCAGCGCTTTGGACTCTCCTTCCAATTCTGCAACAACACCGTCGGCGTCCTCTTCGTCGACTCCTCTTCTCTCCTCACCAAACTTGAGTCGTCAGTACTGCAATATTCAAAGATGGTGCGATCGAGTAGTAGTAGTAGTAGTAGCAGCAGCAGCAGCAGCGGCGCGAATGCTACGGTTTTGGAATCCGCCAAGAAGAGTCCTACCACTACTACTTCCACTCCTTCGAATGCCATTATTGGAGGATCATCATTGCCTTCTTATTCTTATTCTTCTTCTTCACATCTTGGCGCCGCAGCGAACCCACCTCTTCCCATTTCCAAGATGATTGTGGAGGAGTTCGATCTCAGTCAGCATAGGCCCGTCATTGATGCCCGTGAGCATATGAAGAACCGATTTGAGTTGTTGGAGTACTTTTCAGAGTATATGAGAGCGAAACTGGCTTCGAGCAGTGGATTGGCGATGGCGTGTGATGATGGAAGTGTTGCTAGTGCGAAAAGTCATGATTCCGCTGCTACTACTACCAATACCAATACCAACACCAATACCAATACCAATGCTACTCAGACTAGAACTTCAGACGATGTGGATATGGAGGGATCTTCTGATTTGTGCGAACAGAACGACAACAACAACCATCGCAACAAGCTGATTGGTCTGCTCAAGTGGCACAAGACGGACCGCGCGATCGTCTTCTTGTTTACCAACTACACGGTTCAGATCAACTTCTACGACCATGTCAAGCTCGTCATTACCCTTCCCGATTTGGAGTCTCGTCCCGATGCCGTGGAATTGGTCACCGTTGTCACCGAGAAGGGAGCGGGGGTGACGAGAACGCCGGAGCAGATGATGGAGGGCGGCGTAATGACCGCGTCGCTCATCGAGAAGCTCAACTTTGCTGCATCGGTCATCTCATCAGAATTCGCAACTCGCATCTAAATATTGAGGTCACCGTGGTGCGTGTCTCTATCATCTATCTATTCTGTCTCTCTCTATAGGTGGTGGGTATACATCGAACAGCCGCAGATCATCTCCTCTCTCTTGTATCTTGTATCATACTGTACATTTCAATTCGTTTATAAACACACTAAGCTTCCCTTTATATGCCTTGTCGTGGAGAAATGGACAAGATGACAGTATCTGGGCCTCACGAACGAGATTGAAACAGCCAGCCAGTCTCCCCCACTCTCTCGCATCACCAAAGATGCCTCTGGTTATCATGTGCGGACATCCTGGTTCTGGCAAGTCCACCCGTGCCATAGAACTCTTTGAACACTTGAAAGGCCTTGGAAGAGAAGTGCAAATCGTCAATGAAGAGTCTCTGAACATCGACCGCGCTGAAGGCTACAAAGGTCCGCGACCGCACCGTTCTTGTACTACTCATTAGATGGACCTTTGTGCTGACCTTGTGTTTTCCATGTTCTCCGTTGGTTTTGTTGGTGTGTGTGTCCAGATTCGACGATGGAAAAGCTTACGCGAGGTTCAATCAAGGCTGCCGCTGAGAGGAGTGTCACGAAGGATGTTACAATGATCGTAGACTCTTTGAATTACATTAAAGGATACAGATATGAGCTTTATTGCCTGGCCAGAGCTGCTTCAACGCCACATATGGTCATTTACTGCGACACACCGAAGGAAACGATTTTGGAGTGGAATTCCAAGCGTGAACAAGGCCATTGGCCTGATCAGCTGTACGAATGCCTTCTACTTGGTCTCTTCTTTGAGATTCC
>Ga0307375_10002222_pt1 | contig 20139 bp, 18 predicted proteins | sample TR1MG_FD_202531 | JGI IMG/M metagenome (GOLD analysis project Ga0307375, IMG submission 202531) | Soil microbial communities from Risofladan, Vaasa, Finland - TR-1 | ecosystem: Environmental > Terrestrial > Soil > Coastal area > Acid sulfate soil | place: Finland: Risofladan, Vaasa | collected...
AGCATATAATGAAGCAACATAATGTGCTTTGGTGAAAGAGGAATTATTAACTTATCAAGAAAGTTCATTTAAGTTCTCACTAATTTCATTAAATAAAAAGTTTGTCAAAAGATAATATTATAACTACAATTACAGCGAATATATTAATATTCATAAATGCTGAACGGAACATGTATCTGCCTTTAGTTTCGTTAAGCAGCTTGAATGAATTAACTGCTAGCCATAATCCCGGCAGTAGTAAAGTAAATTGAATTACCGGACTCTTTACTATTCCAAAAAATGGAATAAGAAAGCTTGTTACAGCAGTCGCCAGTATCCAAATAAAAGTAATTTTTGCAAGCTGATGGTTATTGAATATCTTTGTGAGTGTCGGAAACCCTGCTTGTTCATAATCTTTACCCAAAACCAAAAGCAAAAGCCAAAAGTGAGGTATCTGCCAAATAAAGAAGAAAAAAGATAATATAATTATTTGCCAATCTAATAAATGACCGCCGCCGGCTACCCACCCGATCATAGGAGGAATAGCACCGACCAATGATCCTGGAATAATAGCTAATGCATACACCCGTTTCAAAGGTGTGTAAATCCCATTGTACCATAACAAATTTAACAAACCTAACAAGAAAGCTGTAGCTCCAACCTCAAAGAATAATATTGCTGAGCCGGATATTATTAGTACTAATGAAATTATTAAAGCATTTCCAGCCGATATTCTTCCGGATGGAATGGGGCGATTCTTCGTCCTGTCCATTAATGCATCGGTATCTCTTTCCTGGAAGTGATTCACCACAGCTGATCCTGAAGATAGAAGTAGCACACCAATTAAAGGTGCAATAATCGAACTAGTAATTTTCCCGGTCGCACATATAAAACCGAATACAGTTGTAAGAGTTACAAATGTAGTAATTCTAAACTTAGTAAGTTCAATGACAATATTTATTTTATCCTTAATCAAAGCTCCAAAAGATTTACCTGCAATATTTTTCAATGCCACTGATGACATATTACATTTTACTCGAAGTAGAATCTACATCAGACTTGCCTTCTTCTTGTTTATGCAGCCACTTCTTGAAATCATTTGGCTTCATAACGACTACCGCACTATACATATAAGAATGACGAAGCCCGCAATAAACTGCACACATTATATCAAATTTTCCTAACTGCTCCGGTCTAAACCATGCAGTATTTTTATAATTAGGAATTACATCTTTCTTAATTCTAAACGCGGGTACATAAAAAGAATGGTCAACATCCATCGAATGAAGTAACACTTTAACCGGTTGATTTATCGGTACATAAAGAGTATCCGATTTAACACCGTTTGGATATTCAAATTTCCAGCTCCACATTTGAGCAGTAACCTTTATAATCATCGAATTAGGAGGAGCATCCTGCATTTTAACATACCCTTCCCATCCAAAATAAAACATCACTAATACTAGTAGCGTAGGTATCACTGTCCATGCAATTTCTAACGGAACACTTCCATGAATGTTTACAGCCTTTTTGTTCTTCTTTCTACTGTATTTGACTACAAATACAATCATTAACGTTGTAATTAATACAAGGAAGAAGACACAAATTGCTACTATGAATATAAAAGTATTATCGACAGATTGAACAAAGTTTGAAGCATCTGCAAACATTTTTTCACCTTAATAGTAAGAATAATTCTGAAATAAAAGCACAATCAGCAATAAAAAGAATAGAATCGCTACTAACACAAATATTCTGAATGCCTTCATCTCGAATTTTAGATGCATGAATTCAGATAGAACCAGATATGATTTAATCATAGCAATAACAAGAGCTACGGCTATGCTAAACTTACCAAAACTTATCCCAGCAACAGTCGCCGTTAAAGCAGTCAAAGTAACAAGCGCAAGCCAGACTAAAATATAAATTCCGTATCCCGGAGTATGTTTTATATGAGTAGTTTTATTATCATCCATTTATATTTACCTCAAGTGATAAGATAGAATAGTGGGAATAAGAATATCCAAATTATATCAACTAGATGCCAATATAATCCGGCATTCTCAAGTTTAACATAATCGTCCTTATTTATAATACCTTTTATGGTGAACCGAATCATAAAAGCTATGATGGTCATACCGACAATAACGTGAACTCCATGAAGACCTACCATAGTATAGTAAAGTCCATAATATAGAATTTGCCCGGATGGCTTTGCAGTAAGAATAGGCGAACCCGGATAATTCCCTTCTTTGAATTCCGCACTCCATTCAAAAAATTTGTTAACTAGAAACGCTAAACCAAATAAAAATGTAACTATCTGAAGTACAAGAGAAAGAATCTTATTTCCTTTTTGCATTGCCGTAATTGCCAATGCCATAGTTAAACTACTTGTCAAAAGAATTATTGTGTTGGCTGTACCTAAGAAGATATTCATTCCCTCAGCCGCAATATGAAAATCATGCTGATGATTATACCTATATATAGAATACATTAAGAATAAACCACCGAACAATAAAAACTCAGATAAAAGAAAAAGCCACATTCCCATTCTAGCACCGACATCATCCCGATGCGCATGGACAACTACTTCATTTTCAGTGGTCAATTTACTTCCTCCTTCTCTAAAACTGGTTCGTCGTTATCCTTATATTCATAAGGTGCAGCTGTAACTTCAGGGATCTCCTCAAAATTCTCTGCTATTGGAGGAGTTTGAACTTTCCATTCTAATGATTCTCCGCCCCATATATTATTTTCTGTTACAATTTCACCGGTACGTAAAGACCTAAGCAGATTGATAAACATAATTAACAAACCGGCTACTAATATCCATGATCCAACAGTCGCAATTATGTGATAAATTTGAAATTTCGGCAAATAATGATATGACCTTCTTGGCATCCCTAACCATCCCATAATTAGAAAAGGGAAATACAGGATATTAAATCCAACAAAGATATGCCAGAACGCTACTTTGGCAACCTTCTTATTGTACATTCGCCCAAACATCTTCGGTAACCAATAGTGCAAGGCAGCAAACAGTGCCATACCAGTCCCGCCGAAGATAACGTAATGTATATGTCCAACAATAAAGTAAGTATCGGTTAAATAAATATCTACATTTAATGCGCCCTGTATTATACCGGTAAGGCCTCCAATCGAGAATAGGAATATAAATGCAAGAGCATAAAGCATAGGCGCTTCTAACTCTATGGAGCCTTTATAGAGTGTCGCAGTCCAGTTGAATACTTTAATAGCGCTTGGAATAGCAACTAGAAAGGTAAGCAAAGAAAAAATAAACTCTGCATTATTACTCAATCCAACAGCGAACATATGATGCGCCCAAACCATCGATCCAAACACAGCAATAGCAATACTCGAGTATGCAATAAATTTATATCCAAATATTGTGCGGTGTGCAAAGACAGGTATAATTTCAGAAATGACTCCCATCGCAGGAACTATTATAATATACACTGCCGGATGTGAATACATCCAGAACATATGTTGGAAAAGTATTGGATCACCACCAAGAGTAGGGTCAAATAGTCCTACGCCAAATACTCTTTCAATAATAACCAGCAGCAATGTAATTCCAACAATTGGAGTTGCAAGTAGTTGAATCCAACCAGTAGCATAAAGAGACCATGTAAAAAGAGGCATCTTAAACCAGCCCATGCCCGGAGCTCTCAGCCTATGAATGGTCGTAAGAAAGTTCATCCCAGTTAGTATCGAAGAAAAACCTAATACGAAAACGGCCGATAGTGTGAAAATCATATTCGTACCGGTTCTAACACTGTAAGGGATATAGAAAGTCCAGCCCGTGTCTGCAGCTCCCCCAGGTAATACCATTGAAAGAAGAATCATCGTGCCGCCAATGATATATAAATACCAGGATAACAAATTCAACCTTGGAAATGCAACGTCTTTTGCTCCAATCATTATGGGTAGAAAGAAATTCCCAAATATTGCAGGTATTGCAGGTATGACAACAATAAATATCATTATCACGCCGTGAAGCGTGAATATTTCATTATAGGCCTGCGCATCTATTATCGTCCCTTGAGGGGTCAGCAGTTCAAGTCTTATTATAAACCCAAGAGATACGCCGACTGCAAAAAAGCTTAAGACTCCTATCATATAAAGAATTGCAATTCTCTTATGATCGGTAGAAAGCAGCCAGGCTAATAAACCTTTTCGCTTTCCTTGGTCAATTAGATAGCTCGGCAGCTTACCGTTACCATCTAATGCAATAGAACTGTTTGACATAAATTCTTCCTTGTTAAAAATCTATTTTTTAGTAATTACTAATCTTTAATTAATTATGCACAACTTTGTTTTTTACTTTAATTGTGTTATTCCTCTTTGGTCTCAAAAGGATAAAAATTACGAACGCACTTACCAGCAAGATCATGAAAACACCGATCAGTATAAATAATGTTATTACGAGCGATTTGTTCTTGGGCTGAAGGCTAAAACAAAATCTTAAGACTTCATCTACCACAGGAACTGCCTGCCCCCTTGCAGCATCCATTATTGCCATCTTAAAATCTAAAGGAAGTATCCTAAAATTACCCTGCTCGTCATAACCTGGTTCCAGGTATCTGCAAATTTTCCCTGTAGGTGAAACAAAAATGATGACACCGGTATGCAGATAAGTATTACCTTGTTTTTCGAAATGGAACCCTGCAGCATCTGTCAAAGCTTTCACATCTAAGCTATCACCGGTTAAAAATCGCCATGATGAAGAAGGTATCTTCTTTCCCACCAGATCCATTATTTGGAACTTCTTATTTGCTGCATCAAAGGAAGTTTCTTCAGGACTAATACTAATAGTCAATAAATTATAATCTTTACCAGGTTCTAAATCCGTTTTCCCTACTACATCAGCTACTTCTGTCATTAACGGTGTACAAATTCCTGTGCATTTATAGTATGCAAAATCAATAACTGTTGGTTTAGTAATTAGATCTTTCAATAAAACTTTCTTCCCATCTGAATCATAAAAACTTAGATCCATGGGAATAGTTTTACCAAGGTTTTTTACAATACCAACCTTTGTATTTTCACTTCCGGCAAATACCTTATTGATTCCAGTAAATGAAACGAAAATAATTATTGTAATTATGGCTTTTTTCATTTGTTCAGCTATCAGAAATATTTATTCATATATGAATAAAATGTATTCCAATCGGCTTTTGACATATCATATATACTTCCGTTAAAGCCGTCTTGATTTATATTATTTACAATGATATCTACAAATGTCTGTTCGCTTTTATGCCAATCATTTGTAGCGCTTAATGTTGTAAGTGCTTCAATTTTATTATTAGTAACACGGTCAAAAATTTGCGCGCCAGGTTGAGAATCCTTTGAAATATTATTTAGAGTAGACAATATATTTTCATAACGGGCTTGATTATCATTGATTACCAACTGCATAGCGTCTTTTATAGGTATTTGCCCAGGATTTTTTTGATTCTCACCTAAGTGGAAAGTTTGAACCATTGCTGATACTTCATCAGGAGTAACCTTAGGCGCATCAGGCACAAATGTTTTTCTAATATAATGAGCTAATGCAAATTTATCGGCTGGAGAAAGATTATCGAATGCGACCATTGCACTTCCTGGTATTCCTTCGGACAGTGTCTTGTAAATACCTGATAGTTTTGGGCCGTTAATCCACCCATCATTACTCGTAAAATTCCTTGGCTTTGGTGTTAACGCTGCTGCCGCTGCACCGTCACCCTTACCATCTGCCCCGTGGCATGCGGCACATGAAGCATTGAATAAAGTTTTACCTTTATTAATTAAGTCATCCGTAGGGGTGGTTAACGAACTTATATCACCGCTCATGGATTCACTTGGCATAATCAATGGTAAGTCTTCCGCTTGATTTGATGCCGGTATGGCAGGAGGTACCGTTTGCTCCTCTACCTTATTTATATTGTACAGATAGAATATACCAACTCCCAGTCCAACAACTAGAATATAAGGATAGAGCAATCCGAATAATTTTGATGGATTCTCTTTAATATCCTTTTTTATTTCCTGAATTATTTTTTCAATATTATTCATAAATTTCCTTTTGAACTTTTCATCCTACAAATGAAAATCTAAGCCTCGCTGAAGTTTTGGATCTCCTATTGGCAGAAGATTATATTTCTCACTTAAAAATTTGAAGATTAATATTAGCAAACCAACTCCCGCTATAGGGAAAACTAAATCAGTCCAACTAAAGTAATATTGGTATCCATTTGAGGGCATACCTGGCATCACTAGCCAATAAAGATCAAGCAAGTGAGAACATAAGATCCATATAGCGATAAACTTTAATTTTTTAGCCTGCAATTTTATACTATGAGATAAAAGATAAAAAAATGGAAAGACAAAATGAGTAAACACAATTGCTAAAGAAACAACCTTCCAAGGTCCAACCCACCGATGCATAAACCATATCGTCTCATCAGGCATATCAGCATACCAAATCAAAAGATATTGCGAGAAAGCTATGTAAGCCCAGAATACGGTAAATGCAAACATCAAGAGCCCTAGCGTGTAATAATGTTCGGAATTAATTTTTGAATGAAGGTAGCCATGCTCATTTAATAATATAACAAATAATGTAAGTGCAGCTAAAGCGCATAAGACTGTTCCGGCGAAATAGTAAACACCATAGATTGTAGAGAACCAATTTGGCTCCAGACTCATCATCCAATCAAAGGCAATAGCCGTTATTGAAAACCCAAAAACCGGAATAAAACCCGAGGAAATTCTTATATTCTTTTTTGTAAGGTACTGATCTTTAGTCGAATCTTGTTTCCTTGAATTTCTTGTTAAGAAGTAATAAAAAATCCACCATATTAAAAATATTCCGATAGTCCTAGCAATAAAGAAGGGTACATTGAGATAAGCTGTTTTGCCTCTTAATAACACAGAACTATCAACAATACTTTTATGAGTCCATGGGAAAATATTTTTTAGGTTTAATAAAAGCGGAATAACCAAAATGATCAGGAACGGGATTATACCCGCTAAAAATTCACTTATCCGGCGGAATGGAGTACTCCAGTCCGCACCCACAGCATATTCCAATGCGACTAAAAACAGAGAGCCGATGCCTATGCTTACTAAAAACATAAATGTTACTAGGTAACTTAAAGAAGCACGCTGTGGATTAACTAAAAATCCAATGATACCCAAAGCAGTTCCAACTACAAAGAGAGTTAATCCAATAGTTTTTATTTTTTTAGGAAATTCTTTTTTTATATAACCAATATCAGTTGACAGCATTTTTACCAGACTCCTTTTTTAACTCTTTAATAGCTTGGAAATCAGACGGATTAGGATTTTGAGCTCTCTGCAAAACTCTGACATAATCAATTATTGCCCACCTTTGTTCACGTGGAATTTGATATGCATATGATGGCATTGCGTTTTGTCCGTTAGTTATAATGTTGTAAATCATACCATCACTATAGCCGATAATTTTTGCAGAATGCAGAGTAGGTCCTGGTGGAAATTGCCCCATTAATCTGCTAACACCTTGGGCATAATTTCCATGACATGGGCTACAAAATGTTAAAAACTTTTCTTGACCCATTTTTAGCAATTGTTTCGTTGGTAATGTTGGATTTGCAAGAGGTACTTTAGGCTGCGCTTGACCTTGATATGCATAGGGCATGAATCCTTTTGCGACAGTTCCTACAACGGGGGTCCTCATTGCATAACCGTCATAGAAAAAATTAGTCTCTGATTGAGGATTCGATTTCTTCTGATTATCCATCCAATTGAAAGGTACAACATACATTAGCTTATTCAACGTAACAAAAGTTCCGAGAGAGGTTAATGCAGCTACTAATACAAGGAATGAAATAAATTTCGGTTGTAAGATTTTGAATTCTTCTTTTTCGGGCTCATATATAAATTCAATTTTCTCAGCACCTAAACTCTTTAGGAATTCAATTACTCTCTCTCTCTCAAATAATGGATCTTGAGCCTCGATGACAATGCCAAATTTATCATTAGACACTTCCTTGATATAATTAGAGTCATGAATAGGATGACTTAGAAATGGTAAATTAAAGAATACTGCAAGCATTCCCACCACTGTAGCAATTGAACCGCACAGAATAGTTACTTCAAATGTGATTGGGATAAATGCCTGAAAAGGAAATAATGGTTTGCCGCCGACTATATAAGGATAATTTATAGCCATAGTCCAGCCCATGAAAAGAAAAATAAAAATTGCGCCAGAAAAACCAAAGAACAATGTTACATACCCAATTTTAGATTGCCCCAATCCCATTGCTTTATCCATTCCATGAACTGGATAAGGTGTATTGACATCAAATTTTGTGTAGCCAGATTCTTTAACTTTTCTAGCCGCAGTGATTATTTTATTTGGAGTATCAAAAAGCGCTGCAATAGAATTCAAGTTCTTATTTTCACTCATGATCGCTGCCTCCATGAACGGTAGGTTGAGCCCCTTCCAGTACAGATTTTGTTTCTACTATTGAAATCACAGGCATTGTTTTTGCAAATAGCAAGACTAATGTAAAAAATAAACCAAAGCTCCCTGTAAGCACTCCAAAATCAACAAGCGTAGGAGTAAACATGTGCCAACTCGAAGGAAGATAATCTCTACTTAGAGATTGGACTATTATGATGAAGCGTTCAAACCACATTCCTATGTTTGCACAAATTGAAATAACAAAAAGTACGACGACAGAACGTCTTATCTTCTTAAACCAGATCAACTGAGGTATAAGAAAATTACAGCTTACCATAAAATACCAACCCCAGCGATATGGTCCAACCACCCTTGCCCAGAAGTCATACTGTTCGGCAGGTATTTGACTATACCATGCAATAAAAAATTCCATCAAATAAGCATAAACAACCAAAGAACTGGTAAGTAGCATTACTTTAGCCATTCTTTCAAGATGATTAAGGGTAATTATATTTTCCATATCAAAAACTTTTCTAACAATTATCAGAACAGTCATTACCATTGCAAAGCCCGAATAGATAGCTCCGGCAACAAAATAAGGAGGAAATATTGTCTCATGCCATCCTGGAATAAGAGAGACAGCAAAGTCAAAACTAACAATTGTATGAACAGAAAGTACTAGAGGTGTTGCAAGTCCCGCCATAATCATATAAGTTTTTTCATAATGACGCCAATGGCGGTTAGAATTACGCCATCCCAGGCTGAAAATTGAATAAATAGTTTTTTTAATTTTGTCTACAGATTTGTCTCTAAGAATAGCAAAGTCGGGTATCAAGCCCATATACCAAAACATAAGTGATACTGTAAAATAAGTTGATACGGCAAATACGTCCCACAAAAGCGGAGAAACAAAATTAGGCCAAAGAAGATGCTGATTAGGATAAGGTATAAGATAACCCGCCAGCCATGGCCTACCAGTGTGAATAACAGGAAAGATTCCAGCAGTCATAACTGCAAATATTGTCATTGCCTCTGCAAAACGAGCAATTCCAGTTCTCCATTTTTGTCTAAGCAGAAATAAAATAGCAGAGATAAGAGTTCCGGCATGCCCAATACCAATCCAAAAGACAAAGTTTGTAATATCAAAAGCCCAGCCGACAGGCACATTATTTCCCCACATTCCTATTCCATAATACAAAGTAAGCCACAAAGAATAAGCCCCTATTAGTAAGGCCGTGACACTTACAGAAAGTGCAATATAAAACTTTCTAGTGGGCGGCTGAGTTAATGGTCTGGTAATTATCTCGTCTATATCCGCTAAACGGGGATTACCTTCGACAAGAGCCAGCTCTTTGGTATAGTCAATATTCAATTACACTTCCTCCGTATGAGTATTTCTTAATTTTGCAAGATAAGTTACGTTTGGTCTGACATTTAGATTTTCTAAAACGTAGTAACCTAATTCGTGGTTCCTGAACTTGTAAAATTCAGATTTATCGTCATTCATATCTCCGAAATTTATTGCGCTTGTTCCGCAAGCTTCCTGGCAAGCCGTTACAACGTCTGAACCCTTAAGCGGCTTATGGTCTCTTATTGCGTCTTCTCTTGCTTCCATAATTCTTTGGATACAAAATGTGCATTTTTCCATAACTCCACGCGAACGAACTGTTACTTCAGGATTATAAACTAAATCAAACAAATTACTTTCCTGGTAGCCGTCCCGAAAATGATCCTTAAAGTTGAAGAAATTAAATCGTCTTACTTTGTAAGGACAGTTATTCGAGCAATATCTTGTTCCTACACAGCGGTTATATACCATTTGGTTCAATCCGTCGTTGCTATGATTCGTTGCGGCAACCGGGCAAACATTCTCGCAAGGAGCATGATCACACTGCTGACATAGCATTGGCTCCAGACTTACCTTTGGATCCTCCGCGCTGCCAGAATAATAGCGGTCAATCCTCATCCATTGCATTTCCCTGCTTACCTTTACTTGATCTTTACCAACAACCGGTATGTTATTCTCAGCGTTACATGATATTACGCATTCACCACAACCCGTGCATTTGTTTAGGTCAATCGACATGCCCCATTTTACACCCGGGAAATCTAACCGATTATATAAGGTCGCAGTGTCCATCGATCTTTGTTCCCGAATAAATTTAGGATTCTTTTTATAATCAGATACTGTGCCTTCAAGTATAATTTTTCTTTCCTTAACAACGCCCGATACAAGAGGATCATCAATTGGATGATGCTCCATTGTCGAAACTATATCGTAAGTTTCGTCTGTTTTTTTTATCGAGGCTGAATTGTATATCCATGGACCAAATGCGCTGCTTTTAGACATTAGCACATTTGCATTAAAACCTACTCCCTGCCCAACCACTCCACATATACTTCTTCCATATCCAAGTTCGATTGTGATTGTATTATCTGCAGAGCCAGGCTGAATAACAACTGGTATCTTTAATTTTCTATCTTCTAAAGTAATTTCTATTATATCTTTTTCTTCAACATTCATCTGCTTTGCCGTTGCAACCGAAACAGATGCATAATTATCCCATGTGACTTTTGTTACCGGATGTGGTAGTTCCTGAAGCCAACCATTATTTGCATATTTACCATCACCGGTAGCATATCCTTCTTTTAATAATACAGCATATCCAGAAATTTTATTTTGATTTTCGCTTAAATTAGCCAAAACTGCTTTATTGAAATTACCTATAGATTTTGGAGTATCGCTGGTATTTACTACTCCTCTTTGCAGAGCACCAAGCCAAAATCGATTAAAGTCCAGCATTTCATTTAATGTAGGATAAATTGTGGATTGCCAATAATTCATTAAATAATCATGATAAATATTTTCTTTATAATTTCCGCTTACCCAGGCCAGAAGAACTTCTTCCTTTTGCCTTGTATAAAATAAAGGCGAAATTACAGGCTGCTGCATTGAATAGTACCCTAAGCGGGTTTGCGCATCTCCCCAAGATTCAAATGCGTGGCTTATTGGAAGTACATAATGAGCCAACTCAGATGATTCATTTTCGCTTTCTGTTAATGATATGATTAAAGGAACTTTTTTAACTGCCTCGACAAATCCCAAATCAGACGGAAGATGATAAACCGGATTAGTATCAAAATTAATTATAGCACCGATTTTACCTTCGTTCATAGATTGAACTAAATTTTCCAAGTCAGAGGTACTGCTAAGAGAAGAATTCGGTAGTTCTACAGTATCTTGCGCATATAACTTTGTATTGCCGAGTGCTTCATTAAGCAAATTGACTGCTATCTGAACATCTTCAGGTAATGATCTACCGGCATAAATTATAGCAGCTCCTTTGTTCTTTATAAGATCTCCAACTAATAATTGGAGCACATTACCATATAAAGAATTTTTCTGAGCGAAATCATAAAGGTGATATTGATTAAGAACAGTGGGGTCAACTCCGATGCTGATACCTTGCTTAGACATTTCATGAACCAGTGACATTACAAATTCGAACTGCAAATCGGGGCGCAACCTCATTCTATAGTCAGCATTTAAACCGGTCAACGAAAGATTACCTTCGATAGAATATAACCTATTAAAATTATCAAGATTGCTTGTATCCCTTCTTTCAGCAAACATTCTCGAAGATTCTACCTTATTACCGTCAGTACCAAGGAAATCTGATTCTAACGCGAGGATAATCTTTGCTTCATTCCATTTTATTGAAGGAAACAATCCTGAACCATAACATTTCTTCCATGCAGAATTTTTATTTTCTTCATTAAACAATTGATAAGAATAAAGTTTAGCTCCAGAATATTTCTGCTGAAAATCCTGGATTACTTTTAATGTTGTTGGAGAAATGATTTTACTTGATATAATAGAAATTTCTTTCCCGCCTAAATTCGATAATGAGCTTGTAATTTCTTGATCAACATGTTGCCATGTCGATTTCATGAAATTTCCCGAAGCAGTTTTCCTTAGAGGCTGCTGTAATCTCTCAGGATCATATAACCCTAAAATTGCAGATTGAGCTTTTGCTGAGGTCTTGCCTTTACTAACCGGATGGTCGGGATTGCCATCAACTTTTATTGGCCTGCCTTCTCTTGTCTTTATCAGAATACCATAGTCCAATCCATTATCAACATAAGTTGAAGCATAGTAATTAGGCTTACCTAAAGTAATCTCTTCCGGTTTAGTGTTGTATGGTATGATCTTGCCATTCCCGTTGTAATCAGAACATCCGGCAGCTGCTAAAGCAGCCGATGCACTTACTAAAGCTAGAAATTTCCTTCTTGAGACAGCAGGTAATTTATCAACATCAAATTCGTCTTCAACTCCTTTTTGGAATTCCAATTTCTTGGCTTCAGTAAATGAAATATCTTTGTATAATTCCTTAAAACTCTGCCAATAATTCGAGTCTGATTCTTTTGATTGCTCAGTATTATTTTGATTATCTAAATTTTCAGCCATTATTATCACCTAATTTATTCCGGCTAATTGCAAGCGGATTGATTCTAACTATTGCTTTAAAAGGCTTTTCTTTGGATTTATATTTACCTTTTAATAACATATTGAAGGGAAACATTCTGATTAAGAATAATCCCGCTAAACTTACACCTGCGGAAATAAAGAAATCTTTCCGTTCAAGTTTTTTTATAAATAATTTCTGAATATTCATTATAACTCCTTTACCGTCTAGCGATGGCAAGCATAACAGTTTTCTGGTCCATTTTTAATATTCTTTAGATATGGCAGTTTTTCTTTCGCATTTCTATGACAATTCAAACATGCCGACATAGCAAATGAATGCACTTGTACTATTCTGTCCATTTGTGCTACATCACCATGACAACTTTCGCATTTAATTCCCATATTAACATGAACGCTATGATTGAAATAAACAAAATCTGGAACTTTATGAACTCTTACCCAAGGTATCGGTTTTTGCTCCATATAATATGCGGTCAATTTTTTAATCTCAGGAGAATCCTTTTTAGCTATACTGTGGCAATTCATACAGGTGTGAGGGGGAGGTACCATCGCGTGACGCGATAATTCTACTCCGGTATGGCAATACTGACAATCTATTTTCATTTCACCGGCATGAAGCTTATGAGAAAAATTTATAGGCTGGACAGGACTATATCCAACGTTATCTCTTTCTGCGCGCGTTGCAAAATAAGTAACGGTAAAAGAAGCAATTATAATAAAAAGAGTTATTGGTAGACGAACTCGCAGGATATAATCAAGTAAAGATTTTTTCATCTTAAGCTTTCACCATTTTCATATAGATAAAAGAATATAAAATAATTAAAATAAATTAGTATAGAACTAAGTAGCGAAATTTCCTCACCACTAATTAATTTAATTATTAATACACGGAAATTTTTTCCGCGAAACTTTATTATAATATTATTTTTGTAACGAATCTAAAAAATGTTGACGCAAACTTAAAAATTTATACTTACAAAACAAAAGGCAAGCGTAATTTATCTTGTGTTAGTTTTCCTTTTAAGCTTACTCCCAAATTCATTTTTTCTGTATTGAAAATTTATTTAAATAATAACTTAGTCAAAGTGATACGTATCATTTTAAAATGGTTAGCGTGAGTTAAAACTATATATTGGATGGAATATTATTTCGGAAGGCTAGAGATAAAAACCGTATGCAATTTAATCTAGTCTTTATTGGTCTAAAGATTTCTTTACAAAACTAATCGGGTGCATTACTTCAACATCAACATTAAACTTCTTCGCCCCGTATTTTAGTTGCGATATGCAGCCTGGATTACCTGCTAAAACAATTTTTGAATTCGACTTCCTGATATTATTCATCTTTCTTTCAAGAATCTTCATCGAGTCTTCATAATGAGTAATATTGTAAATGCCGGCACTGCCGCAGCACCAGGCAGATTCTTCAAGCTCGGTAAAGGATATTTCTGGAATAGATTGCAAGACCTTTCTAGGCTCTGTAAATATCTTTTGTGTATGTACCAGATGACATGCGTCGTGATAGGTGACCGAATCGTTTAAGCTTTTGAATTTCTTCTCAATGCCAATATCAGCAAGAAATTCCATAATGTCTTTTACTTTAGCAGAAAATATTTTAGCCTTCTCAGAATATTCGGGATCATTTTTCAATATATGACCATATTCTTTCATAAATGCACCGCAGCCTGATGAGTTTGTAATTAGAAAATCAAAATCATATTTCCCAAAAACATCGATATTCTTTTTCGCTAGCTTCCTTGCCGTTTCAAAGTCGCCGTTGTGTTCGTTCAGCGAGCCGCAGCAGACTTGTTCATTAGGAATAAGGATATCGCAATTCAGCATTTTTAGGACATCCACAGTATCACTATTAATTTCGTCAAACATAACATTCATCAAACATCCGGTTAGGAAAGCTGTCTTATATTTTGAAGATATTGAAGATGAATAACTCTCTTGGAGATGATTGTCACTGAATTTAGTTGAAACAGTAGGAGATAGTAAGTCAATTTCAGAAAGCTTAGGCGCTAAGCGTTTGAAGATCCCTGATTTGTGTAAAAATTTCTGTAATCCCGACCTTTGATAAAGCCTCAGCAAACGCGCGGCTCCTTTCAACAAGACCTTATTTGGTATTATTATTTTTAAGGCCAAATATTTTATTGATCTGCTTAAAGGTTTGCCGTAACCTGATTTTTCTACGACTACCCTCGCAGCTTCAACTATAGAACCATATTTTACACCAGCTGGGCAAGCTGTTTCACATGCTTGGCAATCCAGGCAGAAATCCATTTCTTCGGCAAAAATTTTCGATATTTCCATTTCACCGCTAGCAACGGACTTTATCATTTTAATTCTACCTCTAGGCGAGGAGCGCTCAAGCTTCGTTAATTCATAAGTTGGGCAGGTAGACAGACACATTCCACAATGAATACATTGAGATAAAACATCATCGCTTGGTAATACTGAGAGCAGTAGGTCTTTAGAATTTTTATTCTGCATTAATTAAATAATTCTTAATATACAAAGTCTTTTATTTGTTCTCTTCTTTCAGGTAGTGCGCCTTCGCAGCGTGGACTCATATTAAATATTTTTCCTGGATTTAAAATATTATTCTCATCTATAGTCTTTTTGATTTTCTTCATCATATCAAGTGCTGGAATTCCGACTGATAGTTCTAAAAATTCCTTTTTCGATAATCCTGTCCCGTGCTCACCTGTTATAGTCCCTCCCAATTTAATAGCTTCATTAAAAATAAAATCGAAAGCTTTTAACGCGCGTATTATTTCGGTTTTATCCCTTTCATCAGTCAGACAAGTTGGATGGAGATTACCGTCACCTGCATGTCCAAAGTTTCCAAAAGTAACATCAAATTTCCTTGAAGCTTCTGTAATTTTTTCAATCATTATTGGTAATTCGCTCCGAGGGACTGTAGCATCTTCCAAAATTGTTGTGGGTCGTTTTCTTGCCAGAGCACTAAAAGCACTCCTTCTTGCAGATTTTAATTTGAAAGCTTCACTATTAGTCTCAGCAGAATGTACATATGAAGCTCCGTCTCTTTTCAAAATATTCTTTATTGTTTCGGCATCTTCATCCACTGAGCTTCCCCTGCCGTCGACTTCTATTAATAATATTGCGTCTGCATTCCTTGGCAGCCCAATCTTCGTAAAATCCTCAACACAGTTGATTGTTGTATTATCTAAAAATTCAAGCATGCTAGGTGTTATATGTGCGGAAATGATGTCTGCTACTGCTTTTGCGCTATCTGATAGTTTATCAAAATAAGCTATTAGTGTAATAAATTTAGACGGCATCGGAATAAGTTTAAGCAAAACTTTTGTTATTACTCCGAGAGTGCCTTCACTTCCTATTATAAAATCTCTTAAGTTGTAGCCTGCAGTATCTTTATAATTTTTTCCTCCCGTTTTCAATAATTCCCCGTTAGGCAAAATCATTTCTGTACCTAGTACATAATTTTTCGTTACCCCATATTTTAATCCGCGCAAACCACCTGCATTGTTAGCAACGTTGCCGCCAATCGTACATACATTCAAACTTCCGGGATCGGGAGGATAGAATAGACCTAACTTTTCAACTTCTCTTTGCAATTGACCGGTTATAACTCCTGGTTGAACAGTAGCAGTTAGATTCTTGCAGTCGATTTCTAAAATATTATTCCAACGGGTCATTACCATTACTAGAGAATTTTCTACCGGAATGGATCCACCGCTTAGTCCCGTTCCGGAGCCTCGTGGGACTATATTAAATAATTCTTCATTGGCTAGCTTGAGGATTTTTGAGATTTGCTCTTCATTATCAGGGAAAACAACCGCCTCGGGCATTTGATTATATATGGCCGTTGCGTCATAAGAATAGCTAAGCTTATCTTCCACAGAATCAAAGTAATTTTTCGAGCCTACAATGCTTTTTATTTTTTCTTTTAACTGATTATTCAACTTAAGTACACCAAATTAATTTTTAGTTGCTAAAATTTTATCATATAAATCTTTATTTGATAATATTTTCAATGCAGTTTGGAATTGTACATCATCAGATAGCATTTCTCGCACTGCTCCGTTGTTGCCAATATATCTTGTAGCCAATTCAATTTTAAGTTCTTCAATTATTTCTCTTTTATAAATACTCAAATCCCTATCACCTAGTTTTTCAAATTGGAGCTTTACTTTCTCTAGATTTTCATATATACTTTTATCAATATTCTTTGTTTTTATTTCAGCGAGTAATTGATTTACCTGACCCTCGGTTGGGGACTTATAAGTATATTTTTGTTCTTCTAAATATTTCTTGAAGGCATTAAATATTTGATCGTCATTCAAGGATTTAAAATCGGCTTTCCTATTTGCATAATAATAATGATCTGCAAACTGGAAGAACAGGCCTTTTGCCAAAAGATCTCTTGTGATATTTCCTGCAATTTCATATGGGACTGTAGTATCTGGAGTAATTCCGCCAGCAGAATAAACCAATCGTTTATGATCCGTGTAATATGTAGACTTAAATATTGTATCAATTTCTGAGACTGCTTTATTATGGCTTGCATAATCAATTTTCTGTATACATCTTCCGCTTGGAGTATAATATCTAGCTGTTGTAATTTTCAAAGAGGTTTTATCATCAAGCGGGGTGATAGTCTGAACTAAACCTTTTCCAAAAGATTTTGTACCGAGAATGACACCTCTATCATGATCTTGGATTGCACCTGCAACAATTTCAGATGCCGATGCAGAACCATCGTCAATCAAAATAACTAAATCTGCATTAGGTAATAAAGGTTCATGTACAGAATAATAGCTGTGCTTGCTCGATTCATCTCTTCCTTTAGTAGAAACTATCAAATCATTCTTAGGCAAGAACGTTTCACAAATATCCACCGCAACATCCAAAAGTCCTCCCGGATTACCTCTTAAATCAAGCACAACAGATTTTATTTCTTTCTTTGCACTTAATTCCTTAAGGGCAGTAAGAACTTCATCACTTGCTGATTTGCTGAAGTTTGTCAGCCTTAGATAAACATTATTACTATTTTCCGGGTAGAATCCGGCATAAGCAACACTTTTCACCATTACTTCTTCGCGAACAAGATTAAAGCTTAATGTATCCTTTTCCTCATCTCTTAGAACCTTTACATTAACAATTGTTCCCGGCTGACCTTTTACGAGAGAAGAAATTTCATTCACGTTTTCTGGAGTAATCTTTCGCCCTGCAACTTCTATTAAATCATCACCTACCCTAACACCTTGTTTTTGAGCCGAATAACCTTCAAGAACATCAACTACCGTAACTCTGTCTCCTCTTATTCCAATTGAAATGCCGACACCTCCATATTTTCCATTTGTTATTAGATCGAAATCTTGTTTATTACTTCCATCTATAAAAATAGTATAAGGATCAAGTGCGCTTAACATTCCTTTGATTCCGGCTCTCATGAATTCTTCAGGATTTATCTTATCAACATAATTAAATGTTACTTCCTTATATACTTTACCAAAAAGGTCAATATTTTTTGCTATTTGGAAATATACATCATCCTTACCTTCAAAGAATCCGGCAAAAACAAATATTACAAAAACTGCTATTAACGCTTTCTTAAATTTTGAAAAAATCATAAAGACTCCTTGTTCTCATATAATTCAATTTCATTAATGATTTGGTCATGTATTTCATTTATTCTTAAGGTACCGTTTATAACCTTAAATCTTTTTTCCTTTTCAGCTAAATGCATGTAACCGGAACGAACTCTTTGATAAAAATTATTTTCTGACATTTCAATTCTATCCAAACGCGACTTCCCTTTTTTTTTCTTGCGTCTCTCGGCCTCTTCTACGGGAATGTCAATAAAGAAAGTCAAATCAGGAATTGTTTCTCCTATTGCTAAACGGTTTATACTTTTTACGGCTTCTATTGGTATCCCTCTGCCGAATCCTTGATAGGCAGTAGTGGAGTCATGAAATCGATCAGAGATCACATATATCCCTTGTTCTAGGTAAGGACGTATTTTCTGCCTGACAAGTTGAGAACGTGAAGCTGAGAAAAGAAAAATCTCAGTCTCTATTGTCATCTTGTTGTGCGCCTTATTAAGCAATATAGTTCGCACAAGTTCTGAGATTTTAGTCCCTCCGGGTTCGCGAATTATTTTAACTTTTTTATTTTTATTATTTAGATACTTCCTAAGTAACTTTACTTGCGTGGACTTACCGCTGAAATCTATTCCTTCAAATGTAATAAACATTTTACCTTAAAATTTTGATAGGTGAATTTAATTAAATTTTTTAATAATATATTTAAGTCTTTCCGGATTGGTAAAAATAAGAGAACTATTCTCCGGAATTATTACTTCCGGAACAACGCTCCCTAAAGAATCTGCTACAATATCACGGTAATTAACGTATGCTGCTAGTTGAGTAGAATCAATTCTGCCAAGTATATCAACTCCTCCTCGCAAACTAACATTAATTTGGTTAGGAAATAGAACAACTTCCCTGTCCATTGGTGCGTCAATAACTCGAACGGGAACATTATTAAAATTTTTCTCGACAATCTTTTGTACGTCAAGGGAAATATTCACTGAGTTATCTTGAAATCTCATCCCTGGAATTCTTTCTAAGTTAACCTTTTTAGAAACTTTAGCCTGAAGATTTTCAATCGTAACTAATTCAGTTTCAACTGAGTCTAATTTATTCAAATAACTAAAAGGTCCGTAGACAAGTGTAGAATCGGGTGATAAAATAATTTTCGATGCTAATCCATAATCTTTTTGAAAGTTAATATTTAGTTTAGGTACAATTTTAAGTTTTTTTGCAAAGGCTCTTTCAATAAAAAAAGAAAGCGTGTCAGGTGTTATATTAACTACTTCATCTTCTGTTGAAAGCCATGTATTTTCAGAAATATAATTATAAAGATTTATATTTCTTTTGCCTGTTTCATAACCAACAGGAACAATAAAATTTGATTCTCCAGACAAATAAATGGATATCAATTTCCAACCCTTACCTTTTAGCTTTATAGAAATCATACGCGGTAATCTAGAGCCTGTCGAAAACCCATGAGGGAAATCAACAAGTTTTACAGGCACTTCTAATGTTGCATAAAAATCGTTAGACAAGGAAATTGAAACCCACAATATAATTGAGAAAATAAATGCTACAATTATTACGTATATGTTCTTTTTCATTGCCTAAATATAAATGAAATTTGTACTTATTTGT
>Ga0307375_10002223_pt1 | contig 20136 bp, 14 predicted proteins | sample TR1MG_FD_202531 | JGI IMG/M metagenome (GOLD analysis project Ga0307375, IMG submission 202531) | Soil microbial communities from Risofladan, Vaasa, Finland - TR-1 | ecosystem: Environmental > Terrestrial > Soil > Coastal area > Acid sulfate soil | place: Finland: Risofladan, Vaasa | collected...
TGGACAGCCCAAGCGCCTCCCTGGGAACAGCCTCAACTACATACATATCCATACCTGACCCTACCGCAACCTCCACTACTCAGGGAAACCAATGTACCGGCCTGGGCCTGCCATCCCTCCCTTCAGGCTGGAGCTATCATTGCTCCGCCTCCAGCACCTACAGGAACACAAACGGCACCGGATGGGTGCCGGTTAACTTCAATGCCCTTTCATACGGCAATCCCCTGGGTTCTCTCCCCGTAGACCCCATAAACAACGCTTCTTCCACCTACTACACGTATACGCCCGGAGGCTCATGGGAGCTTACTGCCATACCCGAGTCTCAGAAGGTAAGGACTAACAGCCAGCAGGTCAACCAGATTACAGGAGCCATTGTTACGGGCTCAGACCTTAACCTTTCACCCCTGTTCAGCTCCAATGGGCTGGTAGGCTATTGGAAGTTCGACGAGGGGCAAGGGACATCTACGCAGGATTCCAGTGGGAATGGGAATACGGGGACGTGGAATGGTACCACGCCATATTATGCGACTGGGAAAGTAGGAGTTTGGTCAGGAAATTTTGGAAATAACGTAAGGATATCTGTAGCCAGCTCTTCTTCTATCGATAACATCACAAACAATATAACCATCAGTGCCTGGATTTATATCAAGTCGTGGACGGCTAGTTATTCCGATAATGTTTTTAGTAAAAGCAACGGAACTGCTGATGCGAAATTTGTTTATTATCTTGGCGGAACATATTTGCCGCAAAAACTCATTGTTTTGGCAACTTGTGGCGGCATTTGGCGGTCAGCATCTCCTTCATCGCAGGTATTGCCATTGAACGCATGGTTATTTGTAGTCTGGGCGTATAATAACGGCGGATATTTGTACATAAACGGAGTATCACAGGGAAGTCCGATATGTTCCGGTTCCCTAGGCGCCGCTTCAGGCAGTCAATTTACAATATCTAGTCCGGGAGATGTGGTAAAACAAATTGACGATGTCCGCATTTACAATAGAGCATTGAGCGCCGCCGAGATTATGGCGCTTTATAACGCGACAAAATAAAAATCCGGACAAGCCGGACTTTTTATTAAATGTGGGCGACAAAGGAATCCGTCATCCGCCTTGGACGAATCCACCCCGCCGATGGCGGGGCACAAGTTTTTCTAAATTCGTTCCTCATTAAGAAAAACTAAGTGTGGGTATGGTAGGAATCGAACCTACGACCTCTGTCTTACCCGCCTGCCAAAGCCGATCCGAAATTTTGGATATTATATTTTGTGGGTATGGTAGGAATCGAACCTACGACCTCTGTCTTATCAGGACAGCGTTCTACCACTGAACTACATACCCAAAATTTCGGTTTGTTCGGCGGGCAGGTCAGGACAGCGTTCTACCACTGAACTAGTCGCCCGTATATTTTCATTTTTGCCGAACGAACCATTTGAATCAAGCTTAGTTTGATTGCAGGACAGCGTTCTACCACTGAACTAGTCGCCCGTTAGAATTGTACGAATGTAATCATTCGTTACAATTCGTTATGCCCCGCCATCGGCTGGGTACGTTAGAAACTGTTCGAACCTTGCGAGATTACAATTTCTTTAGCCCCGCATTCTGCGGGGCACGTTGGAAAATCTTAACGACAGAATGAGTTTAGATTTTCGCTACGCCCCGCATTCTGCGGGGCACGTTGGAAAATCTTAACGACAGAATGAGTTTAGATTTTCGCTACGCCCCGCATTCTGCGGGGCACTGAATTTTTCAGCCAATCGCTTGCGCTCTTGGGAAAAATTCGTGTGCGCGGTAGAAGGATCGAACTTCTGACCTCTTCGATGTCAACGAAGCGCTCTACCACTGAGCTAACCGCGCTTAATCAAGCTGACTTTCATCACTGAACCAAGCCTTTCAAGTTTAATCTCTGTGCGCCGGTTAAGTCAAAATTCGCGGACGCTTTGCTGCTTTTGCCTGATGTTATGGCAGCGCTTATGTTTATCGCCAAAAAATTTATACTCCAGATGAAAATGAAAATCAAAAGTATCAGCAATAATATTCCTACTGCCGTGAGAATAAGCTCATTTTTTGATCTTAAGAATTTTTCCATCATTTTTCCTTATCTGAAGAATATTTTCCCGTTTATTGACGCGCCGTATGTATCGGCATTCCTTACAATATCAAGAGAATCGAATTTCGTCGTGAAACGCGGATCTTTGAACTCAACATCTCTCAAAAAATTCGTGAGGTCGGCGTATTGCCCGTTTGCATTCATGCTGAAACCGATATATCCGGCTTCCGTGCCATTGGATGGGACCGTGTTCCCGGTAAATTCGAAATTTATGCTTACCTGGTGTATGCGCGACAGTCCGTCCAGCCACGCCTGATAATTAACCAAGTCATCTTTCTGCGGCAAAATCAGGTTTATTGCCTGTTGGAATTTTTTTACGTCCGGGCTGCTTGCTTTTTGTTGCGCAAGACTATCTATAAGTTCCGAGCGAGTCTGCGCCGAATTTCTGTCGGAGGAAATCTTGTCGGCTTCGGCGCTTATGGCGTTAGAAAGGAAATAGGCAATTATGCCGAATGCCAGCAAGCTACCGGCAATTGAAAGTATGCTTATCATCAGCTCTTTCCTAAAATTCTTTACCATTGCGTTAATTATACAAAATGAAAGTGTTTACCGAAAGGTTTGCCCACCGCACCATAACGGCGAGCCATGTCCGGTTGAATATCTTAACATTTGCCGTTTAGCGCGGAAGTTTGACTAATAAACGCGCGGCACCATAATAAAGTGAATGAAGGCCGCGGAAATAAGAGAAAAAATATTTTACAATGCGGTTTGGAAAGCAACGGCATGCAACCACCGAGAAATAAAAAAACTAAAAGAGAAAGGCATAGCCTGGGAGGGGATTTTTTCGAAACTCGGCGGCGGCAATGGCTTACCGGACCCGGAAAAAGAATGGGACAAGCTCGAAAATAATGGCATTAGCCTGATAATGGCGGACGAGCCGGATTTTCCGGCTCTGCTGCGCGAGATATACTGGCCGCCTTTCGGGATTTACATAAAGGGAGAAAACGGCGTTTCCAAAAATACGGCAGTAGGCATTGTCGGCACAAGAAAGGCCACGGATGACGGCGTTGAATTATCCCGCCGGTTCGGCGCGGAACTGGCGCGCGCCGGCATATCGGTAATCAGCGGGCTTGCGTTTGGAATAGACGCGGCCGCGCACAAGGGATGTTTGGATGCCGGAGGTTTCACGGCTGCCGTTCTCGCGTGCGGGCTCGATTCGGTTTATCCGAAATCAAACGAGCGCCTGGCCGAAGAAATATTGTCCAAAGGAGGAGTTTTGATTTCCGAATATCCTCCGGGCACGCCTCCGCTTCCTCACCGTTTCATCGAGAGAAACAGATTGGTCAGCGGCCTTTCGTCGGGGATAGTGGTTGTTGAAGCTCCGGAAAAATCCGGTTCGCTGGCAACGGCGCGTTTCGCAACGGAACAGAACAGAGAAGTGTTTGTCGTGCCGGGACCCGCCAATCACAGAAATTTTTCCGGTTCACACGGGCTCATACGCAACGGAGCGCGGCTTGTATCGAAAGTATCCGAGATACTTGAAGACTTGAATATCACGGAGCCGTCGGAGAGAATTGGCAGCGGAGAAACGGAAGAAGAAAGGCTTGTTTTCGAAGCAATTAAAAATTTTTCGGAACCGGCAGGAATTGACAAAATCGCCGAAATCACCGAACTTGAATCACGAGCCGTCAGCCAAGCTTTGACTCTTCTTTTGCTGAAGAACATTGTCAAAGAAAATGGCGAAGGATACACTTTGATGAATAACTAATTATGAATAAAGCGAAATCGAAAAACTCTAAATTCCAAACCATTATTCTTTATTCGTAATTCATTGTTCAATCATTAAAATGAAATTAATAATTGTAGAATCTCCGACCAAGGCGAAAACAATAGGACAGTTCCTTGGGAGCGGATATAAAGTCGAATCGTCATACGGCCACGTGCGTGATTTGCCTAAAAGCAAAATCGGGATAAACACGGAAGCCAATTTTGAGCCGACCTATTCGATACTTCCGAAAGCAAAAGAACACGTCGCGGTTTTGAAAGAGCTTGCATCCAAAGCGGATGAGATAATACTCGCTTCTGATGAAGACCGCGAAGGGGAGGCTATCGCCTGGCATTTGACCAAGGCATTGGATTTGGATGGCGCCGAAGCAAAAACTTCAAAAAAGAAAACCGCGAAAGCCGCCGCGTCCGCGCCCAAAAAAATAGAAAGAATAGTTTTCCATGAAATAACCAAGCAGGCGATAGAAGAGGCGCTAAAGAACCCGCGCGCGATAGATATGAACCTCGTCGATGCCCAGCAGGCAAGGCGCATTCTTGACCGCCTGGTCGGATACGAACTCTCGCCTTTTTTATGGAGGCGCGTCCGCTACGGGCTTTCCGCCGGCCGCGTTCAGAGCGTTGCCGTCCGCTTGATAGTCGAGCGCGAACGCGAGATACAGGCCTTCAATAAGGAAGAGTACTGGAGCATCGAAGGTGATTTTTCAAAAAGTGGTTCGACCCCGCTAACCACGGGTAAAGACAAAACGGTTTTTCACGCCCGGCTTATTTCCGTCGACGGAGAAAGCCTGGGGAAGATGGCCGTGAAAAGCGGAGATGAAGCGGAGAAACTTGTCGCCCGCCTGAAAGGCGCCGGTTACAGGATAAAGGAGGTTTCTTCGAAAGAAGTTGGGCGTAATCCGTTTCCGCCGTTCACCACTTCCACTTTGCAGCAGGAAGCTTCAAGAAAGCTCGGATTTTCGGCCAAGCAGACTATGATGCTCGCTCAGAATCTCTATGAGAACGGACATATTACGTATATGAGGACCGACAGCGTGAATCTCGCGGAACAGGCGGTTAAACAAGCCAAGAAAGTCATAGATGACGAATTCGGAAAAAATTATTCGCTGGCCGAGCCGCGCCGTTTTTCCACCAAAAGCAAAGGCGCGCAGGAGGCTCACGAAGCCGTAAGGCCAACCGACCTTTCAAAAAGAGCGGGAGATATAAAAACCCAGGACAGAAAGCAGCAGCGGCTTTACGATTTGATATGGAAAAGAGCGCTCGCTTCGCAGATGAAAGAAGCGGTGCTTGAGCAGACTGCGGCAGACATCGAAACAACCGACTTGCCTGCGCGCGGCGCGCAAGCAGGCGGCAAATCTGTTTTCCGGGCCAATGGCCAGAGAATAGTTTTCGACGGTTTCATGAAAGTTTATCTTGAGGACGAAGAAGGAACCGAGAGCGGAGACAACATCCTTCCCAAGCTAGAAAAGGGAGAAGATATAAAAGCGCGCGAAATACTTCCGTTTCAGCACTTCACCGAGCCTCCGCCGAGATACACGGATGCTTCGCTTATCAAAACGCTTGAAGCCGCCGGAATCGGCAGGCCTTCGACTTACGCCCCGACACTCTCGACTATACAGGACAGAGGATACGTGGAGAAGATAGACAAGCGCTACCATCCTGTGGATGTCGGCATTATCGTCAATGACATATTGGTCGAGCACTTCCCGGAAATAGTCGATGTGAACTTCACTTCGCACATTGAGGAAGAGCTGGACCATATCGCCGAAGGAAAAATAAAATGGACCGAAGTGGCCCGCGAATTTTACGGACCGTTCAAAAAACACCTTATCGAAAAAGAAGCGGAAGTAGGCAGGTATAGCGAAATTTCGGAAACTCCGTGCCCGCACTGCGGAAAGCCCATGATTGTGAAATTCGGCCGGTTCGGCAAATTCTTGGCTTGTCCGGACCCAGAAAACAAAGTGACTCTGCCGATGCCCGAAGAAGCCGCCAAGATAAAAGAGCTGCAAGAAATGACCAGAGGGGAGAAATGTCCGATTTGCGGAAAAGATATGGATATAAAGAGGGGCCGGTTCGGATTTTTCCTTGGTTGCAGCGACTATCCCAAGTGCAAGGGAATAAAGAAAATATTGAAAAAGACCGGTTTCAAATGCCCGAACTGTCAAGCGCGGCTTGCCGCGCGAGATGGTGAGCAAAGTCGAACCACTGGCCATTCGACAGGCTCAGGACAACCAGACGAAAATCTGGTTGGAGATATAATAGAGAAGAAAGCCAGAGGGCGCGGCAACGCTTTTTACGGATGCAGCCGCTATCCCGATTGCAATTTCATCAGCAACAAAAAACCTGAGACCCAGCAGGACGTGGACGAGGCTTTTGATAAATTCACCCACGCACAAAAACGGAAAGAATCCGAGCAAGATGTTGCTGGGACAGTCGGCAAAAAATCGAAAGGACGTTTTGGTGCGGGACAAGAAAACTCGCCGAGAGTTACTCGCCTCGCTGAAGCTACGGCGAAGCGGGCGGGTAAAAAACCTGCCGCTGCTTCGCCAAGACTTCGCAGTGCAAGCGCGAAAAAACCAAAATCAAAAAAAGAGAAAAAATAAAATGACTGTAGCTGAAACCGCGCGCAAAAAACCAAATACGCTTATCGGCAGGGCATATGTTTTCGCCGAGCGCGCGCACAAGGGACAGCAAAGGAAAAACGGAGAGCCTTATTTCAGCCATGTTTTGGCGACAGCCGAAACTTTGCAGCAGTGGCGGATGGACGAACAGACCATCGCAGCCGGACTTTTACACGACGTTGTGGAAGACACCGCGGTTACGGAAGAGGAATTGAAAAAAGAATTCGGCGAGGAGATGACTTTTCTCGTCGATGGCGTTACCAAACTCAGCCGTATCAAGTATCGCGGCACTGAGGCAAAAGCCGAGAATCTCCGCAAAATGATACTTGCCATAAGCCAGGACTTGCGCGTGATTTTCATAAAACTCGCCGATCGCCTGCACAACATGAAAACGCTTTCGGCGCTTCCTCCGGTCAAGCAGAAAAGAATAGCGCTTGAAACCAGCGAAATATACGCCGCGATAGCTTACCGCCTGGGAATGTGGGAGCTAAGCGGAGAACTTCAGGACCTCGCATTCATTTATTTGCAGCCGGAAGAATTCAAATGGCTTCAAGAAAATGTCGCCGACGAGTTCGAGACCAGGAGGAATTACCTCGAAACGATAAAGCCCGTGCTTGAAGAGACGCTAAAACGCGACAACATTAAGCCGGTTTCCATAGATTTCCGGGCAAAACGCTATTACAGCCTTTACAAAAAGCTCCATCAGCACGATATGGACATAAACAGAGTTTACGATTTGGTGGCTATGCGCCTTGTATTCGAGACGGTCCCGGAATGTTACGCGGCTTTGGGCGTGATAAATAATCTTTGGCCGCCTTTGCCCGGCCGCATAAAAGATTACATCGCTATGCCTAAGCCGAATAATTACCGAAGCCTTCATACTACGGTTATCGGTCCAGAAGGGAGGCATGTCGAAATACAGCTTCGCACTAAGGAAATGCACGATGAGAACGAATTTGGAATAGCGGCGCACTGGCTTTATAAGGAGCAGCAAAGACCCGGATTTTTTTCCAGAAGAAGCAAAAAGAAAGAGCCGCTTGGAGAAAAACTTGCAGCAAGCCTCGCATGGCTGAAACAGCTGCGCGACTGGCAGGAAAAGAGGAAGCAGGAAACCGGGAATCCGGAAGAGTTTCTTGAAAATATGAAAGCCGATTTTTTCAAGGACAGGATATTCGCTATTACTCCGAGAGGTGATGTCATTGATTTGCCGAGAGGGGCAACGCCCGTTGATTTCGCGTATCACATACATACCGAGATAGGCGACAACGCCATCGGTTCCAAGATAAACGGAAAAATAATGCCGCTGGACACGGACCTCAAGTCCGGAGATATGATTGAGGTGCTTACGCAAAAAAATAAGAAGCCTTCAGAAGATTGGCTGAAGTTCGTTAAAACATCGATAGCCAAGGAACACATCAAAGCCGCGCTGCGCGACAAGAGGATGAATCTCGTGCAAAAGCGTCCCGCGTCAAAGATAGAACTTCATTTGACGGTGGAAAACCGGCTTGGCATAACAAAAGACGTATCGGGAATAATAGCCCGTTCGCACATCCACATAACGAGCCTCCAGCTTTTCGGACAAAAAGGCAGCCAATTTTCTTCATGCAAGATAGGATGCGAAACGACGGACACGTCCAAAATAGAAAAAGTTATTTTGAAACTGAAAAAACTTAAAGAGGTAAGAGAGATAAGCTATAAGCTTGCCTGATTTTCTTCGTTTCCGAATTTGTCCACGATATTTTGCAGCTCTTCTGGCGAGAAGAAAGTTATCGTTATTTTGCCGCGTTCGCCTTCGGATTCTATCCTGACCGGAGCTCCTAGTTCGGAACTCAGTTTTTCCTGCATCATTTTTATTTCGGGCGACACTTCTTCCCGTGCTTCTTTTTTTATTTCCGGTTTGAAGCCGCGGACTTTATTCTTGAGGTCGCGGGTCGTCATTCTTTTTTCAAGAAGTTCGCGGAAAATCCTTTCCTGCGTTCCCGGGTCTTCTATGGCGAGAAGCAGGCGCCCGTGGCTTTCGCTTATCTGGTTTTTCTCGAGCGCTTCGGTAATAGCCGCGGGTAGGTCAAGCAGGCGGACGGTATTGGCGATGCTTTCGCGGCTTTTCCCAAGGCGCACGGCTATTTCCCTTTGGGTCAGTCTGAATTCGTCTTGAAGCTTGGCAAAAGAGCGCGCTCGTTCAATCGGATTAAGGTCTTCGCGCTGTATGTTTTCGATTATGGCGAGTTCGAGGCGTTCGCGCTCCAGGTCAATGTTCCTGATTATTGCCGGTATGAGTTCGAGGCCGAGCATCTTTGAAGCAAGCCAGCGGCGTTCCCCGGCGATAAGCTGATATTCGACATCGGTTCCGTTCGGAGTTTCCTTTTCGATTTTCGTGACGGTGATTGGCTGAAGTATCCCGAATTCTCTTATTGAAGAAGCAAGGTCTTTTAGCGCTTCTTCTTCAAATTGCCGGCGGGGTTGCTGGGGATTCGGCTTTATCTTTTCTATTTCAATATGGAACACGGAGCCGATGTTTTCCGGTTCTTTATTCTTTTTTTTCTGAGGTTGTTGGATTTGCTGATGCTGAACGGAATTTTGAATAAGCGGAACAGACGAAAAATTGGAGGCGCCGTTGTTCGCAGGGGGTTGAGCCGGAACACTCGCGGGCTGTTGTGGCGCCGCGGCCTGGCGCGGCATTCCGGCATTGTTATCGGCGTTCGGCGTCTGCCCCGCATTATGCCTGTTGCCCTGGTTCGGCGGTATTAAAGATTCGAGTCCTTTTCCTAGCATGGTAGATTAGAATTATGATTTAAGATTTAGGAATTAAGAGAGTTCAAATAGGTCGTTATTCGTAAATCATAAATCTTGAATCACAAATCACAAAATGTTGAAGTTGCCGAAATTTTCGCTCGATATCGGTTCCTCGGCTTTTTTCTCCTGCGAAATTATTTCTTCGGCGAGTTTTTGATAAGCTTTTGCTCCGTTGGAGTCGGGGCGGTAAAGAATTATCGGTTTCGAGAAACTTGGAGCCTCCGCCAGAGCGACGCTGCGGGGGATTTCGGTTTCAAAAACGTAATAGGGAAAATGAGACCGCAAATTTTTGCCGACTTCGCGGCTGAGGTGTTCGCGTTTGTCATACATTGTCAGAAGCGCGCCATTAACTTTCAGGTCGTGCCCGAGATTCTTTCTGATGAGGTCGACTATTTCGAGGAGCTGGCCAATTCCTTCAAGGCTGTAATATTCCGCCTGCACAGGTATGAGCACTTCGTCGGCGGCAAGCAAGCCGTTTATCGTCAGAAGGCTTAAGCTCGGCGGCAGGTCTATTATTATGTAATCGTACTGGTGGCGGAGCAAATGCAAAAATTTTCTTAAAAAGCGCTCGCGTTCAGGCAGACTCACGAATTCGACGAGTATGCCGGCGAGATGCGGCGCCGCCGGAATAAGGTGCAGATTGAAGATAGTAGTCGGCCTTATAAGCTGTTCCGCCGGTGTTTCGTTTATGATGCCGTGATAGATACTTTTCTCGATGCGCATCGGGTCGCTGCCGAGTGCCGAGCTGGCATTTGCCTGCGGGTCGAAATCTATAAGAAGGACTTTTTTTCCGCTTGCGGCAAGATACGCCGACAAGTTAACGGCGGTAGTCGTTTTACCGACTCCTCCTTTGGCATTGCAGATTGCGATTACGCGGGCCATTTTTAGTAGGTGGAATTTGGAACTTGGTTGTTGGTTTTTGTAATATATTTCAGTCTCTAAGTTCTAAATTCTAAAAACCAAGCTCTATTGATATTACAGATTTTTCTTGATTTTAGCAACGAAATCGGCTTGAATAAGACATAAATAGCGAGCGTTAATTTGCCGCGGTGGCGGAATGGCAGACGCGCACGACTCAAAATCGTGTGGGGAAACTCATGAGGGTTCGACTCCCTCCCGCGGCACAAAGTATTTTTTGCTTTTTCTTATTATCGGTTCTAATATTTCTCCCAAGGATTCGGCCTGAGCCGGATCTTCCATAGCAACCTGATAAATCAATAGAGGAGAATGCCATGTTGGACGATGCCTTCATTGAACAAATCAAGAAATTGGGATTTGACTGTGCGGGAAAATTCTTCGTATCGGTGGATGTGGTCGGAGAAAAAAGTCCCCGGCGGCAGCAGGTGGATTTCAAGCCGAGCCCCGATGCGCAGACGATTGTCGAATACATTGCCACGAATCTGGGCGACAAAGCCAATAAGGTGGAACGCCTGCAAATTGAGATGGGCGGAAAGAAACTGACCCATTTCACTGGAGTTGTGGAAGCTGCAATGGATTAAACGCGGCAAAAAGCGAGTTCAAACGTTAACAGCGGGAAGCCCGAAAGGCAACCCGCGTTTTTTTTGAATATTTTTACCGCCAAACTTTTTAATGATAAAATAAAAACAAATGCACGAATATTTAAGCGAAGCAGTGGTTTTGGACAGATTTCCGCACGGCGATTTGAACGGCAGGATTGTTTTTCTGACCAAGCGTTTCGGCAAACTGGTCGGCAGGGCAAAAAGCATCAGAAAAATAACTTCAAAGCTTTCAGGGCATCTCCAGCCGGGCAATCTTGTGCAAATCAGAATGATAGAGAAGAACGGGTTGCAAGTCGTTGACGCGCTGAAAAAAACGCGCCTTGAATTAAGCCTGCCGGAACTGCGTTTTCTCGGAGAGATACTTTCGGAGGCCGAGCCGGAATTCGTGATTTGGGAAATGCTGGTCAGCGGAAAATTCTCATGGAATGATGTCTTAAGGATATTGGGCTGGGACCCTGATTATTCTTCGTGCGGTTTTTGCCAAGGAGGCACGGAAGTTTTCCATCCGAGGACTCAGGAATTTTTCTGCAAAAACTGCGCTTTTAAACTGCCTGCGGACGAAGTACTATATATTGGAGCCGGTCAAGAAAAAACAGGCATTAGAAATTAGACAACAGGCATCAGGATTTTTACCAAATAACTTATTTGTTGATTGCTAACGACTGATTACTAATATGGACACTCAAAAAGAAAATATGAAATCTCCCTGGGAAGAGGACGAAGGGCTCGAAAATTCGGGACGCGACGAACATAAAAGTTCCGCCATGGCGACCGCGGCAAAAATAGCTACGCCTATTTTAATAATCGCAATCGCCGGTTACGGCCTCTATTATTTTTTGACGCGTCCGACCGGAGTCAATGTAGCGGTGGAATTTTCAAAACCCGACCAGATATTGTCCGGACAGCCGTTCGCCCTTAAAATTTCACTTTCCAATAATTCAGACCAGGTTCTTAAAAACTCGCACCTGTCGGTTTCCTTGCCCGACAATGTCTATTACCTTAATGGGCCCCAGAGCCAGCGCGTCATAGAAACCGATGTCGGCGATATCGGACCTGGAAGCGCCACTATAAACACTTTCAATATAGTCATAATCGGCGATACTAATTCTCTTAAGCACATTGATGCGAAACTTTCCTATCAGCTCGCAGGCTCAACCGCTCAATTCGAAAGCAATTCCGGCATCGACCTGCCGGTAAACGACCAGGCTGTTGATGTCAGCTTCGAACTTCCCCAGAGCGTTTTCAGCGGATCGAATTTCGACCTCAAAGTGGATTATAAGAACAATTCCGGCCAGGACTTCGGCAACGACGTCATTTTGAACATAGACTATCCGGCGGAATTCCATTTTTCAAAAAGCAGCATCGATCCTTCATCAGGGAACAACCAGTGGGATCTCGGAAAACTTCCCAAAGGAGCCAGTAGCAGCATAACGATAACCGGCAGCATCAGCGATTCCGGAAAATCGTCGTATGATTTCAACGGTTCGGTGTCGGCAAGCGGGCCGGATTACGGCGGGCAGAATTTCACCATTGCCGAACAGACCGCGGGCATATCCATATCGGCTTCGCCGTTGTCGATTTCGGCAACGATAAACGGCAAAGACAATAACGCAAGCGATTATGTAGCGCGCGCCGGAGACGAATTGGTTTACGATTTACATTACAAAAATAATTCTTCAGTGACTTTTGAGAATGTGACGGTTAAGGCTTCTCTTTTAAGTTCCATGGTTGATTTTCAGACACTTAAAACAGACGCGTCTTTCAGTTCCATCGGGAACACATTTACCTGGCTGGCAGCGAACGAGCCGGCACTCGCAACGCTGGCGCCCGGCGAGGAAGGGGATTTGAGTATTGACGTTAAGCTTAAAAAAGATTTTCCGATAAGGCTCATCAGCGACAAAAACTACACTCTTAGATTGAACACGGAAATAAGTTCTCCTACGGTTCCGCAGGGAGTTAATGCCCAGCAAACCGTTTCCGATTCCAGTTTTGAAACAAAAATAGCCGGAAATTTGCAGATACAGGCGAAAGGATTGTGGCGGGACGCCGCCTCCGGTTTCGTCAACAGCGGTCCCTATCCTCCTCGCGTGAACCAGCCGACGCAGTACACGGTTCACTGGATACTTGCGAATTACGCGACAGATGTTTCCAATGTCCAAGTTTCGGCATATTTACAATCGGGCGCGCAATGGACGGGAAACGTAAAATCAAATATAGACAGCCAGCCGAGTTATGACCCGACGAGCGGAAAAGTAACCTGGGACGTCGGCAGCGTAATGGCCAATAAAGGAGTAATCAGCCAGCCTATTGAAGCCGTTTTTCAAGTAGAAGTGACTCCCGCGATAAACCAGATTGGACAATATATTACATTTCTCAGCGGTACTTCCGTGCAGTGGCAGGACGATTTCGTCAACGCGCAGCTGACCGGTTCTTATCCGACCTTGACAACGATGCTGGTGGACGATCCGACCATAAGTGCGGCAGTCAACAGGACGGTACAGCAGTAGTATTGAGTAAGTAGTAGGTAGTGAGTAGTATGTAGTAAAGAAAATAAGAGTTGATTTATGACGGAAAATCTGACCTGTCCCGTTAGAAATGGCGCTGAACATGAATTTACGGAAAAGTTTAAATATCAAGATGAAAGATAAAAAGACAAACAAAGCAGAGACTGAAACCATTTCTAATGGGATGGAAAAAATAGTAAGTTTGTGCAAAAGGCGGGGATTCGTTTTCCCCGGTTCGGAGATTTACGGCGGACTGGCCAATTCCTGGGATTACGGGCCGCTCGGCGTCGAGCTTAAGAACAATATCAAGCAAGCCTGGTGGGACAGATTTGTCCGCCGCCGCAGCGATATGGTTGGCATAGACGCCGCTTTAATAATGAATCCGAAAGTCTGGGAAGCGAGCGGGCATCTTGCTACTTTTTCCGACCCGTTGGTTGAATGTAAAAAGTGCCACGAGCGTTTTCGCGCGGACAACATAGATATTGATGCGCCGTGCGCGAAATGCGGAGCCAAAGGGCAATTCACGGAATCGAAACAATTCAACCTTATGCTCAAAACTTTTTTGGGTCCCGCGGAAGAGCAGGCGAACGTTGCTTACTTCCGCCCGGAAATAGCGCAGTCCATGTTCGTCAATTTCAAGAAGGTGCTGGACACGACCCGAAGAAGATTGCCTTTCGGAATCGCTTCGCAGGGCAAGGCTTTCCGCAATGAAATCACGCCGGGCAATTTCATTTTCCGCACGCGCGAATTCGACCTGATGGAATTCGAATATTTCATCGAAGAAAAAGAATGGGAGAAATGGTTCGAATACTGGCAGAAGGAAATGATGGAATGGATAACCAAAGATTTGGGAATCAATCCGAAAAAAGTCCACGAGGTGGAAGTCCCGAAAGAAGACCGCGCGCATTACTCCAAGAGAACTGTTGATTTCGAATACGATTATCCGTTCGGGCAAAAGGAACTTTACGGACTGGCTTATCGCACCGATTTCGACCTGAAGAACCACGAAAAGTTTTCCGGACAGAATTTGAAATACCGGGACCCGGAAACCGGAGAAGAATTTTTCCCGCATGTCATCGAGCCGAGCTTCGGCTTGGACCGTTCTGTTCTGGCAACATTGGTCGACGCGTACTACGAAGACGGCGGGCACGTCGTTCTAAAACTGCCGTTCAAACTCGCTCCTTATAAAGCCGCGGTATTTCCGCTTCTTGCCAACAAGCCCGAGCTTGTGGAGCTTGCGCAGAAAATTCACGGCGATTTGCTGAAAAGTTTTCCAGTTGCCTGGGATGACCGCGGCAACATTGGCAAAAGATATTATTCGCAGGACGAGATTGGAACTCCGTTTTGCATAACTGTTGATTTCGACAGCTTGGAAAACGGCGATGTCACTGTCCGCGACCGCGATACGGCGAAGCAGGAACGAATAAAAATTAAAGAACTTACTGAATACATAAATGGCAAAATTTCTGGTTAGGGGAGGGAAGAGGCTTGAGGGCGAGATCCGCATCAGCGGAGCGAAGAACGCGGCCACCAAAATGATGGTCGCTTCGCTTTTGACCGACCAACCGTGCGTTTTTGAAAATTTTCCGAACATAGGCGATACCGAGATAACGGGCGAGCTTTGCCGCGAAATAGGAAGCGATATAGAAATATCCGGATCCAAGCTGACGATACGGACAAAGGATATAAAGCAAAACAGGGCTTTCAAATTAAGCCGGCGCAACCGTATTCCTATTTTGGCGCTCGGGCCGCTTCTCGCGCGGGCCGGCGAAGCCGAAGTGCCGATACTCGGAGGAGACAAGCTCGGTCCGCGTCCGGTGAATCTTCACATAAAAGCGCTTGAAGCTCTTGGCGCGAAAATAGAAATAAGCTCGGAAAGCTACCGCGCCACTGCTCCGGAGGGGCTTCACGGAGCAGAAATAAGATTCGATTTCCCGAGCGTCGGAGCGACCGAGAATGCCATGCTTGCCGCCGTTATGGCGAAAGGCAAAACGATTTTGAGAAACGCCGCGCTTGAGCCGGAAATAATGGATATAGTTAAAATGCTCCAAAAAATGGGAGCCATCATAGAGCTCGGCGCCAACCGTGATTTTTACATAGAAGGAGTGGAAAAACTTAACGGAGCGACGCACAGGATATTGCCCGACAGGAACGAAGCTGTTTCTTTCGCCTGCCTCGCAATCGCCGCTAACGGCAAAATACTGGTGCGCGAAGCGGTTCAAGACCACCTTATAACTTTTTTGAACGTTGTCCGCAGGCTCGGTGCCGAATACGAAGTGGTTCCGGAGGGAATCCGCTTTTGGAGAACCAGCTCGCTTAAGCCGTTGCGCGTTCAGACGTCGGTTCATCCCGGTTTTATGACCGACTGGCAGCAGCCGCTCGCTGTCGCGCTGACGCAGGCGGATGGAGTTTCCGAAATACATGAGACGATTTACGAAGACCGCTTCGGTTATGCCAAAGATTTGATATCTCTTGGCGCGAAGATAGAAATCTCGACCGAATGTCCGCAGGATTCCAAATGCCATTTCGACGGGAAAAATTTCCATCATACGGCGAAAGTTTACGGGCCGACAAAACTCCACGGAGGAAAAATGGCCGTCCGCGATTTGCGCTCAGGCATGGTCAATCTCATAGCAGCGCTGACAGCCGAAGGCGAATCGGAAATAGAAGGCATAGAGGAGATAGACAGGGGATACGAGAAGATAGATGAGCGCCTTAAGAAGCTCGGAGCAGAAATAGAAAGAATCGCCTGAATAAACGCCTTTGTCCGTAATTGACTCGAATCCCTTTTTGCACTTAAATACATCCAATGTTCACTCGAAAAATAGGAATTGATTTGGGCACCGCGAATACGGTTGTTTTCGTGCCCGGAAAAGGCTTTATCATAAACGAACCGACCATTGTCGCGCTTCGCAGGCACGACAATTCCGTTCTGGCCGTCGGAGTGGAAGCGAAAGAAATGATAGGCAGGACGCCGGAAGAGATAGGCGCCTACCGTCCGCTCAAGGACGGCGTCATTGCCGACTATTACATAACCAAAGCGCTACTGACATATTTCATTTCAAAGGCTGTCGGACGCTTCAATTTTTTCAGGCCGGATGTGATTATTTCCGTTCCCGCGGGAATAACCCAGACCGAACGGCGCGCCGTCATCAACGCCGCCAAAGAAGCGGGAGCCAGGAACGCATTTATCGTGCGCGAGCCGGTTTTGGCCGCGCTCGGAGCCGGAATACCGATTAACGCCAGAAGCGGTCACATGATAATCAACATAGGCGGCGGAACTTCCGAGGTGGCCGTCGTCGCTCTCGGCAATATAGTTTCCTGGACTAGTTTGCGTGTTGCCGGAAACAAATTCGACCAGGCGATATCGGATTATGTGAAGAAAAAATATGCCATTGCCATCGGAGAACAAACTGCCGAGCAGATAAAGATAGAGATAGGTTCCGCGCTTCCTTCAAAAGACAAAATGGAATATCAATTCCGCGGCAGGAATCTTGTGAGCGGATTGCCGAAAGACCTGGTTATCAACAGCAACGAAATGGCCGAGGCTTTGAATTCGCATCTTATGGACATAGCCGCTTCGGTCCAGAACGTTTTTAACGTTACGCCTCCGGAACTCGTTGCCGACATTATGGAAAAAGGAATAATACTTTCCGGCGGCAGTTCGCAGCTTGCCTATCTGCCTGAATTTTTTGAAAGGTTTCTCGGTGTTTCGACATACGTCGCCGAAGACCCGCTTTTCTGCGTTGCCAAAGGCACCGGCCTCATCCTCGATCATCTCGACAAGTATAAGCAGACATTGCTTAACAAACGATAAAATTCGAGCTTGGAGCTTGGAGTTTGGAACTTGGTGTCATTGATACAAATCCCAAGTTCCAAAAACCAATATCCAAGTTCTATACTATACAATGATCGGGCACGAAAAACTCGCAAGGGATTTCAAAGAGCTTTCCGCGAAAAACAATTTGGCGAACTGTTATCTTTTTTTCGGCCAGCCGAGGGTCGGCAAAAAACTTTTTGCGTTATGTTTCGCGAATTATCTCGAAATAGGCGGATTTCACAAACCGGAAAAAGTTCTGGCCGACTTTCTCTTAATAAAACCGGATGAAAAGGGAACTGTCGGCATAGACGAAATAAGAAAGCTTAAAAATTTTTTATGGCAGAAACCGGCGGCAAGCCAGCGCCGCACGGCCGTTATAAGCGATTCGGAAGCGATGACCGGAGAAGCCATGAACGCTATTTTAAAGATAGCAGAGGAGCCGCCGGAATCTTCACTTCTGATAATAATCGCCAATGACCCGGAGCGGCTTCCGCCAACATTCCAATCGCGCCTTCAGAAAATATATTTTCCGCCAGTGCCGTACGCGGCAATTGAAAAGTGGCTTATGGAAGAAATTAAATGCGGGGCCGAACAGGCAAAAAAGTTCGCCGAGATGTCGCACGGTCAGCCAGGGCTTGCTTTGATGGCCGCCTCCGACGAAAACTTTGAGTCTTTGCTTAAGGATGCGGAGGAATTCCTTAAATCGGGTTTCTGGGAAAGGAGGAATGTAATCAAGTTCATGCTTGAAAACGACAACTTCGATATATCGCGGTTTCTGGAAGCGGTTCTGATGGTTATTTCTAAAACTGCAACCGGAAAAAATTCCGAACTTTGGCACAAGGTTTCGGCTTTGCGCCGGGACAGCGAGTCGTATAATATAAATCCGCGCCTTCAGCTGGAAAGCCTGCTCGGCGGGGTTTGATTGGACTGATATGCATTTCGTCTATATTATTAAATCACTAAAAGATCAGAGTTTATACATAGGTTGTACGTCCGACTTGAAAAAGCGTATTGGACAACATAATTCGGGAGAGTCATTTCATACCAAAAAACATATGCCGTGGGAACTTATATATTTCGAAGGTTACAAATCAAAGCAGGATGCGTATAATCGAGAAAAATCATTAAAATTGCACGCACAAGGATTGCGTCGTCTCAAAGAGAGATTGGAGGGCAGCCTAAAGGCATAGTGTAAAAAACAGGATGAATCCCACACATAACTTGCACAATATTATTTTTATGAAAATTATAGGTCGGAGTATAGTTAAAATTGCATATGTAAATTCTGCGTGTAGTATTGCCAGGAATTTTCAGTGCAAGTTATGTGTGGGATGAACCAACAACTGGAAAAAAATCTTAAAGAACTCGAAGTTTCGATGAAGGACTCGGTCGAGTCGCTGAAAAAAGAACTTCAAAACGTGCGCGGCAACAGGCCTTCCGTGGAAATTCTCGAAAACGTAAAGGTGAACTGCTACGACCAGATGATGGAACTCAAACAGCTTGGTTCTTTGAGCTTGCGTCCGCCGCGCGAAATTGACATCCAGCTTTGGGACAAAGGCATAACCCAGCAGGTTGTCAGGGCCATTGAAGACGCCAAAATCGGAATGGGCGTTTCGAGCGACGGGAACATCATACGCGCCTCGCTGCCGTCGCTTACGGATGAACGCCGCAAAGAATTGGTGAAGCTTGCGGGCAAGATGACCGAATCCGCCAAGATACGCCTTCGCGGGCACCGCGACGATGCCATAAAGAAATTCAAGTCGGCCGAAGAGAAAGCGGAGATAACCGAAGACGACCTTTTCCAGGCGAAAGATAAAACCCAGAAACTTATTGACGACGCGAATCGTAAAATGGATGAGATGCTCGCGAGTAAAACCAAAGAGATAGAAGAATAATTTTCAACTAAATTTTCAATTTTTAAATTCCAATTTACAATAAATTTTCAATGTCTCAATTATCAAACAGTTTGTAAATTGAGTCATTGTGTCATTCAATGATAATTGTAAATTGATAATTGTAAATTGATAATTGTAAATTTAAACAAATGTTAATCGCAATAATAGTCATTGTCGGATTGTCCATTCTCATTCTTGGCCACGAAGCCGGTCATTTTTTGGCGGCGAAATTATTCGGCTTGAAAGTCGACGAATTCGGTTTTGGGTTTCCGCCGCGCATATTCGCGTGGAGGCATAAAAAGGTTCCGCGTAAGTCCGCGTCCAGTCTGCGCGAGTCCGCGGTATTCGGTGAAACCGAATACAGTTTCAACTGGCTGCCCTTCGGAGGTTTTGTCAAAATAGCTGGCGAAGAAGAACAGATAACCAATCCCGAAGAATTGGCATCGCTGCCGGCGGAAGAAAAAAAGAGATACTTTCTTTTTCAGCCGGCATGGAAGCGATTTATCGTCATCGGATGCGGAGTCTTTGTTAACTTTTTAATAGGTTGGGCAATGGCATCTTTGGTTTTTATGATAGGAACGCCGACGCTTCTTATTGTCAGCGGAGTTGAACCGGGCTCTCCGGCTGACAATGCGGGAATATTGAGCGGCGACATAATAAAAAATTATTCGAATTCAAAGGATTTTATCGGATTCATCAATCAGCACAGGGGACAACCCGTGAACTTGGATATAATGCGCGGCGACAAAGAAATAAGCATATCGGCCGTGCCGAGAATTTCAACGGGACCGGACGAAGGAGCTTTGGGCGTGGCATTTTCGGAGAGCGGGGTGAAGAGCGAAGGATTTTTTGCAGCCGCGCGCGACGGATTCAACGAATCGATTTTCATAGTCGGCGCGACAATATCTGCTTTTTACGATTTGGCTAAAAACTTGATTCTGCACGGTTCGCTTATGGCTGGAATTGTGGGTCCGGTAGGAATTTTTTCCGTAGCCGAGAAAACCGGGCAGGCAGGAATGATATATCTAATCCAGCTCATCGGATTGATATCGCTCAATCTCGCTGTCGTGAATCTTATTCCTTTTCCGGCGCTCGACGGCGGGCGGTTATTTCTTATCGTCATTGAAAAAATAAAAGGGTCGCCGGTATCCGTAA
>Ga0307375_10002224_pt1 | contig 20135 bp, 14 predicted proteins | sample TR1MG_FD_202531 | JGI IMG/M metagenome (GOLD analysis project Ga0307375, IMG submission 202531) | Soil microbial communities from Risofladan, Vaasa, Finland - TR-1 | ecosystem: Environmental > Terrestrial > Soil > Coastal area > Acid sulfate soil | place: Finland: Risofladan, Vaasa | collected...
TGCAACCGAACCGCCACTACCCCAGGCCATCTCGACCCAAACCCCACTCCCACCTCACGTACAAGCTGGCGTGTTGAGGCTTAAGTTGAGAGCATTGGGCGCGACACCGGGAGGCATGGTACGTCGCTTGCAGCAGGGGTTCGATGTGGCCGCAATGCCGAAATGCTGGAAAACGTCAGCGCTTTTTGAAATAGGAATTTAGGTGACCTGAGATCATTTCTGGCGTGGGGCCCGCGCGACGGGCAGACACGGCCAAGAGCGGCCGATCGTCAGTTGCAAGTCGAGCTATGCAATGCGGCTGGCATAGATTGGTGTCTATGGCACCGGCAGTTGTCTGCCTAGGTCCGCAACTGCCCCAGAAGCCTGCTCACGTCCTTCGACACAACTTCCTCTTCATGCAGAGAGTAGTCGCTCAGTTCAGTGTTCCTCCCATTGAAGAAATATTGTTCGACGACGCAAGCTAGCCGATAGAGAAATGAAAGGGTCTCCTGTATATCGGCGATCGTCACGTTGGTGAACTTGTCTGCGCCAGCGAACTGAGAATCCATCTGCGCATGCGCCATCACCTGGTTACGAACTGGCCTATAGATGTTTTCATATCTTGTCTGATACGGCCCCACCAGTTTCTTTAGCTTCCTGAAGTCCGCTACTCGTGGTTCATATGCGTTGGCTATATAGTCGCTTAGCCATGACGGTTCAGTTCCTGATACGCCTTGGAACTTACGCTGGCGAAGGGCTACGAGCGAAAATTGACTGATATTGTCTTGGCACTTTCGAAGGAACGTATGTACAGATAGCGCGCCTGCGTCCACGTCAAAGATTCGTCCAAGTACGATGAAAAACGTCGTTTGAAGCGAGTGCGTGATGATGTTCCAAGTGGGTGCGTTGCGATTCAACGCGGCATAGACAGCGCTATCGCAGAACGCCACGTTATTGATGCTCTTCCAGCTATAGAAGCTCCACGCTGCGGTCATAACCTCAGAGCGAAACTTGCTCAGTAGTAATTGGATGTCGTCCGTGTGGTTCCTTCTTACCGGCATTCTCGGCATTGGAAAAGTTCTCCGACTCATGTGACCGTCTACAACGTTTGAACGGCTATTACAGCAGTGGACTGCTGCCGGTTTCATCAACTCCACGACTGGCTGAAACGGGTTGCCTCCGCAATTCGCAGCTTGCCCGGCCGTCGTCGAGCCTGAAAGGGCAGTCATCGGCTTGGAACGGACGGTCAACGTGGCATTAGACTTCGTCACGCCCGTGCCTGCAGGTTGAGGCACAGGCCAACAATTACGGTGATCGCTCGACGACACTCTGCCTCGGTGTACTGGGATCGAGTATGGTTGAAGTGCCACTTCCCACCGCCCGTCTGATATGCAGACGGAAGTGCCAATCGCAAAAATGCGAAGTCTTCGACTGGCATGCGAAACATGGCGGCGAGGGAGGCTTCACGTAGCATCCCTAGATACTCAGTCAGATAAGCGAAGGAGTTCACACCTCGAACGCCGTCTATCTGATTCAGAACGCGGTCCATGTCACTTAGTCGTGTGTCTACGGGCGGCAGGTACTTCCGGGTGAGGCCAAAGACGAGCGATCGTGCTTGCGCCAAGGATACGGCTGAGTCGGGCAAAGCGCTGGCATTGATCTGATTCTCGGCATTCCTTAGTAGATCCCGTATGGGGGCATCTGCTATCAGATCCATCAACGATAGGTCGTCGAAGCTGACGCCAAAGTGATCGAGCATCGCTTGACGCAGCGCGTCTTCCGCGTAAATCCGGTGCTTCTCCGCCTCAGACGGAGCGGGAAGGTTCCCGTAGTGCTTAAATCCGACCCGTGCGCGGTTCAGCTCTTGCAGCTTCGCCGTGAACGGCATGGTGAGGCCAGCCTTCTGCAAGGCTTCAAGGTTTGCTACGAAGCCGGACTGTTCTTTGACAAAAACGCTGCGCTCCTTGATCAGGGTCCAGACGTACAGCTCGACCGCGTCTTGGAGGAGCGAAATGGCCATGCCTGCGGCGACGGGGTCCTCCTGCGCCGCGTACTCGCCTGACGCGAGACACAGGCGTTTCACGAGAAGCAGCTGAGGAACCATGTTGGCAGCCTACGACGCATAACACAGGAGTTGAGCGGCGGCGCAGCCGTCCGCCTCGAACGGATTGGTTAACAGGCCGGCAATCCGCACTATTCCCGGCGGCACCGTGGAAAGGGGACTGCATTCCGGGCGCAGGCTTTTGCCTGCGCCGCGGAACGAAGTCCGCCTTGGCCTCAGGCCGCTTTCTTGGCCGCGGTCTTTGCCACTTTCTTGCCTGCGCCCTTTTTGACAGCCTTCGCTGGAGCCGCCTTGGGTGCGCCATCGATCAGCAGGCTCTCGGCCGTGATGCCGCGCTTCTTCAAGGCCTGCACAAACCACAACGGTCGCTTGCCACGACCGGACCACGTCTGGGTCGCGTTCTCAGGGTTGCGATACTTGGGGGCTACTACCGACTTCGGCCCCTTGGCGCCTTTGCCGCCACGGGTCGGATACACGTCGGCCAGGGTCAGACTGCTGCTTTTCAGCAAACGCTCGATCTTTTCCCGCACCTCTTTGACCTGATTGCCGTGGGCAGCCTGCATCTGCGATTGAGCATTTGCGATGAGTGCCTTGAGTTCGGCGGGGGACAGCGTTTCAAGATTAATGGTCATGGTGGCGCTTTGGCAGTGGGTTAGAAACGAGATTCTACCCGAACCGATGGCCGAATCGCTGGACACCTTGATGGAGCTTGATGAGATGTTTTCCGGAATGCAGGCGTTGCTCGATGATCCTGAGAAGCCGGCCAGCACCGCTGACCTGAAAGCGCTCAAAGCGCACCTGGCCGAGCTGACCCGCATCGTCGAGCAAGAGATCCACGCCGTGGTCATCGTGGCCCGCGTCCTTCGTGAGCAAGAGGATGCGATCGAGGAGAAGACGGAATTGACAGAGCACTGACGACTTCACGAAGACCGTTAATAGATTCCTGGAATCGAGGTCGTACTGCGGAGGGCGCCAAGATGGCTCCTGGCTGTGGACGCTGTGACACTCTTGCGCTTACCCATGCTCCAGCGTTTGGATGCCGTTCCTGGCTGCGGCAATGACACTCTCCGGCGCTTTGAGCAGCATCTCGCACGGGCGCTTTCCGCCAAGGAAACCGTTGACTGAGCTGAACCAGATCGCAATTCCCCACGGGTCTTTGTGCCCGCGGAATAGGACCAAAACGTCCCGCAAGGTCTTCAGCGGCCTACCGGTGTCGCGGTCGATCGCGTATGCAGGAAAGTAGTCGGTGCCCCCGCGATTCACGGCAAAGATCCGCCCCTCACGCTTCCACTTGTTCGGTTGGGCGCTCGGGTTGGTGTCGCTCATCCCCGCAATCTCGGATAGCTGCCGGGCCGTCAGCCACTTGGAGCCCTCCCGAGCCGCTTCCCGCGCCCTTTTCTTCATCAGCTCGAGCCTGATCTCGTTATGAGACAGAGCAGGTGTCGGGCACAGGATTTTGATGAGCTGATCCAGCTGATTCCGCTTCATCTCCTTCATATGTGACGCATAGACGGTGCCCACGTGCGACACAAAGGCCGCGTACTCGCGGGCCTTTTGCTGGCTCACCCCCTTGCGCAGCACGAACGCGATGACCCGTGAATCCCTGATGCTCTCGAGTTTCCTGCTGACTTCTTTGGTCGTTCCGACCAGCGGAACGGCCAGACCCGACAGTTCAGCATCGACGCGCTCGGAAACGGTAGTCATGTTTCACCTCATTAAATCGTTTTGCCTAAACTGCCATCGCCACGCCAGCAGCGGAGTCCGGCCGCCTGTGCGGCCAGTGCGCCCCCAGCGGCTACGCCGGTTGCTGCCCCGCCGCGGCAATGGCCCAGGTCCGCCTGGCCACGCCTCAACGTGCTCGCGGGCTCCGCGGAACGCTATGCCGTATCGCTAACCGCTGACCACTCATGGGCCGTCGAGGTGTGAAAGACGTCGGCTTGCCACGCGCGTCGGCTCAGCCCGCAGGATCATCCGCGTTGTGGGCGGCGGTGGTCGGCCGCTCCACCTGCGACTCACTAACGGTCCAATAGCGGTCGAATCATCCCACGCCAGCGGGACGAACGGATCTTAGTAGTAAGAGCAACATTGCCTTTATAAACATGTACCTATGTTGACTATAGCAATCAATGATGCCAGAGTCCGCTTGGCTTCACCCAACATACCGGGACTAACCGTGTCGCACCGCGATCACCGTCAAATTTCCCCCGAGTGTGGCTGGCTTTTGGAGACGCACGGTCCATTGCTGTGCGCCTCCTCGGTCGCGCGGCTTTTGGCCTTTCGAAGTACCGACGCCCTGCGCCAAGCACGCCTCCACCATCGCTTGCCGATCGAGATGTTCCAAATCGATGGGAGGCGTGGCTGGTTTGCAGCCACGAGTGAGGTGGCCGCCTGGATTGAGGAAACTACCCGCCCCCGACAAGAGCGGAAAGCAGGGGGCGGGAATAGACCGTCTTGACCGCAAAAGCAAAAAGCCCCGTGCTGAGCGCGCGGGGCTGGCTGGTAAGACACGGGGACATGGCCGTTGCCGATGGTCCAGCCCGGGCTAATTCAGTTCCTTAGCGAGGAAATATGACGACCGAAACGTAAGAAACCGTGGCAGGAAACAAAAAAGGCCCAAAGGATGTGGCGTCCTGAGGGCCTTGGTTGAAGCGCTGACTGTGGAGTCTGCCCTTCTAGCTTCCTGCGCTCCCCTTCCAATGTCAATAGCCCCTTCATCGAGGGGCCGGAAAAGTGCGGCCCGACGAGAGCCTGTTGCCACCCGGTAACTCGCAACTATCGGCGCGCACCAAGGAGGAAGCGTGACAAAGAAACCATCGGTAGAGGCTTTGAAGGTCTCTCCTGAAAGAGACCAAGGCGGACTGGACGAACAGCAGAGACGGCTCGTCTACGCCCGAGCTCGAATGAACAAGGAACAGATCGCGAACGTCGAAATGCTTGTACGCGACAGTGGCCTACGGGATGTCGGCCAAGGCGCCCTGAAGAACGTGCGCGCGCAGCTGGCATCTAAGAAAAATCGCGCCAGCCGAACCGTGGAGAGCCACACATGCGAACTATTGTTCGCTTACGAACTGGAGATGGACCCGGAAGTACAGGCTTACTACGTCCAAGTCCCATGCAGGCCGATCACTCGCGTCTACGATAACGGCCGAATGCACGTATCACAAGCGACCTTGGACTTTCTGGTTTTCTACAGGGATAGCGTCAAGCTTGTCGAGTGCAAGGTGCTCAGCTGGCTCGAAGACAAAAGCGTCAGGTCAACGGAGTGGCACCTCACCGATGGCCGTTGGAGCTGCACTCCCTACGAGCGCTGGGCCGTGGCAAACGGGCTTTCGTTTCAAATTTGGTTTCCGCCATGGCCTCTCGGCGTTTGCCTGCGAAATCATGAAGGGGCTTACGCATTCAAAGACGTGGAACTCACTGCATTAGAGCAACGCGCGGTGAAGCACGCGTTGGCCATAATCGCCGTTGCACCACACTCCATCGATGAATTGCGTGAATCCGTTCCCTACTTCTCCGAGCGGCTTGCCCTCTGGCTCATTGCGCACCGAAAAGCGTTTGGTCTCATACAAAGTACGCCGATCGAAATGGGAGAGCGCTTTTATCTCTACGCTGATCAAAGGCAGGCGGCGACAGTCGATCAAAACACACTTGAGCGAATCGCTAGCGGATTGCAACAACTGGATGCTCATGACCCGTTGAATACAGCGTCTGCCACTGACTTCCGGCGTGGACTGAACCGCCTGGAGCACCTTGAAGCGATCGCCACCGGCATGAAGCCGATGACACGTCGAATGAGCGCGCTTGCTCGCCAAGTACATTTGGGTGTGGCAGAGGGAATATCGCCGCTATCGACTTGCCTGACACGCTTTGCCGATTGTGGTAATCGCCAACCACGTCTATCCGATGAACAGCAGGACGCCATCGATTTCGTCATAGCCATGCACTGGAACCGCAACCCCGTTCGCACTCTTCGTGCGCTTTGGTTCCACCTGGAGATGGAATGCGAGAAGCGTGCTATCAAACCGCCGCTTGAATCCACGCTGAATCGATGCGTACAGAAACAAAATCCGACCAAGCGGGCGCTCGCCAAAGGAGGAATGCGAGCGTACCAGTCGGTTTGTCCAAGTTCTGATCCCCGACATCGTTCACTGGTGGCCTGGGGATACGGACACACCCTTCACATTGATTCATCTCAACTAGACAATCGCATCGCGCCTAACCTGGCGCTGCTGTTCCCAGCCGAAACGCCCACCTTTTACATCGGCATGGACGCGACCACATGCCTGCCAATGGCGCACTCATTCATTTTTGGTCCCGCATGTACGGACGGCTTTGCCATATTGATTCGTGACTTTGTGTCACGACACGGCTTTCTACCGAGAGTCATTTTCGCAGACCGTGGGCCGGAAAACACATCCAACTGGCTGAAGCAGCTCTGCCTAGAAAATGGAATTACTCTAATGCACCCGCCCACGGCTGCATCACGGTTCAACGGACTTGCTGAGAACGCCATCAAGCGAGTGAACGATGATGTGGCGCACGAATTTCGCGGGTCCACCGAACCAGATATGAAGGGCCGCGCGGTTGATGGAAAGTTCAAGAGTCGAAAAAATGCAGAAACCACCTTCCTTACCATACAGAAGGCGTTCATTGCCTATGTCTACGGGGATCTCGCTCGCACCCCGCTCGACGGAGGGGGGACACCGACTGAAAAGAAGGAGGAATCACTGGCGCGCTTTGGTTTGATGGGAACACCTCATGCGTTCAACGATGACCTCCTTATTAAAACCTCGGTTTCCATCGATTTCAAGGGCAAGGCAACCGAGAAAAAGGGCATCCGCACTGGCAACGGATTCTTCACCAGCAATGAACTGGTGCTAATGCTCAGGACAAAGCAACCGCAAGAAGTCCGTCAAGATTGCATGGATCCCTCGGTCTTACACGTAAGCATCGGCGGAGTTTGGCTGAAGGCATTTCACCGCACGGCGCAGAGCATTGCCCTACTTTCTCCGCTCGAGAAGCTCTTTATTTTGCTCAGGACACCCGCAGTCAACTGTGAGAACCGGAAGTTGAAAAAGGAGGTCTCTCGTGAAAGATTTGCGCGCAACCTGCTTCTTGCAGCACGCACGGGAGGCGAACACCTCGCGCCTTCGAAGGAAGAGAAGGAGGTTGAAGACGAATCGCCGTCAACCGACCTTCCGAATGCCGATTGGGACTCTCTTCCTATGTTTGATGAGGAGTGAAATGGTGTGGCCAAATTAGTGATGCACAATAGCTTTTCTGAGCGTAAAAAGCAGTTACGACTGATATTGGAGAAGCCAGGATTAGGGCGTTTCATCTTCATTGTTGGGCCGACAGGGGTTGGGAAAACAACCATAAGGCGCTCAGTTCTTCGAGAAATTGTCGGGAAACCAGAACACTGGGGGCCCGGTCGAATCCCTGTAATCGAAGTTTTCGCGCTGCTTGCTCAACAGGCTTACTTCAATTCACAGTCACTCGCGGAATCACTTGTCGATGAACTCTTCGTGCCTGACATCCGCTGGCTACGCGACGAGGATGATCTAGAGAATCTGGCATTCCTTCAAATATCCCGTGAGATCGAAAAGTCACGGGATCTTTGGAACGCGTTTCCTCGTCCGAAACTTCCGGAGCGAAAGTCATGGGTTCAATTTAAGACTGTCGCTCCCCAAAGGAGCGTTTGGCTCGCTGCGATCGATCAAGCAGCAGCAATGTGTACCAACCACAAAGACAAGTCTCCTGCAGACCACATTTCCAATCTTATTTCGATCGTCGAGATGGGAAAAATGAATATTTTGCTGAGTGGCGTTCATGGAACGGCAGATCTCTGGACAGACAGGCCAGAGATCCGGGGGCGCTCAGACATCATATGGATGCCCCCGTATAGCGCTGAGCGAAAGGAAGATCGCGATCCCTTCCTGCAGTTACTTCGCACGTTAGGTAACAAATACCGCTTTTCCCGCCCAAAGCTGCTATTCGGCATGGCCGACGATCTCATGGCAGCATCGGCCGGGATCTTCGGCGTCCTAAAGAAGATTTTGGAAGAAGCCTCAGATCGGGCGCACGCAGCAGGCCACGATGTCATACACAAGAATGACATCGTAGATTCGATTTACGGCGACAAAGATCTTAAAAAACTTTGGGAAGATGTCCGTCTATTCGAGGACGCAATGAAACCCGGGTCAACGAAGGTTCGTGCTGCACAAATAAGGGAGAAATGGAATCTCGCCGGTAAGCGCGCGAGGACCAAGACCGAGGTAGGCGATGGAGACGAGACCGCCCCCATTATTGTGGGTGGACCTGAGGCCGAATGAACACTTCCAAACAGATGTGGTCAACGTTACCGCCAATTCCTCTCAGAGGACTAGGTACAGCATTTGTTGAATCGCTCGAGCACTATTTATGCAGGCTTGCGTCTTCGACTGCACTTTCAGTAAAGCATATATGCACCATCGCTGGAATACATCCTGCTGAATCGGGGAATGCAATCCAGAATACAAGCATGCTTTCCGGCACCGGCGCTCTGACCCAGAGTCGTGTGTTAGCTATTGAGCGCCTGACCGGTGTCGATCATCTGCGGCATGGCTCTCTATGGATGTTGCAACATATTGTTGGTCGGGGGGCGTTTGGTCGTCATACTAAATCTCGCCGATGGTGCCCCGAGTGCTACCGCGATTGGAACCCCGATGATTCATGGGAGCCCCTTATCTGGGCGATTACTAGTTTATCGCGGTGCCCAAAGCATCAATGTGCGTTGGAGACACGGTGTCCGAATTGCGGCCGGGGCCAACCTGTACAAACGCCAAGTAGTCGACGGCTCTTTTGTATCTCGTGCAAGAGCTTACTTGGAGGTCAGGGAGAGCGACCGCCTCTACCGGGGTTCTATTCATGGGTTGACAAACAAATTTGCGACATGATCGAGCTTTGTGCGACTCCCGGCAGACAGCCCTTGGACAAGGAGACATTTACGACTTACCTTGGACTGCTTATGAAGAGCGTTGGAAAGGAAGGATCACCAATGATGCTTGTTTCGTTGCGGCGGCTGAATGACTTTCGTTACCAGAGAGTGAAACCAACAATAAGAACCATCATTAACGTATGCGCATTGCAAGGGGTTTCGGTGGTTGAAATGCTAGAGAACCCCGAAGTAGCAGCGTCGCTACCTCTATTTGATCTTTGGCGGGGCTTTTCTTCCTTGCCACTTTTGTCAGGGCGTCTGTCCAGTGAATATAAAATATTGTGCTGGCTCTTAAGAAGCCTAATTTCCCGTTGCAAAGAACCGTACCTGCCATCCATGGACGTCTCTCTGCGCGAAATGGGGCTCAGCCGGGTTGCCCTCCGGGAGTTTGACATTGACTTGTATGAATCCTACGAACAGCGATACAGGTCGCAAGGTAGTTCCTCGGTCAGACGGCGGTCTGCAGACGCCTTCTGTACAGCACGCGCGCTTCTTCAGGAGGGTCGCTCGAAGGTAGCGCCGCACAGTATATTTCCGTGGTTGACGAGCAAGGTCTCTGATCAGATATGTCTGACGATAGATGAAGCTGCACCTGCTTGTTTGTCGGTCATCACCTACGAGCGCCTGTTGCGAATGTCGAAGAATCGCGTCGGGGAGGCTACAGAAGAGGCAATGACCGATCCGCGCTGGCTCCAGTCATGTTCGAGTTGATCGCGCTTGTTGGTTGCTGGATCCCAACGCTCTTGCGACCGAGGCATTGATGGCTGTGCGATCGGCCAACATTACTCAACGGGAGATTGGCATCTCCCCGGACTTCGCCCTCAGCGCCTCATACAACTGCGCAGGCCCGAGCAGGATGTCTTTCAACCCGTCGCGCACGCGCTCCGACCCCAGCGCCTGCGTGCTCATGCTGGAGTGCGCTTCCAGCGTATCCATGATCGCGTGCATCAGCGCATCTTTCAGGTCCGGTGAGTTGGCGAACTGCTCTTTGCTGTTGCTGCTGGCTTGTTGCACCAGTGTTTCGTTTTCCAGCAGCTTGCCCTTGATGGCACCGTTGACGTAGTGCAGCTGATCGCCGTCGGTAAGCTGCCCCTCGAACAGGCCGTTGACCCTCTGGATGATCTCGGCCAGCAAGGCCTGCTGCTTGTCCTGTACCGCGCCACTTCCGACGGCATCCATCGGTGGCAGCTTGTAGCTGCCTTTGCCATCGTCCTTGAGATTGATCGGCTGGCGTCCGGCACTGCGCAGGGTGTGATGGGTGAGCACGACCTTCGACAAATCCACCGTGTCGCGCTCGCGCCCGAACTCCAGCAGCGGGATCAGCCGCTTGTAGAAGATGAAGCGCTTCTCGATGTCGGTGTTGCCATAGTCGAACACCTGCGACAGGAAGGCGTACAGCCGCACGAATGCGCCCATGTCGTTCTTGAACAGCACCAGGGCATCCAGCACGTCCTTGTTGGCCTCGGCTGCCTTGTCGTCGCCATCGGCCAGTGCGCTGGACCGTGCCTGCTGCGCCGCCTTGTAGCGCTTCAGCAGGCGGTCGGCGACCGGAGCGATGGCGCTGCTCAGTTGCGCCTGCGTGCCGCTCGGGTCGGTCTCCACCTTGGCGACACGCTCCACCTCGAAGTCGTCGTAGTGGCCGCTGGCATCCAGCTTCTGGCGCAGGTCGAAGACCAGGTGCGGATCGGTGGTCGCTTCCAGTTGGGCGGTGGCGTAGTAGGTCTTGAACGCCTTGAGGATTTCGGCCGCGTCGTTGACGAAGTCGAGGATGTAGGTGGTGTCCTTGCCCGGATGCGCGCGATTGAGCCGCGACAGCGTCTGCACGGCTTGGATGCCGCCCAGCATTTTGTCCACGTACATGCCGCACAGCAGCGGCTGGTCGAAGCCGGTCTGGAACTTGTTGGCCACCAGCAGCAGGTGATACTCCGGCTGGGCGAAGGCGTCGCGGATGTCGCGACCCTTGAGCCCGGGGTTGAGGTCGGCGCTGGTCTCGCTGACCGGCTGCGGATAGCTCTCCGGGTCGTTCACCTCGCCGGAGAACGCCACCAGCACGCCCAGCGCATAGTTCTGCCTCGCGATGTACTCACGTATCGCCTTCTGCCAGCGCACCGCCTCCTTGCGGCTGCCGACCACCACCATCGCCTTGGCCCTGCCCGCCAGCAGCGGTTGCACGTTTTCGCGGTAGTGCTCCACCACGATCTGCACCTTGGCGGCGATGTTGTACGGGTGCAGCCGAACCCACTGCATGATGCCCTTCATCGCCGCGCTGCGTTCCACCTGGGTCTGGTCGACCTCCCTGCCCTCGTGGGCCAGACGGAAGGCGAGTTTGTACGGCGTGTAGTTCTCCAGCACGTCGAGGATGAAGCCCTCCTCGATCGCCTGACGCATCGAATACACGTGGAACGGCTGCGGCAGGCCGTCGTCACCGGGCCGGCCGAACAGCTCCAGCGTCTTCTGCTTGGGCGTGGCGGTGAACGCCACATAGGTCAGACCCTTGTTGCCACCGGCGCGTGCCTCCATGCCAGCGGCCAGCAAGGCCTCGGTGTCGATCTCGCCGCCATCCTGCAGCTCGGCCCATTCCTGCGCGCTCAGCAGCTGCTTGAGTTTGGCCGCGGCATCACCGGTCTGCGAGCTGTGCGCTTCGTCGGCGATCACGGCAAAGCGCTTGCCCTCGGTGGCCGCCAGTTCCTGCACCGCCTTCAGCGCAAACGGAAAGGTCTGGATGGTGCAGACGATGATCTTCTTGCCGTCCTTCAGCGCCTGGCCGAGCTGCGCACTCTTGCTGCCGCGCTCGCTGGTGATCGTCTCCACCACGCCGGTGGTGCGCTCGAAGTCGAAGATCGCCTCCTGCAGCTGCGCATCCAGCACGTTGCGGTCGGACACCACCAGCACGCTGTCGAACAGCTTGCTGTGCGCGGCGTCGTGCAGGTCGGCCAGGAAGTGCGCGCTCCAGGCGATCGAGTTGGTCTTGCCCGAACCGGCGGAGTGCTGGATCAGGTAGCGCTGACCCGCGCCCTGCGCCAGCACATCGGCCACCAGCTTCCGCGTAGCGTCGAGCTGGTGATAGCGCGGAAAGATCACTTGGGTCAGCTGCTTCTTGTCGTCGCGCTTGCCGATCAGGTAGCGGCCCAGAATCTCCAGCCAGCTGTCGCGTGCCCACACCTCTTCCCACAGATAGGCCGTGGCAAAACCATCCGGGTTGGGCGCGTTGCCCGCCGCGCCGTGATTGCCGCGATTGAACGGCAGGAAGCGCGTGGCTGGCCCGGCCAGCCGCGTGGTCATCATCACTTCGGCCTGGCTCACCGCGAAATGCACCAGCGCGCCACCGGGGAAGGACAGCAGCGGTTCGATCTGCCCGCCCTTGGGCTGCGGGTGGCGATCGAAGCGGTACTGGTCCACCGCGTCACCCACGCTCTGGGTGAAGTCGGACTTCAGCTCCGCCGTGGCCACCGCGAGGCCGTTGACGAACAGCACCAGGTCCAGCGCGTCCTTGGGGTTGTTCGGCGAGTGCCGCACCTGCCTCACCACGCGCAGCCGGTTGGCCGCGAAGTGCTGCTGGATCACCGGATTGATCGCCAGCGCCGGCTTGAACTGCACCAGCGACAGCGGCTCTTTCAGCCCCAGCATCTCCACGCCACGGCGCAGCACTTCCAGCGTGCCGCGCTCGTTGAGGTTCTTGCGCACGCGCTCGGCGATGCGCTCGGCCGCGGCAGGGCCGTGCGTCTTGGTGAGGCGCCCCCAGCTGTCCGGCTGGGTCGCTTCGATCCAAGCCAGCAGGTCGCGCAGATACAGGCCGTGGCTGCGGTCATAGTGCTCGGCGTCGCCGTCTGCGTAAAGCCAGCCGTGGGCAGCGAGGTGAACGCAGATGGCATCCTCGAAGTGGACTTCCTTGTGAAGGTTCATCGCGGCCCCTGACGTTTATTCAACGGATCAAACCGCAGCTGCGGCGGGCAACGGCCCAAGGATGAAACGTGCCCGCTCAACGCGCAGCATCTGGTAGGGCGTCATGAACCGAACCCCCATCCCGACACAGGCATTGGGAATCTTGATCTTCTTCGGTGAGTTGGCGGGCAGCTCGTGCGTGACCACCGTATGCTGATGGGCGGAGGCATACGCCACGAGCCAGTAGTCGGCCACCTGCAAGAAGGTGTTGACTGCCGCTGGTGCGTAATCCTGCGCGGTTGCCCAGGCGCTGACCTTGGGCGCCGCGGCCAGCACGGCGGTATCGAGTGGCAAGAAGAAGCCGTTGCCTTGGGCCTCTCCCCACTCGGCCAACTCATCCTGACCAGCCTGAAGTTCATCGCCAACCGGCTGGATGCTGAAAACCTTGCCTTGCGCATTCGTCAGCTCCAGCCACTCCCAGAACGCAGGACAGAAATCGAACCCGTACTGAAGGTTCTTGGCCTGGATGAACACGTTCGCATCAAGCAAGTAGGCCATCAGGCGGGAAATCCCAGTGACCGCCCCAATTCGTTGAACGTCGACGTCTTGGCGATACCCAGCATGTGAAAGGCATCGCGAAAAAGCGTCCGCCCTTCCAGCGTGCTTTCCACCAGCGCGCGCGCAAAGCGTTTGCTGACACGCGCCGCTGTCGTGCGGTAGAAGTCGCCACCTCCCGTGCCTCGTGTTTCGATCTCTCGCAAGCGCGCCAATTCCTCACGATAAGCGGCGAAGAACGTGTTGCGGTCGATACGACCGGCATCGAGCAGGCGGCGCAAGATCACCAAGGAGCTGACCTTGAAATGACGCGCCAACCGCCTGAGCGTGTCGGCGATGGATTCGTCAACCATCAGCTCGCCAAGGAAAGACGCCATCGGCACCAGCAGTTCAGCCGCTACCTTGTTGCACCAGCTCTCGGTGGCGTTGTCCGACACAACGTCCGCACTGACATCCGACAAAGCGGTCTGCCCCAACCAAAGGTGGGCCAGCTCATGGGCAAGTGTAAACATCTGTGCCGCCTTGCTGTCGGCACCATTGATGAATACTAGCGGCGCCCATTCGTCGGACAACGCAAAGCCTCTGAATTCTTGAGGGTCAAGATGGCGCGTGTTGTTGTTCAGCACCACACCGCTGACCATCACCATGACGCCGGCCTGATCAGCTTGCTCGATAAAAGCGCGCAACGCCTCGGTCCACGTCGAGCACGCGCGGCGCGCCTCGACGCTGAAAGCCAGCACCTGTCGTAACTGAGCAGCTGCCTCAACAGGCGTCGTGGCTCGCGTCAGACTTCCCACAAACGGCAGCGGTACCTGGCCCGTTACCCGCGCATGGTCGCGGTACCAATCCTGGCGCTGCTGGCAGGCGTAGACCGTGTCCAACAGATTGGGACTCGGGCGCGCGATGGCGCGGTTGGCTACCGTACGAAAATCGGGAATTGGCAACGCTTCAACCGGTGGCTCCAGCAGGAAAAAGTAGCCCACCGGTGCGTGGGTAGCCCGCGCGTAGTCCTCCAGTTGCCGCACCGTCGGCTGCACGTCGCCCGCTTCCCACGCTTCCAGCCGCTTGAACCTCGCCGCCAGCGCAAGCCTGTCCAGCCCGGCGCGCTCTCGCGCCCAGCGGAACATCTCGGGATGGATGGCGACACGCGTCATGAAGGGATCTTAGCGAAGTAGCAACTATTTGGCTTATGAGTCAAGGTGACGGCAACGACTGTGAAATGGCATGCCGTGGCACCACCGCCGAGCGTCAGGCTGACCAGATCATGCTAGTCATGCTGAAGAGCAACTTGTGGCGTGCCTCTAGTTCGTCGGGACCAAATTTCTCGTACGACTGAAAAGCAAGGCCGCGCTGTTTGGTGAATTCGGCGAAGTCCAGTTTGCTCTTGTAACAATCAGCACGAAGCGTCTCGTTCCAGTACAGCGTATTGGCGTAAGACTTGAGCTTCTGGGTGAACACCTCGTTGTTGCTCGAAATATTGTCCTTTCCTTTCAGGAGCAATATCCCGCCAAGACGACCTCGCTCCTGATCGAACCGCTCCTCGTCACCCTCGAATAGGGCTACGTTTTCAACATTGCGAGACAGGATGTGCTCGACGTGAAAACCCGTCTTGGATCCACGAAGCGTCACAAGGTCCTTGAGGGAATGCTTCATCTTCAGCTTCATCCCGTCGGCGATGAACTCTTCGATGCGACCAAAGAAGTAACGCACAAAACGGGTATTGAGTCGATCAACTGACATCGGTCGGAAGAGCGGATAGGTAAACGATTGCGCGGCCTGAATGGATCGACGCTCAGCAAGCTCCTCGATTAAGTGCCGATTGAAAGTACCTGCAAGCTCTGCCGCAGGTCGCTCACGAATATCTTTGCTGATTTCGTACAGTCGTTCGGTAAACTGATTGGAGTCGTAGCCTCCCTGAAGCTGCAGCAACGTGAACATGCGATCCAGACCGGATGAGACAGCTTCAATCTTCTGCGATTCCTCAGGATCGTTGACGTCGCAGGCGGATAGTAGAAGCAGAAACTGGCTGTCGAGGTCATTGAGGTTGTTGCAGAAAACCGCTGGGCAAGCAGGATCACGCACCTGCGATGCGTTCCATATCCGGGCATAGAGATTGGTGTAGTAGAGGAACTCCCCTTTCAGGAAAGCCTTGACCCGAGTGGCATTGTGTTCGAGTCCCAGATCCTTGTTGAGATCTTCCTTGAACATCTCGCGGTGGTAGTCACCGTCGAAGCGCTGCCCGGCCTTTCGAGTGTCTGCAAACTTGGCCTTCAACCAATACCGAAAGAAATTATCGACTTCATCATCGCGATTGCTGTTAACGAGCAACAGCTGCCGCTCCCACATGTCGTTGTAGTCACCTTTGTCCAGCTCAACCTTGTCGATCTGTCCAAGGAGCTTGCCCTTCAGGATTTCATAGGGCTTAAGGCGCACGCCGCGGTCGTTGATCACCTCGAAGACCATCGGAACATGCTGAGTATCGACAGAGAGATTGATCAGCACCAGCCTGAAAAGAAAATAGTGCACGAAGGTGTCGAACTGATGTTTCGTCTTTAGCCGACGATCCAACTCGCTGCTAATAAGCGAAAAATTTCGCGCCATGTTTACAGCGGTAATTCCCGTCGCAGTGTCGATGGTCGACACATCATCTCCATGCATGAGCCCTTCAAGCACCTGCCGGTGACGCATATGATTCATCCAGAACTCGTGCTCGGTCCCGGAATAACCCGCGATTTTCCGCTCGATCCAGCGCTCCGTATTGGAGTGCAGCTCCTTTGCCTTTGCCTGGAGCTTCAACAGGATCAAGGTTAGTGTCGTCAGGCGCTGCTGACCATCCACAACAAACACCCGACCGGCGACAGTATTGGTCACATAGGTGTTCAGGTAGTACCAGGGATACCGCGCGTTGATGTTCTCCTTGTTCGGCTCAAGGTCAGCGTGTTTCGCATACGTCTCGTCGAACTGATAGAAAACGTCATCCAGAAGGCGGCGCACCGGTTCTTCCGTCCACTTGTAGTCCCGCTGGTAGAAGTCGATGAAGTAGATCGTTGTGGAGAACGTCTGATCGAGATTTTGCTTGTCCGGCTGGATTTCCATGGCTTTCCCTGTTCTTTAGTTTTCTTCAGACTGATTGACGAATGTCGATCTTACCGGTGACGGCGGCGGCGATCAGGGCGCTGCGGCGTTCTTTGAGGAGGGCGACCGCACGTTCGGATGCCCCCGCCAAACCGTTCAGCTTGGCGAGTTCACGGACCAGGAAGTCAACGATTGCCAGCTGCTCCTTGACGGGTGGCAACGACATCCAGAACTCTTTGATGCTTGCCTGCGGAAGATTGTTCGCCAACCCCTCGGCGCCTCCAATGGCCTGTTCTATCTGTTGTCGAAGGGGGGCCGAGCCCATCGCGACCGCAAAGAACCTCGGATCGACGTCAGCTGATAGACGAATACGAAAAATCTTGTCGGAAAGCATCAGGTGCGATGGTGGATTCATCACGCAAGCCACAGAACCAATCAACTTCGGCGAACCACTGGCGCGTGACATGAGGACATCACCCGACTTGAGCTCCAGTTCCTCTCTCGGGACAAGTGAACTCGGCAGTGTTTTGTTTTCTTTGGCATCAAACTCACCACCGTTCACACAACCTGCCTTGAGCACACCCCATTCGCCAGGATCAGCAGGCGTTGCCTCGCACTCCGGGCTCCATCCTTGCTCGAACCGATCGATGAGACGTCGAAGGGCCAAAACTTTCCAATGCGCCGGCACTTCGCCCAGCCACGGCACACCGGAGTCTTTCATCGGGGCGTTGTGGTTGAGGCCACGCGTCACGGCCTGGGAGATGGTGGCCTGGCGCTTTTTTGCCAGCAGGGTCAGCAGCTTTTCCTGCTCGGCAATCAGCGCATCGATCTTGCCGGTCTCGCGGTCGAGGAAGGTGGCGATTTCCTTCTGTTCCTCAATCGGCACTGCAGGGAGTGGCACCTGCGCAAAATTAGAAAAGCGAAGTTCTTGCCCATCGCGAATCAGGTCGGTTGTCCGTCGCAATGCTTGGATATAAGTAGCTGATTTCAGTAGGTGTGCAAAGAATGGTGGCCAGACCCATTTCACTGAAGTGAGCATCACATAGTGAAAGCTCGTGGAGCCCCGAAGGCGACACCATTCGATACCACCCTGAAAGCTGCGCATGCTGATGATGAAGTCATCGGGTTCGACATGCTTCAGGCTTTCGATCCCCTGAATGACCTCGACGACCCGACGACCCTCTCGAAGCACGAACTCAGATTGGAGCAATACGCCATATTTTTGAGAAGCAGTGAGCATCTGGTCGTCAGGCAGCGCGGGTTCGCTTCTTACCCTGAACATCCGGCGGCTTTGCGAAACACCCCAGTGACTCGGGACTTTGCCCAACCACTCGACCCCACTGTCTTTGTACTCGGCATACCTCGGCAAACTCATTCCGCCAATTCCCCCAGCATCGCCATGATCCGCGCCGACACGCCCTTCAGCTCCTCGTCGATGGTGTGCAGATCGCGCGGCGGCTCGAACACATAGAAGTGGCGGTTGAAGGGGATCTCGTAGCCGACCTTGCTCTTGGCTTCGTCGATCCAGGCATCGGGTGCGTGCGGCAGCACTTCGCGCTGGAAGTAGGCCTGGATGTCCTCGCCCAGCGGCACGTTCTCGGTGTCGCGCAACGAGGAGTCCGGCTGCGGCTGGCCCTTGGCCTTGCCCTTCTGGCCCAGCACCACCTTGCCGGCCTCGTCGCGCAGCGGGCGCTCGACGGTGAGGGTGGTGTAGCCGAAGTCCTGGTTCTTGAAGATGCGTGCGATGGGGGCGACCTTCACCTTGCCGCCGGCGGGTGGCTCGGGCGCGAATTCGGCGGCGGCGATCACCTGGCGGGCGACTTCCTTGCCGTCGGTGTCGAACACGGTGGCCAGTTCGGCTTCGGCGAACTCGCCGAACAGTTGGGTGACGGTGGCGATGTGCTCGTCGCTCATTTCCTTGCGCTTGCTGCCGAGGCTCTTGCGCATCTTCTGCCAGAAGCTGCCGGCGTCGATCAGCTGCACGTAGCCCTTGCGGTCGTCGGGCTTTTTGTTGGAGATGATCCACACATAGGTAGCGATGCCGGTGTTGTAGAACATGTCGGTGGGCAGGCCGATGATGGCTTCCACCAAGTCGTTCTCCAGCACGTAGCGGCGGATCTCGCTTTCGCCACTGCCCGCCCCGCCGGTGAACAGCGGCGAGCCGTTGAGCACGATGCCGAAGCGGCTGCCGCCTTCCACCGCCGGGCGCATCTTGGCGATCAGATGCATGAGAAAAAGCATGGAGCCGTCGGATACGCGCGGCAGGCCGGGGCCGAAGCGGCCATCGAAGCCTTTCTCCTCGTGCTCCCTGCGCACCACCTTCTCGACCTTTTTCCACTCCACGCCGAACGGCGGGTTGGACAGCATGTAGTCGAACTTGCGGCCGCTGTGGCCGTCCTCGCTGAGCGTGTTGCCAGCGACCATGTTGCCCACGTCCTGCCCGCGGATCAGCATGTCGGCCTTGCAGATGGCGTAGGACTCGTCGTTCAACTCCTGCCCGTACAGGGTGAGCCGCGCGTCGGGATTGTGCTGCAGCAGGTGCTCGGCGGCGACCGAGAGCATGCCGCCGGTACCGGCCGTCGGGTCGTAGATGGTGCGCACCACGGCATTGCCAGGCGCCAGCACGTCGTCGTCCTCGATGAAGATGAGGTTGACCATCAGCCGGATCACTTCGCGCGGGGTGAAGTGCTCACCGGCGGTTTCGTTGGAGATTTCCGCGAACTTGCGGATCAGCTCCTCGAACACCAGACCCATCTGCGCGTTGTCGACCGCGTCCGGGTGCAGGTCGATGTTGGCGAATTTCTCGGTGACCAGGTACAGCAGGTTGGCCTTGGCTAGGCGCTCGACCTGGGTATAGAAGTCGAAGCGCTCGAAGATGTCGCGCGCCTCCTGCGAGAACGCCTGCACATAGGCGTAGAGGTTCTGGCGGATATGGTCCTGGTCGCCCAGCAACCGCGGCAGGTCGAGGGGCGAGGTGTTGAAGAACGATTTGTTGCCCGCCGCGCGCAACAGGAACGGCTCGGGATTGAGTCCGGCCTTCTCCTTGGCCTCCTTTTCCTTCAACACCACCTGCTTGGTTGGCTCCAGCACGCAATCCAGCCGGCGCAGCACGGTGAACGGCAGGATCACGCGGCCGTATTCGGACTGCTTGTAGTCACCGCGCAGCAGATCGGCAACGGACCAGATCAGGGCGGACAGGGAAGCTTGATTCATGGGGTACGCACTATTCCTTGGCGATCGGCTTTAGGCCGGAACATGCCTTGTCGACCACGAAGCGCGCGTCGCAGTTGGCTCTGATGTGGAGGGGCGATTTGATTCGTCCGGATCGACAGGAACCGTACGTCAGACCGTGTCTCGCGGCAATGTCTGGGACTCTCGCGACAGCTGGAACGCATGCAATTCGCGCAAAAAATGGTTTTCGCGGCACCGACTATGACCACGCGAAATGGTTCGTCCATCGACGTAGGTCATTGACTTAATGAGATATTAGCAGATTGCTCAGGGGGCTGATCGCTTCATTTAACAAACACCATAGTTTGTACATACCCCTAAACACCAAAGTATGTGCAACGTGTACAAACTATGGGGTTGTGTCCACGCAGCCAC